>Ga0209777_10009873_pt1 | contig 10206 bp, 5 predicted proteins | sample FrelakmetHBP12HB_FD_187147 | JGI IMG/M metagenome (GOLD analysis project Ga0209777, IMG submission 187147) | Freshwater lake sediment microbial communities from the University of Notre Dame, USA, for methane emissions studies -HBP12 HB (SPAdes)... | ecosystem: Environmental > Aquatic >...
AAAGCCGGTATCGGAATTTTTGGTATCATCATAATACCGAATACTAAACTGGCCGAGTCCCTGGACATCAAGGGGAGTTCGAAACGATTGCATTCTTCTCCAATTTTCATTTTCGCAACCCGGATAGGCACCGAGAGGAGGACATTTTAATCTATGGGTCATGTCGCAATACATAACAAGTTGTTTGAAATTTTTATATATTTCGCCCTCTTTACTTATGAATGATAACCATTGGTTTTTAAAACTAATGTCATCAGCTGCAGCCCCATATTTTAAATTCGCCAAAACTTCCATCCCCGTCTTGGGTTCAGTGAAAGGGAGGCCCCCCGGCCAGATAGAACCATCTTTAAGATGTACTATACCGTTTGCATCAATTATGGCCTTGCCTTTATTAGCGTTCGTAGCTTCCACGAAATATTTGGGAATCAATTTATCAATAGGGTAGTGCTCTCCGATAATTAAAACCATCCCCCGCTTGACAAGCTCATAAACACCAAGTGGTAAAAGGTCCTTGACAAGGTCAACATTATCTTTGGTGATTTGGTCACCAACCTTTACCTTGCCTTTGGTTAGTTCTTCTATTGTTGGAATGCCAGAAGATGGTTCCGCAGGTAAACAGTTCTTGAGCGGATAAAGAAAAACAAAGAAGGCAATGAGTAAAATTGAAAACAGTGAACGGGTTAAAGTGCTGCTATATCGTTTCATTGTCATCCCTCCAGCGCATTAAAGAATTATTAAAAAATCTTTTAGAGAAATTCTTTATAAAATAAATTCCACCTTATTAAAATTGGAAGGTAAATCTTGTGTAAACAGTGTCAGCCCAATACATACTTGCAAACTTCCCTGGTCTTCTATCACTGCCTCCCAACATAACCCCATAGACGTCAAAGTACCAATGGTCTCCCAATCTGTAATTTATGCTTGGTTTCACCAAAAAGGCATTTTGGGTATCATAAATGAACTGGCAGCCAGGAGTCAAATTATTGTACATCAACGGCTGCTTCACTTGAATAGTAATCCTCTGTGTGGTCCTATCTATTTTACTGTTGCTGGGACCTAAAATTTTATGCGGGTCGCCTTCTATCGCAGTCTGGCCGAACTGTAACTGAATATCACAAAAACTTGCATGGAGAAAAGTTGGGGGAATCACTTGGGTAGGCCGCTGAAAACGGACCGCATAATTCCATGTTCCTTTGTCCTGAATTTCAGGATATTTAGTCCCTGCTTTATTGTATGGCTGATTGGGGATCCAAGATCCTTCAAAAGTTATCACCAGGTTGTAGGGGTCGGCCAAAGCATAATTTAATGATGTTCCATAAAGATCCAGGGTGTTATAATCTGCAGCCAGATACAAGGCAGGTGGTCTACCTGGTCCAGGTGGTATAAACCTTTGAAAATCGAACACAAAATCATTGTTATATAAATGCATGTAATCTAAGGTAGCATATACCTGACCGATTAATCCTCCAACGCGCGCTCCATATTCCAGTTTTCCTCGATTATTTTTTGTATCGATATGGAAAATGGCCGGGAAGGCAAAAATATTATAGGGAGCACCTGGTTCTGGATTAATATTGTGCTGTATATCTCCGGGGGTTATGAACGCCTCCACATTTAAATCTTTTAAAAATTTGATACAGTCTTGCTTTATATTTTGGCTTCCCCGGATAGACCAGCTTGGGATTCTAATAAGGTCGAATTCTTCCGGTTCGAAAGTAAAATTCCAGCTCCGGTCAAGAGCATTAGCTACATCAAGAATTCTGGCACCGATCATTTCTCCCCAGACGATCTGCTGTCTACCCAACCGGAGCCACGTATCACCAAGAGTGAAGTCCCCGTATAATTCCCACACCTCGGCGCGAAAATCATTGTTACTTTTTTCCATCAAGGTCCAGTTGTACTTAGGATCATGAAGCGGAAAAGCATTATATCTTCCTAATTGACCACTTAGCTCTTCAGTCTGGTCTCCGGTAACTCTTATGTTGGCAAAAAGTTTAAATTTATCAGAAGGCTTATATGTCCACTCGGTCTGTAGAAAAGTTCGGGAAAGGTTTAAACTATTTCTTTCGTTCTGATAGGCGCTGTTGTTGGGATTCATCTGACCAACATTGATCCCTAATTCATATCGGAGAAAACCGGATACTGAGAAACCATCCACGAGTGTGACTTCGGCTTTTAGGGTCTGTGATGCTCCTGTCAGCACAAAAATCCCTAACACCACCCCCAAACATGCAAGAATCTTTTTTTTCATCTTCTTATCCTCCTGTTCTTAATCTTAATTAAAAAATGATAGAACCGGGGTAGTTCTTTAAAACGTCAAGCTTCCACCCCCCCCTACCAAATCTTTTTCTTTTCACCTCCTTTTTTCTATTTTTAGTTTGTGAACAATTTTATCTTTAAGCTTATTCCGGAGTAACTTTAACTCTGCCCATAAATTTTGGCTTAAAAACATAAATCAGCGCCGGCAAAATAATCAGTGCCCCAACCATATTAATAAACATGATAATCCCTAATAATAATCCCATTTGCGCTTGGAACTTCATGCTGGAAAGAAAATACCAAGAAAGAACTCCGACAACCATTGAGACAGCAGTAAAGAAAATGGCCTTACCTGTGCTTCGAATGGAGGTAGTTATTGTACTCAATGAATACTCTCCGGTATGCTGGTACTCTTCACAAATCCGGCTCAAAAGGTAGATGCCGTAATTTATCCCCACGCCCACCCCCACCGAAATAACAGGTAGGGTACTTAAGTTTAGGCCAATCCCTTGCATCTTCATTATGCTAAGAGTAATAACATTGGCCAAGTTAAGTGGTATCATCAATAATAGCGCTGCCACAAATGACCGATAAGTAATCGCACAGAACAAAAAGGTGCATAACGTCACTAACACCACATTAAGAAATTGAGATTTTTTAACCGTTTCATTAATGGCTGCCAAAAGACCAAAATTTCCTGAGGCGAGCAGTACCGACACCTTTTGTTCTTTTAATAATTTTTCGTTTTCTTTGATAAAGGTTTTAACCCAGGACATGGCCTCACGAATTGTATCCCCCATATGGTCCTTAAACCAGATAATAACATTGGCGTTATTTTTATCTCTATTAAAGTAGAGATCATAGTCTCCAGGAGCAGAACTCGCGGTTAAAAGAAAAAAAATCTGACCAGTGTCACGTAAATCAGTGGGTAAAACCTGCCACTTGAAATATCCGCTATAGATACTGCTGTAAATAGGAGGCAAAAAATCTTGGACTGAAATGGTTGTGGCAACGCTTGGCTTTTTTTCCATGTGCCGTTGAAATGAGTCTAAGATGTTGAGAAATTCTGGATTTTGAATATAATTTTTCTCATTGCTTTCGAAAATTATGTATAGTTCTTCGGTTCCTGGAAAATTTTTGTTGATCTCGCTCACTGCCACATTATAATCTGAGTTAGGCCAAAGGATCGGAGTACCAGGATGGATATCACCAACATCGATTTTTGAAGAATACCAACCGCACACCACGAAAAGAATTACTGTTACAATAAATGTGCATATACCGGCTTTACCAAAACCCATTCGGGATATCGGGGTTAATATTTTTTGTAAAATTCCCTTTTTAGAATCTTTTGCACTTATAATTTCGGCAATATTTTTGGGAGGCTTAAAAAATGAGACCATTAAAGGAGTAAAAATAACGGTATTAAAAATCATACCGAAAGCCCAAAAGCCACAGATATAGGCCATCTTCTGCATCATGGGAATTGGAGCAACTGCTATTAATATAATGCCCGTTCCGTCGGTTATTATTCCTAACAAACCCGGTGGCAACATGGAATTTGAACATTCAATAGCAGCAGCTTTCACATCTTTTAATTTTGCGTACCACTCAAAGTAACGGTCAGTGATTTGGACAGAGTGAGCCAGTGTTCGAGCCACTAGCAGCATAGGAATTACCAAAGTTAGTGGCTCCAAGTTATATCCCAGCAATCCCCCAAACCCGATACCCCATATTCCTCCTAGTATAGTAGCAAGAGTCGGGACTATTACTCCCACCCAATTTTTAAAGTATAGCCATAGTAAAAAGATCAAAATTATTAAAGTGAGGCCAAATATAAAAAAGGTCTCTCTCTGATAGTTATAAACCCAACCTGTTAATATTGGCTCACCAGCAACATAAATCTCATGATCTGCATCGGAGTATTTTTGTTTTAATTCTCTAATCTTTTCAAAAATAATTTTTGGGTCAGCAAGGTCCGGTATGAAACTGGCAGAAAAACGCAGGCACTTTTCATCAGGAGAAACCCACACCCGGAAAACTGAGCTTGTTCTCCGGACGGTTGCCTTAAATTGATCCAACTCATCTTTGTTTGCAGGAACTTTGTCCATAAAATTTTGGGTAATAATTCCATCTGCGGTTATAATAACTTTTTTAATTTTTCGGGATGCGATAGAATAAATTTGATTATGGTTAACTCCGGGCACAAGGTCTAACTGGTCATTTATTTCTTTAGCTTTTTGCAAAGTCTTCTGTGTATAAATATCCCCTTCTTTTACCGTTAACATCAGAAGAACTTTATAGGGTGCTCCAAGTTGCTTTTCGAATTTTTGGTGGACTTTTATATAAGGATGGTTTTTTGGAAGAAGATCTTCAAATTGAGTTTTTACCTGCATCCTAAAAATAAGCAACGAAAAAAATGCAGTGATGAGGAGGAGAATTCCAAGCACAAGGTGGCGATGTCTAACTATCCATTCGCTAAATTTTCTTATCATGGATTTATTTCCCCTGTTAAATTGAATTTATTTTAAAGAAATTTTTTTAATAATACTTTTTCCTATTAGAATGATCTTGCAAGAAGAATTATTATCGCAAGCTATCCAAAGGTCTCCAAACCAAGGATAGGGTAAAGCCATTTCCAGTTTAATCGGGTTCCAGTTCACACCCCCATTAGAGGTCTGGAATACTGTTCCTCCGTTACCAACGAATACTCCGTATTCACCAACCAAGCGAATTTTAAATAAACTTGCTTTTGTAGAAACATTCATCGTTTCCCATGTCTTTCCCCCATTCTTAGTGTGAAGCAAAACACCATTCTGTCCCGTGGCCCAACCTTCAAAGTTATTTTTAAAAAAAACAGCAAAAAGTGCTGGGAAAGGACCAGCCCTCAAAAGGCTCCATTGTTTTCCTCCATCGGAGGTATAAAGAACAATCCCATTGTCGCCCACAATCCACCCTTGAGCATTGTCCACAAAAAAGACATCATATAAATTGGGGGCGATGACTCCGATATCGATCAAGCTTGTTGGTAGTATAGTGGCCCAATCCAATTGAATAGGATTCCAGACTAATCCCCCATCCTCGGTTAATAAGATTGTGCCGCCTTGTCCTATGACAACACCCCTTTGCTTATCAGGAAAAGAAACTTGCATAAGAGAAATGTCACAATTACTTTTTTGCTTTTCCCAGGTTTTACCACCGTCATTAGTGTGCAAAATAATCCCACCCTGGCCTACTATCCATCCATCATTGCCAACAAAAGTAATATCATTTAGAGCATTATTCATTCGGGTCTCAACTTTTACCCAGTTTTCTCCTCCATCGATTGAATTTAGAAGGAGACCCTTTTTACCAACGATCCATCCCGTCTTTGGGTCAAGGAAATGACAAGAAAAAAGAAAATCACGACGACTTAGTTGATAAAAGGATTCTTGGGAAAAAACCGGAGCACAACGGAAGAAAACTGTTAGGTAAAAAAGAATAATTAAAAGGGGAATTTTTGACCGACAAAACAGAAGGCAATTGACTGCCCGATAATTCGGTCGGAGCATTTTCTCTCCTCCTAAAAAATTGTTTATTAGAATTTTTTCTCGTTTTGACGGAATAATAGCGGAGAGAAAAACGGGAAAGCAAGAACAAATTTAGCTAAATAAATGCTGGATATTTACCAGGTAAAAACTGGTTTTATTGCATTGATAAAAGAAAAACCTCGAGGTTCATTTTTTGGTTTTTTAACCCAAGCTTCTTTCTTATATTGTCCCGGTGAAAAGCGATCGTCCTGGGTGAACATTGGAATAATTCCGCAATTTCTTTATTTGTCCTTGCTTGTTTCACAAGGTTGGCTATCCTAATCTCCATGGGGGTTAAACCAAAATATTTTGAGGACAGTTTGGAAGCAAATGGGGAGATAATGTCATGAAGGTGAGATTCTATAATTTCTAAATATAATGTTTGAGTTGTATCCAGCCTGCTTTCCTTTAGTTTTATTACATAAGGTAAAACCATTTCCTTCGTGTTGAAAATGACTTCCTCTTCGAGTTCGATTTTGTCTTCATCCCGTTTTTTCAATAAAACTCTCAGGGCAGTATTAACCTCTTCAAGGTTACAAGTCTTGGTCTTTAATTCTTCCTCTCTCTTTAAAAGAGTTTCGCGTGCCCGTTTTTTTTCGGTAATGTCGTAAAAAAAAGAGTAAAAGAGATCAGTCTTTTCCATCTTTATAAAACTGTTGCTAAACTCCACGCAAATTATCTGCCCATCTTTACGCTTTAAAAAAGATTCAAACCTTTCCGCCTTTTTTTTCATGGGCCTTGTAAAGGAACTCCGGGCATGTTGAGAATCATCTAATACTTCTATATCGTCAATAGAGCTGTTCAAAAGTTCTTCAGTAGAATAACCAAGGATTAAACTTGCAGCTTGGTTGGCCTCAAGAATTTTCCTTTTTGTGTCAATAATAAAGAAGCCATCGGTGGCGTTTTGAAGAAACAAGTTATTCCGTAAAATTTGTTCCTTTAGGTCATTAACCGCCTTCCTTTGTTCAGTGACATCACGCACAATGCACTGGTAACTCAAGAGGGTTCCATCGGCAGACCTTCTTTCAGTAACCGTAACCAGGCAATCTACCCCGGTCCCATCTTTCTTGCGGAGCTTATTATAAAAATCTTTTACAAATCCTTTCTCAACCATCTGTTTTTGAAAAATTTTTCTTTTTTCGGGATCAATATAAAACTTATTGAAATTCATTCCCAATATGTCTTCACGGGAAAATTGGAAAAGATCTAGGGCGGCCTGGTTTACATCAAGGATTTTACCATCCTTATCGATAATAAAGATTCCATTTCTTGAGTTTTCAAAAAGGGCGCGAAACTTCCTTTCGCTCTCCAGAAGTAACTCCTCTGCAATTTTACGTTCAGTGATATCAGTAACCAAGCCAAAGTAGCCGTTAGGCTTTCCCTGGTCATCAATGTAAGGAACTAAATCAGCAATTACCCAACGCGCTCCACCATGTTTGAGAGGAAGAGCAGTTTCATAGCGAACCCGTTGGCCTGACAGAGCTGCGCGAACATACTGTTTAATCATTTCATACGGGGTTTTACCAAGAATGTCCCTAAGATGTTTTCCGATGATTTTATTGCGGGTGATCCCAAACCACTCAGCACCGGTTTTGTTAACGAAACGATAGTAACCACCTTTACCAATATAAGAGACCAATGCGGGCACATTGTCAATGATCAAGCGGGTGGTTCGTTCACTAATTCGTAAATCATCTCCAACCTCTTTTGGCATCGATTCTTCCTTTGCTAATTGCTTAATCCTTTTTTCCAGTCTCTCGGTAGTTTGTTTCGCAGGCATATACATACCCCCTTAATAAATAAAAAGAAAAAAGCCGACTAAGGCAACTAAATTTGTCCATTAGAGGCTTATCTTATCATGCAAATAAACTATTATCCAAATAAGGAGTTTGATGTTTCGCACAAATCTTCAGCAAATTATGTATAAAACAAATAATAATTGTCAAGTCTTCGTTATTTTTTGATTTTCCTAATTTATTGCGGAAAGTGCGTATTCTCCTGAAATCGATCACTCCTCGGAGCGAAGCGACGGCTTCCTCAAGAATACACAGTCGATATTAAAGTATAAGGAATATATATATGAGGAGTCAGACTTTCTTGGCCGTTAATTGTAATGAAAAGGGTCTCAATTCGAGGCCCTTTTCAAGCTTTTTCTGCTACCATTTTGCTTCCATAACAAGCCAAGACAAGAATAGATAAGGGACAACAAGAAAAGCTAACTTACCACAATGACTTTTATTATTTTTTCCTGTTATCCCTTATAGGCAAATGCAAGCACCCAAAAAATCTGTCAGGGCAAATCTCCTGCATCACTTATTAACCTCTCTAAAATCTGCATGGGTTAAAAGAGGCGATATATAGTTATTGTTAGAAAGCGATCTCTGGATAGCACCCTACCTGGGGCTATAGGTCTTTCTTGTGTCCATCCAGAATTTTTTTTCTATGCAATTAGGTATGAGCCATTATAATAAAAGCGCGTGCTTGACTTTTAAACTTTATTGGAATAATTAAGCTCTGAGAGTTTTACAAAAGGGTAGCTATAGGGTAGCTAAAGGGAAAATGGGGTGGCTACAATTCCTGCTAAGTTATTGAAATTAAAAAAGCCAGCGAGTGGGATTGAACCACCGACCGACTGATTACGAATCAGTTGCTCTACCGCTGAGCTACGCTGGCTGTGTTTTTAATTTATGTTAAAAACTAATACATTGTCAAGTAAAAGCCCGTTGAGTTTTTATCATCGACAGGAAGCCTTCTTCTGGCTTAGCCTTCGCCAGGTTCACGGCGTAGGCAATGTTATTTATAACCGGCTCATTAAAAAGTTTCATACTCCGGAAAAGGTTTTTCACGCCTCGCCGGAGGAGCTGAAAAAAATTGAAGGGCTTCGCTCGCAGACGATTGAGGCAATCGTTGCTTTCAAAGATAACGATTGGGCAAAAAAAGAATTGGACCAGATCGAAAAACAGGGGATTACCTTTGTAACCATACAGGATGAGCGGTTTCCTCGAAATCTAAAAGAAATTTATGACCCCCCGCCTTTTTTATACGTCAAAGGAGAGCTGCGGGAAGAAGACAATCTCTCCTTGGCAGTGGTTGGCTCCCGAAACGCTTCATCCTATGGAAAGGCAATGACCAAACGTCTTTCCCGGACCTTGACCGAACGAGGATTCACCATTGTGAGTGGTTTAGCAAGAGGGATTGATAGCTGCGCCCATAAAGGCGCTCTGGAAGGAGGAGGAAGGACGTTGGCCGTGCTTGGCTCCGGCATCGACCTCATCTATCCCTGGGAGAATAAGGGACTGGCTGAAGAGATTACTCTCCACGGGGCTATTGTATCGGAATTTCCTTTTGGGACTCAACCCGAAGCAATCAATTTTCCTCCCCGAAATCGAATCATCAGCGGTCTTTCCTTAGGCACCGTTATCGTGGAAGCCTCCTTTCGGAGCGGTTCCCTGATAACTGCCCGGATGGCCTTAGAACAAGGAAGAGAAGTTTTTGCAGTTCCCGGCAATGTTGATTCTCCCTGGAGCAAGGGAACGAACCGCTTGATCAAAGAAGGGGCGAAACTCATTATGGATCCGGACGATATTATCGAGGAGGTGCTGCCCCAATACAAAGCACCGGTAACCTCCCGGCAAGGGAAACTGCCGGAGACAAAGGGATTAACGCCTGAAGGTCAGAAAATTTTTGACCTGCTCGACAGTAATCCCCTGCATATTGACCACCTCATCCAACACAGCGGGCTGCAACCCAATCTGGTTTCGATCTTGCTCCTGGAGTTAGAACTCAAGGGATTGGTAAAACAACTAACCGGAAAAATGTTTATTAAAATTTATGAGCGTTAAAAGCATGGCAGAATCTTTACTCATCGTTGAATCACCCACAAAAGTTAAAACCATCAATAAATTTTTAGGGGAAAAATTTCAAGTTATGGCCTGCATGGGACATGTCCGAGGACTTCCCAGCCGGTCAGGTTCGGTGGACATCACGAATGACTTCACCCCCCACTATGAGATCATCGCTCAAAGCGCCAAACATCTCACCCTGATAAAAAAAGCCCTGAACGGTGTCAAGGAAATTTATTTGGCTACTGACCTTGACCGGGAAGGAGAGGCCATTGCCTGGCATCTGGTAGAAGCGCTCGGCCTTAATAAGGAGGGAAAAAAGAAAAAAATTGCGCTTAAGCGAATCACATTTCATGAGATCACGGAACCGGCGATTACCGAAGCACTGAAACATCCGCGAAATGTTTCCATGCCGCTCGTTGACGCCCAGCAAGGCCGGGCAGTTCTCGATTATCTTTTTGGATTTAATTTAAGTCCTTTTCTCTGGCGCAAGGTCCGCTCCGGCCTCTCCGCCGGAAGAGTTCAATCTCCTGCCC
>Ga0209777_10009874_pt1 | contig 10205 bp, 7 predicted proteins | sample FrelakmetHBP12HB_FD_187147 | JGI IMG/M metagenome (GOLD analysis project Ga0209777, IMG submission 187147) | Freshwater lake sediment microbial communities from the University of Notre Dame, USA, for methane emissions studies -HBP12 HB (SPAdes)... | ecosystem: Environmental > Aquatic >...
CTTTAGAGAGGTGGCTGATGCTCTTGCCCAACGTGGAACCGTAGGAGATCAGGTGACGGCGCAGCAGTCCCTTGTGGATGCCACAGCTGCGAGCTATCGCCTCTCTGAGGCGCGTTACCTCAGCGGGATCGACAGCCAGTTGACCGTCTTGGATGCTCAACGCTCCCTCTATGCGGCGCAGCAGGGTCTGATCACCCTCCGTCTCGCTCGGCTCACCAACTTGTTGACGCTCTACAAGGCCCTCGGTGGCGGCGCATTAGAAAAGGGGATATCTGTTTCGGCTTGGCCGAGTCAAGACGGATTGGCCAGCGGGACGGAAGTGTTATAGTCAAAGCCGCCAGAATAATGGCACTTGTCCGCCAGATGCGAAAAAAACTGGGTTCAGAGGGCATAAAAGCATTCATGTGGGAGATAGATAAGACCATGTAGTGCCTGGTTGAAGGAAGATATTTCCGGTCTTAACTTCTTTGTAGATAAATAGTTAATAAATTCCAGGCGAGCTGACATAGAATTTTATTCAAGAATTTTCTGGCAAAAATATTCTTAGACAGAGATAATTATAGTGCTCTTTGTTCGAGCATGGAAGCAGAGTGAAAAATATGGGAACTTCGTCAACTTACAAACCAAATGTTGAAATTGTTCCCGATATCCAAAGTCTTGCACAACGAGGCCTTGAGCTTTTCGTTGCTGATGCGGATAAGGCGATAAAAGCAAAAAATGTATTCTGTGTTGCCATATCGGGAGGGTACACTCCAAAAAGATTTTTTGAGATGCTTGGTGACTCGCCGGAAGGTAAATCTCTACCATGGGATAAAATACATTTGTTCTGGGTTGACGAACGATATGTCCCGCCTGACTCGAAATGGAGCAATTATAGACTGGCTGCAAGTACGTTTTTAACCAAGGTTGCCATACCACAAGAGAATATTCATCGAATTCCAACCGAGCATAGTGATTTTAAAGCAGCGGCTGTCTGCTATGAAGAGACCATTCGAGAGGTTTTCCATTTGGAAGGAAGACAGAAACCTGAATTCGACCTGATTCTGCTTGGCATGGGTGCTGACGGTCATACCGGTTCGCTGTTTCCCAACAGCTATGCACCTTTTGATACGGAAGACCTGGCGTGCGTTGTTTACGTCTTAGATGAGAAACTTAACAGAATAACTTTAACGCATCCGGTTCTGCTCGCTGCTTCTCATTTAGCGGTACTCGTTGCCGGACAAGAAAAGTCTCGTATTCTAAAAGAAGTGCTAACCAGCGAGCCGGATGAAATACGGTATCCTATTCATATTCTTTGGTCGGTTCTTGATAAGGTTACCTGGCTGGTTGACCGCGAAGCGGCAGCACTTCTACAAAAATAAGTGCAGTTTATTCCGGGATTATTAGTTTTGCTCCCGGCCTTAATCTGTTTACATCTTTTATTATGTCCGGATTGGCGTCACGAATTTTTTCCCAATTGTGTACCGAGCCGTAGTATTGGTTTGCAATGTCGTAAAGTGTTTCTCCTTTTCGCACGATGTGAAATCTTTGTGTTTTTATTTTTTCCCGGCTATAGTAATTTACAGCTGAGTCAGGTTTATTGCTTCGTTCGGTTTCAACTTTAGTCTTGACGTTATCGCCAGCAGTTCTGCTCGCAGGGACATCGGGCAAATTTACTGCAAAGGGAGGTTGTTTGGTGGAAGTCTGCACAGAAGTATTTGGAGACGGCGACATTCTCGCTTCTGTACTTAAACTGGGCCGAGTAGAAAGCCAGAGCGCAGCAAGTGCTGCTATTATCAGGCCAAGCAGCATTCCTGTTTTCAGGTCTTTTTGCATTTTTGGACTTATTAGTAAATTATAATTTGTTCCCTATCCAGTTTGTTTCCTAAAGTCCTATTTCCCCTTCTCGCTTTTAATTTTAACACTGAGCAGTAATAGTGGTGCTGATATTGCAATTGACGAATAGGTTCCTTCGACGATGCCGAAGAGCATTGCGAAGTTGAACCCTCTCAATGCCGTTCCGCCAAAGATATACATTATCACCACAACCAGTGCCGTTGCCGTGCTTGTTAAGATGGTTCTGGAAAGTGTCTCGTTAATGCCGTCGTTAATTATCTGGGCGTTTATAATGCCTTTGCGGCGATTCTCCCTGATGCGGTCATAAATAACGATTGTATCGTTGATGGAGTAGCCCAGCAGCGTCAGGAAGGCGGCTATCATAGTAAGGTCAATTTTGAAATCGCCGATGAGAAGTGCCTGACCGATTGTTGTTTTGGCGATGTAGGTGCAGGCGACAACCATGCCTACCGTAACACAGGTGTCGTGGAAAAGCGTTATAACTCCACCGAAGCCAAAACGAAAATCTCCGAATCGAACCCAGAGGTAAATCAGTATAGCAATCAGCGACAAAATAATGGCAAGCAAGGCCTGATCCTCTGCCCTCCTGCCGACGGATGGGTCTATCTGTGTTACACGCGGCAGTGAGCTTTCCAGCTTGGTAGCGGTCAGTACCTTGGTTTTCTCGTTTTCAACAAAACGCTGCCATTCTTCCTCGGCCAGTTCTCTGAAGCCAGCTTCCGGTTCGACACTGAGAAAGACAAAGGACTTTACCTGCTGGTCTGATTTCATTTCAGTAAGATTAGAGTCGAGAATTTTATAGGAGTACCAATCAAGTTCTCGCATATCAGGTTTGAATCGTAAATCTTTTATTCGGCGGTCGATTTCATCGCCCGTAGCGGCCCTTTCAATTTCACATTTGATTTTGATTCCACCGATAAAGTCGGCAAGATCAGGATTGACGTCCACCATTGCCTGGGTTATCTTTTCCTCAGAGACGATTTTGGGTTCAAGGCTTCTTAACATTTCCAGGTCATTGCCAAAAGCAGTCAGCACTGCATTGTTGACTACCTCGTCTATCTGCGGCTCGGTAATCTGAGCGTTGGGAAAGGCAGTTTTCAGCACGTTTACGACAACAGATTTGTTCAATCGACTTGTCGTTATGACAAACTCGTCGGTACTTTTGGTGTCCTGCTTTATAACCAGTTTATCCAGTTTCACACCAATTTGCCTCTCGACATCATTGATTGTAGAGGTTACGGTCGTAATGGTTTGGCCGTTGCCGGACGGAAAGGTTACCGTACCAATGGTCTTATTTGTTTCAGTGGTGTTTATTTCATATTGTTTGCCGGACTTGCCGATGCTGTAAACCGTGGCTGAGGCAAGGGCACTATTTTCCCTATCGGTTCCAATTTTGCGGATTTTGTCCTCTACATTCTGTCTTGTGAGATTGGTGGTTTCTTTGAGATTTATCTGAATGCTTGTGCCGCCGGTAAATTCGATATCGTATTTACTGTTTTTCGAGTCGTCCCTGGCGAAGAAGATAAAAATGCCGCCAATGGTAAGTATTCCAGATAGCGTAAAAAAAACAGGCCGCAGACCCATCCAGTTTATGTGCGGTCTGCGTATGAGATGGAGCATAACCAGGTGGTCTTTTATAAGTTTTTTGTTGATGAGAAAATCAAAGATTGTGCGGGTTACGGTAAGTGCGGTGAACAAACTCGACACCAGACCGATCATAAGCACAATGGCAAAACCTTTTATTTCTTCCGAAGCAACCCAGTAAAGAATGGCCGCGGTGATAATGCTGGTAATGTTGGAATCGAAGATAGCACTAAAGGCTTTTTCGTAACCGTTTTTAATTGCTAACTTGAGAGAGCAGCCTTTCTGCTGCTCTTCGCGGATTCTCTCGAAGATAAGGACGTTGGCGTCAATGCTCATTCCGAGTGCCAATATGGTACCGGCGATGCCGGGCAGCGTAAAGGTGGCCTTTAGCAGAGCCATTACCGCAAGGGTGAACAGCAGGTTCATAAGTAGCGCCACATCGGCGATAGCCCCGCCTATAGTATAATAAATCGCCATACAGAAGATTACACCGGCCAGACCGATTATGCCGGACCTGATACCCTTATCACGATTGTCGGCGCCTATCGACGGACCTATAATCTTAACAGAGATAGGCTGTTCGATAAGGCGCGCAGGCAAAGAGCCTGCGTTCAGTTTATTGACCATATCAATAACTTCTGTTTGTGGGAAGCTTCCTGTTATTTGACCACGCGTTGTTATCCTTGACTGAATGTTTGGGGCAGATATCGCAGTACCGTCGAGCAAAATGCACAAAGGCCGGCCAATGTTCTCCCTGGTAATTTTTCCAAAGATTATTCCACCTTTATCATCAAGAACAAAGTCGATAGCTCTTCGCCCCATTTGATCCTGTCCCGGTGAAGCACTTTTGAGCTGCCAATCTTTTCCCCCAACCCTGTGCAGCATTACTTCATCTTTGTTATTGCTTGCCAGAATATAAGACTTGTTCCCAAACGGCGCGACAACCGACTCAGGTACTTTCCATGTTTCGGAATTTTCTATTTCGCACCATATATATTTATTGTCCGAGGCATACTTGGGACCTTTGGTTTTGAGGGCTTCGACATAAGAAGTCATCTGGTCTGCATCCACTTTGGTATTATTCATTGTGGGCAGTATCCTAAATTCAAGTATACCAACCCCTTTTAGCATTCGCTGGAGGTCCTTTGGGTCATCAAGTCTGCCCTGAAAGGGTCGATACTCATCGAAAGCAGCGACTAATTTGTCAATTTTTTCGGCACGGTCGGAAAATTCGGTTTTGAGTTCTGCGATAGTCTGGCTGCGTTTACCTGATTTTGAGGGCATTTCGAGGACAAAATTCATCTGGTCCTCAGTCAGGTTGAATTTATCGAGCTTTCTTCTTGCATTTTTGTACAGGTCGTTTTTGCCGGTTTCCGATTCAGTAAGCTGTTCGACGACCTTGGCCCATTGAACATAGGTCTGCATATATCCGGTTAGCAATTCGAGCTTGTCAGAACCAGCGAATTCGGTAAGCAACTGTTTAAGCTGCTGCTCATCCCGTTTGACCCAGTCACTTCTTTTCAGCTTTATCTGGTCAAGGTCAAGTCCTGCACCAGAAATTTTACCTTCTGCAATTTCAAGTTCACCGAACAACCTGTCTCTTTCGCTCTGCAAAGCGTTTCGCTCATCGTAAACGGTGACAAGGTCGTTTAGAATCTGTAGTCTGTCTGGTGAGCCTTGTGCAAACTTTTGGAAATCCTGGGTCCGTTCATCGGCCGGTTTCGAAAGACAGCGTATAATGGTTGCTGGGTTTACATTTTCAGCACTTCGTATAAGCTCATTCAGGGCGTTTTCGTAATTCTGGCGTTTTGTGCGGGCTTCTACGCTTGCCAGGGGCATTTGTATTTCGAAACGAGAGCTGCCCTGCGGACGCCATACAATGTTTTGGATATTGGCAGGGTCAATTCGCCTTCGCAGGACGGTTATCATGTTCTGTGACAAGTCTTTTTTTCCTGCTTCATCAAGACCCTGTGTGTCAATTTCATAAATAAGACTTGTGCCGCCAGCCAGGTCTATTCCGGGTTTTAAGGTTTTATCCGGCGGATATAAGAACCAGGCAGCAACAACTACCAAAAAGATAATGAAAGCAATTTTCCACGTTAGACTCTTGTCCATAAACGATTCCTCACACTTCGTGCCGCATAGTCAGCAGGTCACAAATCACAAACATAAACGGCAAGCTTAATTAGTCTTTTTCTTTAGTAAGATTTTTGCCAATTGCCGAGGGGGCTATCTTGATTTTCGTGTTATTTGACTCATCGACTTTTAATGTAACCTCATCGTCCCTGATATCCACAACAGTTCCAATAATTCCGCCGATGGTTCTGACTTTGTCATTTTTCTCCAACGTCTGAATCATTTTTTTGTGCTGCTGTTTCTGCTTCTGAGGGCCTCTGAAGAGCAGCAGATACATCACTACAAACATCAAAGCGAGAAAGAGCAGGTTACTATAGCCGGGCATTTTATTTGGCGGAGCTGACGTCTTCGGAACATTACTATCAGGTGCAACTGTCGTTGCCTCACCCTGCTCGGTAGCCGGCTCCGAAGAAACGCCCGACGATGCCTGGTCACCAGCGGCTTGAGCTAACACCCAAATATTGTCCATTCTTATCTTCCTTTCATCTTCCGAGTTATAAAATTTAACCTTATAACCTATATTTGCTGCAAATTACAGAGAATTTGCAGAATTATTTTTCAGCACAACGAATTTTCCGGAGAGCCGAAGGTTTTATATTTTTCCAGATTCACGGCCGACCAATGCGAAAAATCATTTTTTTCGATGCTCTGCCTTATCCGGGCCATCAATTTCTGGTAAAACCTGAGATTATGTAGTGATACCAATATCGGGCCGAGCATTTCAGAAACATTAAAAAAGTGCCTTAAAGCAGCCCTGGTAAAATTTCTGCAGCAGTAGCAGTCGCAGCCTGATTCGATAGGCTCGGCATCGCTGATATAGACGCTGTTTCTCAGCCGCAGCGGGCCATTCTCAGTAAAAGCATAGGCATTTCTACCGTTTCGCGTGGGCAGGACGCAATCAAACATATCGATACCAGCCCCAACAGCGGCGATAATATCAGCAGGAGTGCCTGCACCCATCAGATAACGTGGCTTTTCCTGCGGCAAAAATCCGGTTGTATGCGTCACTGTTTTTATCATATTTTCATGTCCTTCGCCTACACTCAATCCGCCGATAGCATATCCGTCAAAGTCCAGTTTGACAAGCTCTGATACACAGCTGGTTCGTAGCTGCAGGTTTATTCCCCCCTGAACGATGCCAAAGATCAATTGGTCGGTATTGGCATGTGCCTGTTTGCATCGCGGGGCCCAGCGGATGGTTCTCTCGACAGCTTTTTCGAGGTATGAACTATCGCAAGGGAAAGGCGTGCACTGGTCGAAACACATTATTATATCCGCACCCAGACGATTTTGGATATTGGTGGCAATCTCGGCATTGAGGTGCACTTTTGCACCGTCGACGTGACTGGCAAATTCAACGCCATCATCATCTATTTTTGTAAGAGGACTCAGTGAAAACACCTGATAACCGCCACTGTCGGTCAATAAGGGGCCGTTCCATGCCATAAATTTGTGCAGGCCGCCAAGCTTTTCAATTGTCTCGACCCCGGGCCGCAACAATAAATGGTAAGTATTAGCCAGGATAATGTCGGAGCCGGTTTCCTTTAGATGTTGAGGTGTAATTCCCTTGACAGCCCCGGTGGTACCAATCGGCATAAAGACCGGTGTTTCAACTTTTCCGTGGGCGGTATCTAATAAGCCACGCCGGGCGGCAGAGTTACAATCCCGTGAAAGAACTTCGAACTTACTCATTTCAATAAACTCTTTCAATCTTAGAGCTGGGGTAGTAATAGAAAAGTATTTGACTGGCGGTTTTACCCTGTCTTGCCATTGCCTGAGCTCCGCATTGGCACATTCCTACACCGTGGCCAAATCCTCTGCCCGACAAGAATGCCCATTTATCGCCCATATTAACAATTTGGCAAACCGCGCTTCTCAAGATACTGCCGCTCGGGTCGATTGACAGGCGTAAATCCTCCGCTCGCAGGAAATCACTTTTGCCGGTTGAGCCGATGAGCTTGACTAAAGTTATGCGGGAAAATGTTCCATAATCACTTTGTTTTGCGGGAATGAGATTTACGATTTTGCCGAGGGTCCCCAACTCTGCATATCTTCGCAATAAGCTTGTCGTAACACTATCCTTATCGAATTGTGCCATAGGCCAAAAGAAGTATTTGGGTTTTGCCACATCCATGCAATAAGGGCAGGGGACACCAACCAGTGGTACAAAGGAATCACCAAATACATTCTGGCTGCTTTCGGTGTGCCCACCACAAGCCGAGCCATAGTAGGCTGGAAAGATATCTTCGCTGCCGTTAGCTTGTTGGCAAACGAGCACCTGCCCCGAGGTACTGTTAACGGCATCCCACACTGAAGCTGATTCGGCTCTAACACCAAGATAAACCTGATTTGACTGAGTTCTGCTGACGTCCCAGTTTCGGCCTTGGCCAAAACGTTTTTTCATATAGAGACTGTAGGTTCTTGCTGCTATCGCTTGAGCCTTCAGGGCATCCGGTTCCCAATAAGCAGGCATCTCGGCTCCTATTACGCCAGCCAGGTAAGGCTCGAGAGGCACAAGGTTTACCGCGTCAAAAGATTTTCCGTCAGGATTTAGAGTAAGCTGCAATTTGCCGCGATAATCGCTGCCGTTAAGGTTAAAGATGTACGGTTCGTCGGGCAGAATAATTACTTCGCTACAGGCAAATGATTGCCCGGCGATAGTAATGCTCCCAGCAGATATCGCTATATCCATTGGTACGTCAAGCCGGTTAAAATAAGCTTGTCTGGTTGATGTTTGAGAATCCAGAACAACAAAGGCCGAGGAGGCCTTGAACGTACAAACGCTAACATTGTCAAGAAGCAAAACCCTTATCCAAAACCGCGATTCGATATCCATTTGGGGAGTGGGCATGGCAAGCTGTCTTTCCGTACAGCCGGGAACCGATGTCAGCCAAACCAAAAAAAGTATTTTGATAAATCGCAGGAATTCTCTAAGCACCTTTATATTGGCATTGATTATTGACGATTGACTATTGATAAATGGAAAGGGCATTATAAAAGTAATTCACTGAAAAATATAATCTGCCAATTAATCCAAATTCCGCAGTGATAATCCAAGGTTGCCGAGCACCCTTTTGATTTCATTTAAACTCGTTACACCGAAGTTTTTGCAACCGAGAAGCTCGGCATCTGTTTTGCGCGTCAGTTCACCGAGTGTACGAATATTGAGCTTCTGCAGACACTTTCGGGCACGTACCGACAACTGCAGGTCATCTGCGGTTTTTTTCAGGAGTTCCTCATCTCCTTCTTCGGCGGCACCAAGTTCCGGCGATTCAACCAAAGACGGCTGGTTGTCCTCCAGAGCCATACCAAGGTGTAATCCTTTTGATTCGAGAATGGTTTTTACCTCTCTGAGGGAAGTTTCACCGAAGTTTTTATAGGACAGCAACTCTGCCTCGGTAATCCTTAAAAGATCCCCAATCGTCTCTATCTTCATTTTCCTGAGGCAATTTCTGCTGCGCACAGACAGCTCAAAATCTGAGATTGGGATTTCCAGTATTTGAACTTTGCGGTCTTTTTTCTTCTCTTTTTCCTCATCGTAGAACATCGTTTTTGAACTTTCGATATCCTTTTTGAAAAGGATTGCTCTTTGATGATTCGGATGAAATTCCAGAACCTTGTCGATACATCTGGCGGCTTTATCGAATTGCCCGGCATCTTCATAAAGCACAGCCAAGTTAAGAAGGGCACTTACAAAAACGGGACTGGTTGAGACAACCTGCTTGTAGTAGTCAATTGCCGCAGCTTCATCACCGGACAAGTCGTAGCGAAACGCAAGATGGAAAAGTGCCCTTTGATGGTTAGGTGCAAGCTCCAAGGCGTTCTGGTAACTATCCATTGCCTGTTCATATAATCCCTGTGTCTCATGAACTCGGCCAAGCTGATAGTGATAATCGGCGCTTACATTTTCAAAATTCCTGCAGGTTTTAAGTTCTTTACCGGCAGCGTCAAAATTTGCTGCGCGACGGTACGTGTCCACTTTTTCCAAAGATATAGTCAGTGCATCGGCTCCGTGATTAAGACTCTTTTGCAGGTTTTCGACAGCTTCATCGAATCTGCCAAGACGGCGAATCGCAAAGGCCAGATAAATGAATTTTTCTTTGCAATCACTGCCCTTTTGTATTTTTTCGGCTGCTTCGGTATATCTACCGAGAATGAAAAGTCCAATTCCCACCGCCAGAACAGTTTTAGGCGAGGTACTGGTCATATTTGCCTCTACCTGCTCACGAAAAGCAATTTCATTGCTCTCTTTAGAATGAACGACCGCAGAGAGTTTCCTGATTTCGTCTATAGACGGTAAGTTATCGGCAAACAAATCTATCTCAGGCTTTACAATCGACTCCATATAAATCTGCTCCTGTAAGAATATTTCTTGAGTTTATTCTTGTTCTTAAAAGCCGCAAAACGGCATATTATAAAGCAGAAGCTGGGATTTGCAATACCTTTTTTCAAATAACAAGATTATAGAGGCTGACCCGGCAAACAAGCAGGTTTTTCGTACGCAATGCCGTTTTTAAAGTGTTCGGCACAAAAATAGGCCGAGCTAAACACGCTCGGCCTCATAATTAAACTCTTATTTAACTTTTTGTAGGTTACTTGCTCTGCAACGATTCTCTGAGCCGATTTTTGAAGTCTGATTCATCTTTGAT
>Ga0209777_10009875_pt1 | contig 10205 bp, 6 predicted proteins | sample FrelakmetHBP12HB_FD_187147 | JGI IMG/M metagenome (GOLD analysis project Ga0209777, IMG submission 187147) | Freshwater lake sediment microbial communities from the University of Notre Dame, USA, for methane emissions studies -HBP12 HB (SPAdes)... | ecosystem: Environmental > Aquatic >...
CCCGCCGTGGGCGGGCGGTTGGGCCACTTACCTGGTAGGCAAATTCGGCACCGCGGCAAGCGGTGGAGTGGCCATCTACGACCTGGACAATGAACCCGACTGGTGGGACGCGACACATCGCGACGTGCATCCGCAGCCCTTCACCTACGACGAGTTGACGACCAACGATATTGCCACGGCACAGGCCATCAAGACGGCCGATCCCACCGCCGAGGTCAGCGGTCCGGTGATCTCCTTTTGGTGGACTTACTTCTATTCCAAGAAGGATGTCGAGGCCGGATGGAATACGGGCCCCTGCTATGAACCGTGGGACAATCCGGCCGACCGGGAAGCGCACGGCGGCACGGCGCTGATCGACTACTATCTGCAGCAATTCAAGGCGTATGAAACCGCGCACAGCGTGCGGCTGCTGGATTACCTGGATCTGCACACCTATTTTGCCGCCAACTATAACGGCGCGGGCGTCGGCCTGGCGCCCGCGGGCGACACCGGGAGGCAACAGGCGCGGCTCGACTCGACGCGGGTGCTCTGGGACCCGACCTATACCGATCCCAATTACCCTCAACCGAACTACACCACCGACCCGACCTACACTTCAAGCTGCTCGGTTCCGCTGCAGGCTCCGCAGCTCATTCCATTGATGAAGGCCTGGGTTGCCAACGACTACCCCGGCACCAAGACCGCGATCACGGAATACAACTGGGGCGGACTGGAAGCCATCAACGGCGCGGTGGCGCAGGCTGACATCCTGGGCATCTTCGGTAGCTACGGCCTCGATATGGGCACCCTGTGGCCGACCGATATTCCCGCGAACCAAGGCCCCGGCATGATGGCCTTCGAGGTCTACCGCAACTACGACGGAGCCAATTCGACCTTTGGCGATGTGTCGCTGGCTTCAAGCAGCGCCGACCAGGGCAAGCTCTCGGTCTACGGCGCGCTGCGCACCGCCGACAGCATGGTGACCGTGGTGGTCATCAACAAGACCTACGGCGACCTGGCCGCAACCCTCTCCCTTGCCAACCTGACGCCGAACGGCACGGCCCAGGCCTTTCTCTATAGCAACGCCAACCTGGCCCAAATCGTTGCCCAGCCGGCGGTGACGGTAACGCCGCCGCCCACGGGCGGCACGACCAGCACTCTCAGCGCCACCTTCCCCGCGCAGTCGATCACGCTGCTGGTTGTGCCGAAACAATAGGCGCCTGACGCGCGCGGCGCCCGCGTGCCCCACTGGATTTGCCATGGGCGCGCTGGTCTGGTAGAATTACGTTTGTCATATTCTGTCATAATGATAGTCTTCGACGCATCCACGCTGATTTTGATCGCCAAGACCGAACTTCTTACCCCATTCCTCGCGGGCACGGAATTGCAGGTCGCCATTCCGGGGGAAGTTGAGCGGGAGTGCTGTGGCGGCAAGAAGACACTGGATGCGCTGGTCATTCAAAGAGCGGTGGAGCAATCGAGAATTCGAGTCATGGCTGTGAAAGACCACAAGCTTATTGCCAAGTTGCAAGACGATTTCAGCTTGGGCAAAGGCGAAGCGGAAGCCCTCGCGCTCGCCCTGAAGGAAAAAGCTCGGTTGTTGGGAATCGACGATAAGAACGGCATTAATGCCGCAAAGCTGCTCGGCATTCCGTTTACCACGGCGGTGGGCATTCTGGTTCGGAGCCGCGAAAAGGGCTTGGTCGACTCGAGCGACGCGCTGGCCAAACTCACCGAGCTTGCCGGGTACGGACGCTATAAGAATTCGATCATCGAGGATGCGAGACAGAAAATGGAGATGCGGAAATGACCAAGACGATGAGTATCCGAATGGATCACGAGAACTATCAGTTCCTCACCAAGATGAGCAAAGAAGAGCAGAGTGATCTTTCCAAAGCGGTACGGGACTTGGTGATGCGAGGCAGGGTCTTGCTCGCCGTGGAGAGATATAAAAAGGGAGAAGCTTCTCTCGGCAAAGCCGCTCAACTGGCAGGGCTTTCCGTGGGGCGGATGATGACCCTACTCGCGGAATTTGGCGTGGAAAGCAGGATCGAGAAAGATGACTATCTGCAAGGACTGAAGAATCTCGCCAACGCGTGGTAGCGGGGTCGTGGCTGATTAACAACCCTCGCGCCGAGCGCAGTGCGTGCAGTTCACACTCTGCGGCTTCTTATAGGACAAACATCCAATTCTGGTTAATACATCAGCCCGACACTCGGTATTAGGCTTCTGCTTGCATGGGAGGAAGAACCGCGGAGTTTCAAGAATCGAAACTCCGCGCTACCCCTGCGACCCTCCCAGCGCCAGTAGCACAGCCACTCCTGGCTGTGCAGGCACAGGCTGGGAACCTGTGCCTCCAACAATCCCGACACGGTCGGAAAACTCGCGCACCCGGTGGCACGAGGTCAGGGCGACTGACTACTGACAACTGACGACTGGCAACTGGCAACTGATCTTCACGCTGCTTGCTCGGTTCCTGCTGCGGCCTCCACGGGCTCAAAGCGCGCCTGGAAGAAGCGCAGGTATTTCGGCTCGTAGGTCATGATCAGCCCCCGCGCCTTTTCGCGTTCTTCATAAACTTCCAGGACTGACTCCGCGACCACGTCCATGTGCGCCTGCGTATAGACGCGGCGGGGGATGGTGAGGCGGACTAGTTCCAGGCTGGGGACGCGTTGCTCGCCGGTCTTCGGGTCGCGGCCGGCGGAGACAATCCCGCGCTCCATTGAGCGCACTCCCGAGTCGACGTAAATATTAGCGGTCAACGCTTGAGCCGGGAATTGCTCCTGGGGGATGTGGGGATAGAAAGCCTTGGCGTCCAGGAAGACCGCGTGGCCGCCGATAGGCTTAACGACGGGGATGGCCCAATCGATCAGGTGGTTTCCCAGATACTCCACCTGGCCTACGCGGGCGCGGATGTGGTCGTCGTCCACGCATTCGACGATGCCGCGCGCCATGGCTTCCATGTCGCGCCCCGCGAGGCCCCCGTAGGTGTGCAGGCCCTCGTAAACCACCACCAGGTTGCGCGCCTCTTCGTACAGCCCCTCATCGTTCGTGGCCAGCCAGCCGCCGATGTTCACCAGCGTGTCTTTCTTGGCGCTCATTGTGCAACTGTCGGTGTAGGAACAGTATTCCTTCAGAATCGCAGCCACCTTCTTCGATTCGTACCCAGGCTCGCGCTGCTGGATGAAGTAAGCATTTTCGACGGCGCGCGTGGCGTCGAGCACCAGGGGGATGGTGTGCCGCTTTAAGAGTTCGCGCACCGCGCGCAGATTCGCCATCGACTGCGGCTGGCCGCCCGCCATGTTCACGGTCCCCGCCAGACAAACATAGGGAATCCGGCCGGCGCCGACTTCGGCGATGAGTCTCTCGAGTTTGCTCAGATCCACGTTGCCCTTGAAGGGGTGTTCGCTCGCCGGGTCGTTGGCTTCGTCGATGATGACATCCGCAAAGGTGCCGCCCGCTAGCTCCTGGTGGAGGCGTGTGGTGGTGAAATACATGTTGCCGGGGATGATGTCGCCCTCGTGGATCAGAGCTTTGGAGAGGATGTGCTCGGCGCCGCGCCCCTGGTGAGTGGGGACTACGTACTTGTAGCCGTAATACTCACTGATGGTTTCCCAAAGGTGGTAAAAGTTCCGGCTGCCCGCATAAGCCTCGTCGCCCAGCATAAGGCCCGCCCACTGGTTGTCGCTCATCGCGTTGGTGCCGCTGTCGGTCAGCAAGTCAATGTAAACATCTTCAGAGCGAAGCAGGAAGGTGTTGTAGGCGGCCTCACGAATGCGCTCGCGACGCTCAGCGCGGGTGGTCATGCGAATGGGCTCGACCATTTTGACTTTCCAGGGCTCTGCCCAGGAACGGCGGATGGGCTTGGGATAAGACATTTTGTCTCTCCAGCGCGGGTATTTTCACATTGCGCAAGGTGGGTGGAGCAATTGAAATGCCGCTAAAGGGAAGTGGGCCGTTCCCACTTACCGAGCACGAGCCGGAAGAGCAGTCCACAGTTTACAGCCAGAACCACACAATACATGGTGACTTCAGCTTCACTCTTCACTGTCCGCTGCTTCATTGTCTCGCCGGCAGCGGAACTAACTTGCGGAGCAACCAGAGGAGCAGGCAACCCATGGCACTCCCAAACAAGGTTCCGAACCCCAAACCAAAAGTCAGGTGCCCGATAATGTGCGCGGCGGGGCTGTAGCGGCCCGAGAATTCCGGGGCAACGTAAACATTCTGAGTCCCCGTAAATACGGCGAATGCGATGGCCACAATAATCAGCAGTTGCTGGCAGCACACAATCAAAAAAGTCGCCAGCACGACATTGGGGTAGCTGCCGAAGCGCCGGACGTGAATCAAGAAGCCCGCGAGCATGACGCAGGCGGCCCCGGCGACCGTCACGCTGCACCAGCGCATCACAAGGTGGGGTGCGCCGGAGGCATACAGCACGATGCGCAGCGCCCAGACGGCCGCCATCAAGACCAAAAGCGGGGCCAGTAGCCTCAAGTGGTCCCGGAGTCCGTGTCCGCAAATCTTCATGTTGCCTCCTTCCCACGCTCGCGGGCGCGCACCAGGAGAAGCGTCATGTCATCCTCAGCTTCCCCACGCGACCACGCGCGCGCCGTCGCCAAAACCTCCTGCTGGATTTCGCCCAGGCGCTTCTTACGTTGCCCCGTGACCAGGGCCTCCAGGCGTGCCTCGCCGTAGGGTTCGCCGCGGTCGACGCCTGCGTCCGTGATGCCGTCGGAGTACAAGACGAGCAAGTCGCCGGGCTCGAGGCCAAGCGAACCCACTTGATAATCCGTGTCGGGAAAGATTCCTAGCGGCGGGCCGCCCGCCTCTAGCCGCTCGCGCCGCCCGGCGCCGATCAGCAGGGGCGGATTATGCCCCGCGTTGATGAAGGCGAGCTGCCGGTCGGCGGGGTTCCACTCGCCGTAGAACATCGTGGCGAAACGGGAATCGGCCGCCACCTGATGGAAGTGACGATTGAGCTTGGAGCACACTTCGAGCGGGGAATGGCTGGAGGCGGTCAGGATGCGCAGCACAGCGTGAACGTTCGACATCAAGATCGCCGCAGAAATTCCTTTTCCACTCACATCGGCGATCGCAAACACCAGCCGGCCGTCGGGCGTCCGCAAGACGTCGTAGTAGTCGCCGCTGATGCCGCGCGCCGGGACACACACGCCGGCGAATTCCAGACCTTCCCCCTCTGGAAACTCCCTCGGGAGGAGCGCCTGCTGTACTTGCAAAGCGAAGCTCAGTTCCGCTTCCTGGCGGGCCAATTCCCGGCGGCTTTTGCCTAACTCCTGTTGGACCCGGTAGAGTGTGACCCCCAGCACGCCCACCGCCGTGGTGCCGCCAAAGGTTAACCCCAAGGTTACAATATCCGACCTTTCAAGCAGGTCCCGCCCCAGGTACAGGAGTATTCCTGCACCCACCAGGAACCCTACGAGGTAGAGCCGATCGCGCATAGCTGAGCACAGTCTGAATGAAGAAGAGGAACTTGGCAAGCAGTGTGCGCCTGCAAATTGGAAACTGGAAATTGAAAGCGGGAAACTCGAAAAGCGAAATTCGAAAATCGGCATTGGAAACTGGATTCTTGCCTCTTGAATTTTTGAGTTTGAAATTCCGCGCCGCGCCCGGCTCGCCGATTTGGGCGCGATCGCTTCCGGGAATCTCGGCTTGCGACTCTCTCGCGGCAGCAGCCTCCTGCGCGAAATGACCTAAGGGGCGCGCACCGGAGAAAGGAGCGCCGGGTGGTTGCCGAGTGGTGCGGAAGGGTGCGCAGCGAGGTGCGCAGCGAGCAGCCTGACGGACCGACCGGTCGGTCCTGCGCGACGGCCAAGCTCTCGAAAAAAGTGGAGGTAGACTTAGCTTGACAGAATAGCGGCTGAGTATTAGTGTTCCTGCAAGCCACATCTTACTGCTTGGCTGGAGGCTCAATCATGCCTCGTCGGTGGCAGGCTCTCCTCACAGTGTCTTGGATTTTGTTAATTGCTGGCGCTGGCGCGCTCGTGGTATTTCAGCATGGTAAGGAGGCCCCATGACAACCTCACTTCGGCACAAATGCGCAGCAATAGCGGGCGGGCTTGTTGTGCTCGCCGGGTTCCTCCTCCTCGATGGCGTCCCGAAAACGGGCGGCGGGCGCAACGCTCCGACCGCTTCGAATCTCAACCGCGCCGGGAGAGGGCTCGCGGGGCGACCCTATAAGTTCACGGGGAAGTACGGGCCGAACGCGCGGTGGGGCTTCAGGATGGACGCAATGCATTTCGAGCCCGCTTCCGAAAGCGGCGCGGCGTTTATATCGCGAGGCCGAGGCGCGTCGTTGCGGGTGGATGGGAACGAGGTGGTGCTATTTTTGGGAAGTCGTCAGTCTTCAGTTGTCAGTCGTCAGTTTCTAAAACGTCCGTGGTCCGTTGTCCGTGGTCCGCTGTTCGCAGAGGTTGACCTCGGCGATGGCGAGCGGACGGGACTGCCGAAGGCACTTCTCGCCCAGCCGATTTCCTTAACTTCAGAATTCAGAACTCAGAATTCAGAATTCTCCCCAGCCCCTAGCACCCAGCACCTAGCACCCTCATTTGTTCGCCTGAGTCTCGTGGGCGCGAATCCACATGCGAAGGTCGTGGGCCTGGACAAACTGAAGGGCATCAGCAACTACCTCATTGGCAACGATCCGAAGAAGTGGCGGACGAACGTGCCGAATTATGCGCGGGTGATGGTGGAGGATGTTTATCCGGGGATTGATCAGGTATTTTACGGGAAGGAGTCAGAAGCCAGGAGTCAGGAGTCAGGAGAGCTTGAGTTCGACTTCGTCGTGCATCCGGGCGCAGATCCGAACGCGATTCGCCTCGCTGTAGCGCCGGTCTACGACCGGCGACGTCTGGGTGCAGCCGCGGTGTCCCCACCGGAGCTCGCCGGTCATAGACCGGCGCTACAGCCCGACCCCAACGGCGATCTGGTGCTGCAAACCGACGCGGGCGAAGTCCGACTCGGGAAGCCCGTCGTCTACCAAGCGGCAACAGACTACGGACAACGGACCACGGACGATGTTCACTCAGAACTCAGAACTCATAACTCAGAACTCGTCGGTGCAAATTACGTGCTGACCGCCAGCAATGGGGTTCGCTTCGAGCTAGCGCCTTACGACCCGAGGAAGACATTGGTGATCGACCCGGTGCTCACGTTTTCCACCTACCTTGGCGGGAGCAACGATGATTACGGGGGCGGCATTGCCGTGGACAGCTCCGGAAACGTTTACGTGACAGGGCAGACGATTTCCACCGACTTCCCTACGGCCAGCCCCCTTCAGTCGAGCTGCAGCGGCGGTTGCACGAGTAACTTCTACGACGCCTTTGTTACCAAGCTGAATGCTGCCGGCAACGCGCTGGTTTACTCGACCTACCTCGGCGGAAGCAACTATGAACTTCCAGCGGGCATCGTCGTGGACGGTTCCGGCAACGCGTATGTGACCGGCACCACCTTCTCGACCGATTTCCCCACGGCCCACCCGTTCCAGGCGAGTCTCCGTGGTCAGGCATGCGCATTTGTCACGAAGCTAAATGCCGCAGGCAGCGCCCTCGTTTACTCCACCTACCTCGGCGGGGGCATTACATGGTCCGGCAGCAGCAGTGTTGACCAAGCTCACGCCATTGCCGTGGATGGTTCCGGGAACGCCTACGTGACAGGGCAGACTTTCTCAAGCAATTTCCCCACTGTGAACCCCTTCCAAGCCACAAATGGTAGCGACAACGCCTTTGTGACCAAATTCAACGCCGCCGGCAGCGCGTTGGTTTATTCCACCTACCTCGGCGGCACCCATCAGGGTGAGGTAGGCTCTGGCATCGCCGTGGACAGCGCCGGGAATGCCTACGTGACCGGAAACACATCTTCGACAAACTTTCCCGTGGCCAGCCCGGTCCAGGCCTCTTTCGGTGGCGGGTACGGGGACGCTTTTATCACCAAGTTCAATGCCGCGGGGAGCGCGCTGGTTTACTCGACATACCTCGGCGGGAGCCACGGTGACCAAAGCAGCGCCATTGCTGTCGATAGCTCCGGCAACGCTTATGTAACAGGGCTCACGTATTCCGCCGACTTCCCCACCGCCAATCCCCTACAAGCTCACTGCGGCACTTGCACGGGATCCTCCGCCACCGCCTTTGTGACTAAGCTGAACGCCGCCGGCAACGCCTTTATCTTCTCTACCTACCTCGGTGGGAGCACCCAGGAATACGGCTTCGGCATCGCTGCGGATGTCGCCGGGAACGCATACGTGACGGGATCAACAGACTCTGCAGACTTCCCAACGGTTAACGCAATCCAGCCTGCGCTCCTCAGCACAGAGAATGGATTTGTGACCGAATTCAACCCTTCGGGGAGTGCGCTCATTTACTCGACCTACCTCGGCGGCAGTAATAACTACGATAGGGGAACCGGCATCACCGTGGACAGTTCGGGGAATGCCTACGTCGTGGGTGGAACCAATTCAACTGATTTTCCGCTGGCAAACGCCCTTCAGTCGGTAAACGCAGGCGGCAACGATGTGTTTGTAGCGAAAATCAATCCCGCCGACGTTCCTGGTGTCGGCTTCAGCCCCTCAGTCGTGAATTTTGGCAATGAAGTTGTGTCGGTCGCCAGCGCCGCTCAAACCGTGACGCTCATGGACGTGGGGAGCGCCACGCTCAACATCACCGCTATCTCCTTGACGGGAGCGAATGCCGGCGATTTTACCGAGACCAATACCTGCGCGGCGACCCTCACACCGGGAACGCGCTGCACGCTGACCGTGACTTTCACGCCCTCAGCGACGGGGGTTCGGAACGCGGCAGTAAGCGTCTCCGATGACGCCGGCGGCAGCCCCCAGGCTCTAAACCTCTCCGGCAACGGTATCAACCCTGCGGCGGTCCTCTCGCCCACCAGCCTCACCTTTGCCAACCAGCCCGTTGGGGTCGCCAGCGCCGCACAGGCGGTGGCGCTCACCAATTCGGGCGTCGGCCCCCTCACGATCGCCAGCATCAACGCGAGCGGCGACTATGCGCAGACCAACAACTGCGGGACGAGCGTCGCGCAGGGCGCAAGCTGCACGGTCAGCATTACCCTCACGCCCACAACCGGGGGGACGCGGTTTGGGACTGTGACCGTCACCGACAACGCAACCACCAGCCCGCAGACGGTGAGTTTAACGGGGACGGGAGTCCCGCCCACAATTACGTTGTCCGCAACCAGCGTGACCTTCGGAAACCAAGACGTCGGCACGACGAGCCCGGCGCAGGCACTCACAGTCACCAACAATGGGCCTGGGCCCATGCTGGTTTCCGGAATCCCGGTGAGCGGGGATTTTGCGGAAACGGACAATTGCCTGGGGACCGTCGCGGCCCTGGCGACTTGCACCATATCCGTCACCTTTACGCCTGCCGTCAACGGCACACGAACCGGGACGCTCACCATCAACGACAACGCGGCAGGAAATCCCCACGTCCTGACCCTGACGGGAACGGGGCTCGGCCCGGTGGCTTCGCCGTCCCCGAACACTTTGAGCTTCCCCAACCAGCAGGTTTTAACCACCAGTGCTCCTCAGGCCGTGACCCTGACAAATAGCGGTGGCGCAACCATGAACCTTTTCGGCATTCTCGCTACCAGCCCCTTCGCGGAGACTACCAATTGCGCGGCTACCTTGAGCGCGGGAGCAAGTTGCGCGATCAACGTCACGTTTACGCCAGCATTTATCGGCACCACCTATGGTTCGCTTATCATCAGTGACGATGCGCCGGGAAGTCCGCAGACCTTGAGCTTGGCCGGTGCATCCGGCCTCACGTTTGGCGCTCAACTGGTCGGCACCACCAGCCCTGCGCAAGTGGTGACCTTGAAGAATACCGGCAGCTCACCACTCACAATTTCGGGCCTCGCGACGAGCGGGGACTTCAGTGCGACCGGTCCGTGTGGGACACTTCCTCCAGGCGTAAGCTGTACGGTCCCGGTGACCTTCGCCCCGAAAGCGGGCGGGACGCGGAGCGGGGCGCTGCTGGTGAGCGACACAAATCCCGGAAGCCCACATGCTGTTCCACTGACGGGCACCGGGCAGGACTTTACGCTCACGACCAATCAATCTTCGGCCAGCGTTACCGCGGGCGGAACGGCGACGTTTAACCTCTCAGTTGCATCGCAAGGCGGCTTCAGCCACTCGCTCGACCTGAGCTGCACTGACCCCGCTTCGCTTTCCACCTGCACGGTTTCGCCCAGAT
>Ga0209777_10009876_pt1 | contig 10204 bp, 19 predicted proteins | sample FrelakmetHBP12HB_FD_187147 | JGI IMG/M metagenome (GOLD analysis project Ga0209777, IMG submission 187147) | Freshwater lake sediment microbial communities from the University of Notre Dame, USA, for methane emissions studies -HBP12 HB (SPAdes)... | ecosystem: Environmental > Aquatic >...
GTCGAGAGACGGGGTCACAAAGCAGGTCGGTCGCCACCTCGGCAGGCATGTGATCCTGATCCACTTTTTCCCATCCACGCGCGGCAGCGGTTTCCTCAGTCAGCTTTGCTTTGGCTGACAATTCGCTATTCGCGAACACCGAAGGCTCATTAGTAATTCTCATTTTATTGTTTATTTAGTTACTGACACCGAAAAGAGTAACCCCAAGACACTCGCAGCACAAGATAAAAGTTACAAAAAGTATCCACATCGCAAGAAGTGCATACAGCATCCTCGGCATGTCCTCGCGTCCATTCACCAGCGGATGCTCCGGCCAATCTCGTAAATCAGCCAGCAGGCCAGCAGGAAACCCACAGCGACGGACACGGCAACGCCTAGTAGAAATCCAGTCATGCGAAAAGCGCAAGCAACAGCATAATCAGACTCCGAAGCCGCCCTTGAATTGCATTTGCGACGCCTCGATGTAGTAGCACGCAGCGCACTGCATTGCGGTGCACGCCTTCCCTACGAAGGGCCTCCAAGCGCGCTGCCCACACTTAGGGCAGGCAATCAACCACTCCGTGTGCGCCTCGATGCTGGCCTGGAGGTCCTCCACGCTTTGCGGCAGGTAGCGCCGGTAATACTTAACCAGCTTGACCGCCCCCGCGCGACGAAAACCGTCCGGCTCGTCCCGGTGCCAGTCAATGTCATCCATATTTTCACGCCACTTGCTAGAGCGCTCTTTGTCGCCCTTGCCCGCGTTAAACAGATCACGATTTCCATTTCTTGAGTTGATAGGCATCACGATTTCCATTTCTTGAGTTGATAGGCATCACGATTTCCATTTCTTGAGTTGATAGGCATCACGATTTCCATTTCTTGAGTTGATAGGCATACGAAAAGTTGAGAAGGGCGCAGCACCCGGCTGAGGCTTTTAGCTCCTCGTTGGCCGGGGCGCGCTTATTGGGTTAGTTTCCGCCGTTGAGTGGGATTATGTTGTCCGCCTGAGCCTCCCGGGTCTTCACGGCTGGATCAGCCGCGCACCGACATCCGCCCTGGTCGCAAGACGAAGTGGGCTCCGGCGCTGGCGCTGGCGCATTGGCCGCGTCAGCAAACCGCATGAACCCATCAACGCGGCGCAGGATGGACCCGATGTTCGCAATAAGGGGCTCGTATTCGTTGTGGACCACGAACCAGCATCCCAGCAACTCCGAGGAGTGCGCCAGCAATGCGGATGAGAGCCACGCTTCCAAGCTCCGGCGCTCATTGGCGTCGCCTGATTCGACGATTGCTTTGGTGCGAAGCTCCGAGAGCCGGTGCATCGCCCCGCCTATTTCCTGGGCTGCCTTCACTGACAGGCTGGCCCGCGCGTTAGTCGCCGCTGTATCCGGCGCTATGTTTTTCTTATCGCTCATATTAGTTCTGCTTCATATAATGCTTTCCTGGTAGATCACCGATTCGCCCGCACCCTATCAAAAAGTGGAGCGCGGCACAACATCTATTTTGCTTTTTTCTTCTCCGGTCTCGGCAACTCTGCCGCAACGCGCGCCAACTCCAGCCGCTTCACTTCCTTTTTCAGCGCGTCGCGCTCATCCAGCAGGCAATAGGCGCACTCGCCCCGCACCAGGACAGACGGGTGGCAGCATCGAATGTTTTTGCTCATGCGCCCTTAGTGTTAATGTCAATCAACTTTACCAGGAGAGCTTTGGTCTCCGCGACTTCGGCTCGTAGACTTTTGATCTCGGCCATCTGGTCTCTATACAGCTTCTCGATCCGGCCATCGGTCGCCTTGAGCGATTCGTCCACGATGGTAATCACAGAATTCTGCCGGTCTTTCAGGTCACGAAAACAGGTAAGGATCGTGTCCTTCAACGTGCGCCGGGCGTGGAGAAATCCAGCGCGCTGCTTGCTCTCGCGAGTGTCATCGTCCTCGATGATCTCATCAGCCAGCAGGAGCTTTTCCATTTCATCCAGCACGCCCATGTAATCAAACTCGGAGACTGAATCGATTTTGGTCCGGTGTGGTGTCAGGTTGGTGTTCGCCTCAACCGGTATCGGATTGGCGGCAGATGTGCGCGAGCGATACTTCCAGAATCTCAGACGCACCATGTCTGTAAATCGCACCGCTTCGGTGAATTTGGCTTCCGGGAACAATCCGAAGGTGCGGATTGCGCCGCCCACATAGAACCGGACCGCCCAGTCAATGCCGCTGGGCAGCAGGCATAAGTTCTTGGGTCTCACGTTGCCCGATTGGATCAGGCCGATCAAGTTGATCTCATCATCAGTCAGCGGGCCACTAAATTCAAGCTCCGCTGCTCGCTTGGCCAGCGCGTTAAGGGCTGGATATTTCATTGAATACTTCTGCGTCATGCGAATACACTACACGAGGACACTTGCCCAAACAACAACGATTTGACGAGAGCATGAGGGCCGCAGGCACGAGGACCGAGGGCAGAAAGCACGAGGGCGAGAGAGCCGAAGGCAGAGAGCACGAGGATCGCCGGGCCGCCAGGACGAGAGCGGGAAGGCCGCCAGAAACAGCGCAACCACTGGCGATACTCTTATGTATTCTACAACACCCCTCCCCACTTTCGAAACCCTGGGGAAATGACGTGTTAACCAGAGGTGGCTTGCCACCAACCTATACAGCCCCCCGGATAGCCGCTGGAGCGGGAATCCTGATCAGTATGTCTAGGACTCATATTATATTATAATATTTTTTAGAGAAGAAATATAGATAGTGGGGCTTGTGTTTTTTACTGACAGGTATATACAATGAGGACCCGGGCGGCCCAGCGCTTGACGCGCCCATATTTTCGCCTGACTACTGGGCACATGAGTCAACACGGCGGACCAGCGCTCCTCGCGGCTGACAAGCGGCTTTTCGGCTCGCTCGCCTTCTCCCCGTCCCTGGTTGCCCTCAACAAGCAGTCACGGGCTGAGCTTCGGCTCAAAGCGCGCGCCAGCTATCAGGCGGCGCTGGCCGCTCGTGTTACCTCTGAACCCCAAACCCCCGACTCTCGATCGGCTGGCTCGCAAGGGACAGACTTCCTCGACGAGTCAACTAAGAAAGCTCACCTGTAATGGCAATGCGACGACTTTCCTCATCTGGGCCTCGTCCCCCAGGTAAACAGGAAACAGATGAAGAAGCAAAGCGCGCGGCAGTCAGCCTCGGTGAATTTGTGGATCGTGTAGGTCAGCGCGCGCCCGCTGAACTAAATCTCGATCACCTGTTCCTGCTTTACGCCACGTATTGCGGCGACATTAAGCGCACGGCGAATACCGCAGGCGTGAGCGAGGACTTTGTCGCGGAGAAGGCCGCGAGCCTCGGTTGGACGAACCGTATCCAGAGTTTGATTGACCTTCGCAAGGCGGACAAGAGCGTCGAGGTGCAGCGCGTGGTCTGCCGCACCACTAATTTCATTCAAGCCTTTACGCTTCAGTGCATCATCGACGACATCATCCACGAGATTCAAACGATGGAGCGAGGCGAGTTAATCAAGATGCTTTTCGTGGAGAAGCTCAACCGCAACGGTGAGGGCACGGGACAGTTTACCTTGTCTCTGAAGGCGTTCGCGGACCTTGCCACTGCGCTAGAGAAAGTGCATTGGCTCATCTATCAGGCCAACTCGGATACGGTGCAGGAGCGCACAAAGCGTAAAGCGGAGAAAGAGGAAATCCCCACGGTGGACATTCATGCGCGCCTCTCTCAGGCGTTCGCTTCGATGCGTAAGATCACCCCGGAGCAAATGATATGCGATGCCACGGAGAGAACCCAGCGGAGGACGCTCGAACGGATCGAAGGCTGCAGCCAGCCCGGCATACCCGCTACGCCATTATCTACCAGCGCTCCCCCTCCTCCGCCCTCCAGCGAGCCCTCGGCGTCTCCGGCGGACCTATCGTAACCGACTGGGCTTCCTCAGCTTGGTTCACCGAATGGCTCCTATTGGCCAGAGGACGCTAACTGTCTCTTTTTGACCATCTTGATCAAATATCGCCACACTGATCAAATATCGCCAGCACAAGCGAAAGCGGCGAGAGCGCTGCGCGCAGCTACAGCTTCCCTCCACTATGTCCGCTATAGCGGCTTCCCGGCCCTCGTGCTGGCGGTTCCACAGAACCCCCAACGGCCCAGGTGCCTCGGTCCCGGCGGCCCGGCGGCCCGGCGGCCTGCCGGACCCCCGGCGGGTGAGGCTCGACCCCCTCGGGGGGTTTTGGAGCGCCAGAAGTCGCTTAGCGGTTCGAACGAGAAATACGATTTTCGACCCACGGGCGGACCCTGTCCCATTTCTGGACACTCCGCATCGAAAGCTAGTTGTTCTGTCTGAAACCGGCAGTATAACTAGCCCTCCGGAAAACACAGCCCGCCGGAGCAGGAAAACAGAGTCCGCGTTTATCATCCTGGAGGGTTTGAAAAAATCCGCGTAAATCAACTGGGGTTTGGTTTACTCGCCATTTTCTAAACCGGCCTGTCACAAAAAGTGTATAGTTTTTGTTGTTCCCGGCCCGGCGGCCCGGTATTCTGGCGGCATGATGACTGAACCACAAGCAAGAGCGCAAGCGAGGCAAGTGCTGCTCGATGACGCCAACGACCTCGCGCTTTTCCTCGACCGGCATTCGGAGTGTTCTCGTGCAGTCCTGCAAGCAATCCGGACGGAGATTAAACGGCTGCGAGACATCGCCGCCATACTGGAGGGCGCATGACGATCAACGATCTGATAACCCGGCTGCAAGAAATCCAGAAGCTTGTCGGCTTTCCGCTTCCGGTGCAGTGCACTGATCGACTCGATCCCGATGACACGGCGGAGGTGGTCCGGGTGGTTCTCGACAAGGACCGGAAGACTGGCAAGCTGGCGGTCTTCATCGAGGGCGAGCCGTAAGCAGCCAGCGTGCCAACCGGCCCAAATCGGTGAAGATTGCTTGACGGTTTATTTTCAGAAAAATGCGCCCTGGTGTTGACACCCCGCCGGGCATCGAGTAATTTGGGCACATGAAAGAACAGATAGTTTTAGAGCAGATCACCGGGGCAGAGCTAAAGCGCCGGGTTTTTGACGCAGCAAAGAAAGCCGGAGCCGCCGATGACTGGGGCTTTCGTATTTTGTTGATCGAGTCGAAGTGTCACGGATTGCTTGTTCGATACCAACACGGCTATGATAGTCTTCAGCATCATACTACTCTTATGGGGGTTTGCTTAAAGCCGGTCGAATCCAGGGACCCGGCGACGGGAATGACCGCCAGCGAGACGGCGGCGCTTCACCGGCAAGGTATCTGCCCGATGGATTGAACGTTTTTCATCCAGCAGCGTCTAACACTACAATATGAGAATCATAAGCGAATTCAAGAGCCGGGGCGAAGCCGCCCTCTACCTCCACAAGCGCGGTTGGCGCTGCTACACCACTGCGGCAGGGATTGTCTATCTGAATGAGAACAAGGCGGGACAGCGCCGGATCGAGCGAGTCGTCCCGGGCCAGTGGAGGATCGTCGCGTGAAAAAGCTCCTTCTGATTTTCGCCCTCCTCGCCCTTCAGGCGAGTGCCCGGGACTACCGGATCACGTGGAACGGCGACAACTACCCGGCGACGATTACCTTTGAGGTGTGGTCTTCAACGGACATGGTCAACTGGGTAAAGATTGGTGAGACCCCGCTATCCGAATTCCCGATGAAAGCGGACAAGCCCCGGGAATTTTTCAAGGTTCGCGCGCGGGACCTGCTGACAGGCGACGTGAGCGACTGGGCTACGAAGTAGTATTTTTCGACAAAGTAGTAGTAAATTTATGAGAAAACTGAAACAGCATAGTGAGTGGGCACACGTCGCCGGGGTGGCGGCGGAATTGGGCGCGCAGCACGCTTTAGTGGCGTCAGCGCGCGGGGTGACGGCAAGCTACACAATGGCTCTCGACGGCCCGGCGGTTCTCCGCCTGATAGCTGCCGAAGTGGGACCCTTCGACGGGGCAATCCGGCAGGACACCGAGTTGATCGTGATTTTCAAGGCGGCCTACTACGGCGGGATGCAGACGTGCGAAGCGGAGAGGAATTGCAAGAAAGCGTATGCCAAAGCAACTTGACACTAAAGAGACGGGCACCTGGGGCGAAGTGATGGGTCCCGGCGCGGTTTACGGGTGGACCCGATGGGGCTTCAACGCATCTAGATTAGAAATCGAAACCTTTGGCGGGACTTTCCTGATGAAGATGTCTGACGTTGGCAAGCTGGAATACTTCGTTCAGATACCCAGCCAGCATACGCGCTACGAGCTTTGGTCATTCACTCCGGCGGTTGACATCACCTCTCCGAAAGTTTTCTCTGTCCGCGTCATCAAGCCATGAAACTGAAAGAATTGAAGACCAAAAATTGCCGGGTCAAATTCGACAAGCTCGCACCCGCTAACGGGGGGAAATACCGGGTTAGAGCGATGATTGGCGGGGCAGTCCTCACGGAGGAAAAACTGGCCCCATCGCTTTTCGGGAAGGCGGAGGAGGCGTTTACACGCGCTCGTGATTTCGTCTGGCAATACGAGACGGAACTGGAGTCCCGGGAATTCGGCGCGCGCGCGTGCAATCGCGGCCTGTCGGAAATCTCTAGCTGGGACGACTTGTTTCGGACTTGGCTCGCCGGGCTCGCTTGCAACTCCTTCATCAAGGGCGAGGGCATTGAGGCGGCATGGCAATCCGGCTGGGAACGGCAAGCCGGTCTGACGGCTCATTCCCAGGGGGATTGGTGGCGGTATGGCCTAAGCCAGAAGGCACTCCTCGATGGCAGCCAGAGAGACCCGGGGCTTGACCCCGCTTTTCGCGCGCTGGCGGACAGAGTGGAGAACAAGCATTTTCGTCCCGTCCTCCGGGTGTGCTGGATGAATGGCTTTGATGGGGGTGCCGCGTGATTGTCCTGGTCGGCGGCCTCGTCACAAGCTTTATGGTAGTGCTTTTCGTAATAGCTGCCATAAGCGAAGCTATCAACGGCTTGGTGAGAAAATAGATGTTGTGCCGGGACGCTGATTTTGATAGCGTCCCGGCATGACCTTAACAATTTGATTTATGATTGATCCAATTCAACCCACTCGGTTGCCCGTTTGCACACACACGTCCCGCAAATGCCTGTCGGACGAGGAGTCGGACAAAATGTGTGATGACGAATCGGACGCCGGATATGTCTGCACTAGGTCCGCAGGCCATGAAGGCCCGCATGTGGCCTGCGGAAACGACACGCACAATCTTGACGTATGGGCGCAATAACTGACGCGGTGGCAGAAATCGGCGAGTTGATCCGGCAGCATCCGTTAACCACTTCGGACACGGAGCGCCAGATTTTCGCAGTCCTTCGGCTGGTTGCCGACGTGATCGAGAAACGCACGGAGGACCCACTGCCGCCGATTGATCATTGGGTTTGCTCGTGCGGCGCGTCAAACATCCTGTCGGCCAGCCAGTGCCATTCCTGCGGCAGAGCCGCATTCCGGGAGCGCTTCGATGCTTGAAAGCCAGACATGCGCCTGGGTCTTTGAAGAAAACCACTGCTACTGGGATACCGGCTGCGGTCGCGCGTATGACCTGGGCGACACGACGCCGGGCGAGGATGAAAGCTACCGGTTCTGCCCGGGCTGCGGCAAATTGATTTCGGTTAAACAGAAAGAAACAAAAGATGAACATCACAATTGACGAACACCTTGCGATTAAGCAGGGCCTACGGACCGAGAAGCTTTTGCTTGCCCGGTTGTCGATTGAGCGCAAGCAGGAGATTGCTTCTCTCAAACGTGAGTTGGAATTGCGGGACGCGCAAACGGCGGCCATTGCCCGGACCCGGGACGACGGCACGATCCAGCTTGCCGCGTGCATCGTAGCCGCTCAGGGCGGCGTCGCCATTCGCGAAAAGGGTGATGCGGGCTGGAGCCCTGCTTTGGAGGAAGTGCTCGCATTGCGCGTCCTCTACGACATGGCCCAGGAAAAGCTGAATTGTGTCGGTGAGATTCTCTCCGGCGTTCGAACGGAGCTTTGCGAGGACCCCTACGAAATCTGCAAGCTGGCGCTGAAAGTGCGCCAGTTGGCTAACGCGAAAGCGAAGGCGCGCAAGGCCAGATAGTTTTCGCCCCCTACCCACCAGACCGGCGGCAGCGTTGCTGCCGGTTTTTTGTCTTCTCCTTCGGTTGACAACTCTGGTTGCCGCGATGACTGTTGTTCAATATGCTTGGATTTCCTGTCAACGCTGAAACCTATTTTGCTCCGCTGAACAATGACACTCAACAGCGGCTCCTCTGGAAAATCGCGACCATGCTTTACGGCAGCCTGGGGTTAGCTGGGGCTGTCCGCGTCGCCGACGCTCTCGCGCATACCGGCAAGTTTTGGGCGTTCTACGCGGTAACGAACAGCACGATTGCTGCGATTACCTATGCGCCGGGCACCTCCGGCGGCTCTGCTGCTGGGGATACCGTCCTGGCAGGCGACACGATCCGGGGACATATTATCTCTCTGACTCTCGCGTCTGGCACCGGAGAGCTTTACATCGCGCCCGCGTAATCGGCCATGAGCAGCTTTTCAGCATCGGACAAAGCGGCTCTCGCGGAGGCGATTAAGTTCTTGACCGGAGCTAACGCTTACGAAACTCCTTTCCCGGACGATCTCGCTTTGCGGTTGGCAAAGATCGCCGCGTCCACCGGATTTTCGACTCCCGGTGCTTTCCTCGAAGCGGTCAAGTTAAATCCTCTATCCACGCTTTTGAACTGGTTGGAGGATTCCGCCGGGAATGGTGGAGGACCAGTCCCGGTTCCCTTCCCGATTATCTCGGATACCGGGCCAATGGATTTGTTTGTAGGTCACGCCTCGACTCTGGCCGGTAATATTGTTTTTCCCAATCTGATTTCAGATGCCGGGGACCTCGGGCTGATTTTCTCGAATTGTAACGGGGTAACTTCTTTTACTTTTCCTTCCCTCATAGCGACTCTCGCAGATTTTACTCTTAGCAACAATACTGGCCTAGTCTTGGTTAATGCCCCGCTATTGGCCAGCATCGGGGGTAACTTATCTGTTCAGAATCATCTGGGTTTGAGCGGGGTCTCTATCCCGGCGATAACTGGTATCGGGGGGTATTTAGCAATATCTCAGAACCCGGATCTGGGTGTTGTGGATTTTCCGGTGCTGGATAGCATCGGTAATGCTTTGGGTATAAACGATTGCGGCACGCTGGTCACAATAAACTTATCCAGCTTAGCTACGGTGGGGACCGATGTTTCGGTCTCTTTTGATCCTTCATTAGTTTCCCTGAGTTTGCCGTTACTGGTCAGTGTGGGTGGAATCTGGAATAGCGTGTCAAATGCTGCGTTGATGTCTTTGCACGTTCCGAGTCTGGTAACTGTTCTTGGGAATTGGGACTCAAGCGTATGCGCTCAGCTTTCAACAGTGGATGTCTCAAGTTGGGTTCCAATGGATGGGACCTCAATCTCGTTTAATGGAGACGCTTTGAGCGCAGCCTCGGTAGAGTTGATACTCCACCGATGTATTTTGGCCAGTGTTACTACCTGCACGATCAATCTAAGCGGGGGGACTAACGCCGCACTTTCCGCTCTCAGTCTGCAAGGCCAAGCTGATTACGCGGCGCTGGTCCTAGCGGGCAATACGATGTCTATCAATCCATGATCCGCTGGCTTCTCGCGGTCTGGATGTTTTCTTCTTTGCTTCCCTCGCGCGCGGGCGAGTGGAGCGCCACTTCGGTTTGGGGTTACCCGGTCCCAGTTGTATCTAGTGAGTCTTCGGTTGTAATGTCTCTGCCAGACTCAAGCGGCGGCACTCCCCTGGTGGCGTTTCTGACTACGACCGACACCCCCGGGTTGCTGGGAGACCTTCGAGGATCGACGCTAGTGGCGGTTGTTCAGATCGACACGACGAATAGCCCGATCATGTGGTGGGGTAATGATTGCGGAGGCGGGGACCGTCACGCGAACATGCGCCTCTATTTTTCGACTACCTCCGGCCCCTACGTGTTGGCAACTGCCAACTCGCATGAGACGAATTACTGGTGGGAGGATTACGCCTTTGCGGACATAAGCGCCGGGAAATATGGAGCGGTGAAGCCGGGGCTTTACGTGCTGATGGCCCCGCTTGACTGGGCGCGGTGGTCTAACAGCCAGGGGCACCAGGACGCTCGGTCATTCTATGACGCGGCGTCTCGCGTGGCCCAGGTGGGGCTCGCCTTCGGAGGCGGGTGTTTTTTCGACGTGGGAGTCGGGCTGTATAACCCCTA
>Ga0209777_10009877_pt1 | contig 10204 bp, 22 predicted proteins | sample FrelakmetHBP12HB_FD_187147 | JGI IMG/M metagenome (GOLD analysis project Ga0209777, IMG submission 187147) | Freshwater lake sediment microbial communities from the University of Notre Dame, USA, for methane emissions studies -HBP12 HB (SPAdes)... | ecosystem: Environmental > Aquatic >...
TTATACTTGTCGTAGCCGCCCGGAAAGTCGTGCGTGTCAAACGGATGCTTGACGCCGATCTCCTCGCCCAGGCTGCTGAGATCGCCCAGCGCGATCAGCCCACGCACCCGGGCTTCGTCCGTGTAGTGCTCAACCAGCAGCCGACCATTGTGTTCGGGATAGCCATCCCAGTGGCAGTAGATCGAATCCACGGTGTCGTCGGCGTTGCGGATGCCAATGCGAGAACGTGTGCCCATGTTAGATCCTTCCTTGTTGTGCCAGCATGTTAACATGCCCTGCCGTTGTGTCAACCGTTTTGGTGCATGATGTTGCCGTTGGTGGGATCGATCTCGTGCTCAGCGTGCAGGATCTTCCACGGGATGGAGCCGTCGTTCTTGCGCCACTGCCGATAGTAGGCAGTCTGTGCCTTGGCAAAGGAATCAAACGTCATGGCGGTGTTTTCTTCGTCATTGACCAGAATGTAATACATCGTCAGGCTCCTTGTTGATGCTGACATTCTAAGCTGCCCTGCACTGGCTGTCAACTGCAAACCAGTGCGGGGACCTGGTTTTACTGCTGCGGGGACCACCCCTGGGCGATCACAGCTCGTCGTAGACCAGTTCCTCATCCTCTGGGTCCTCAATGTCCTCCTCCTCGCTGAGGTCATCGCTGGTCTCGAGGATGTCATAGCACATCAGCAGGTCGCGTGCAAGCGCAACCAACCGCTTGACGGCTGAGGCTTCATACTGCCCACGCTCCTTGAGGAACTGCCCAAGGCTCAGGCCTTCCTCGGTGGCATCATGCATCATGTTCACGCACTGCTGCAGGTCGATGGCGGTGTTTTCGAAAACGCAGTAGGAAAGACTTGCCATGCTAGCTATCCTTTGTTGCATTGTGTTCGCATGCGTATATTAGCAGATTTAGTGAGTGTTGAGCGTTGCTCCAAGTTCGCGTGTCAGTACCCGTTCACGTGCATGTGCGGGCGCTTTACCACGCACAACCTCCAAGGCTTCCACCCGGAACGTATCCGGTCCGTAGGCTCGCATGGCTTCGTACAGTGTCCACGTTTTGTTTTCGCTGCGAGCACGATAGACATGCTTCATCCAGCGGCGTTGCACGCTCTTCTGCACGCTGGGCGTGTCTTTAACCGTAACACCCACATACTGTTCACCCGTGGGAGCAGTGAGGCAATAGACAATGTGGTTGGTATCGCAGCGTCGCTTACGGCGTGGTGTCGGGGTGTCCATGTCAATGTTGCCCTTGTTTGCCATCTGCTGATTGTAGCATGTTCGCAGCCAGTGTCAACTAAAAAGTCTGTTGCACGGTTGCAACGATATCCATCACGCTTGTGCATCCATCATGCTTGCATCCATCACGCTTGCATATTGTCACACTTGTGCATCCATCACGCTGTCGTCTGTTGCTGTTGTCTGCAAACTATGCGCCGTCTGTAGAAAATGCAAGAGAAATGTCTGCACAGCAGCCCTGCAGATTTTGCAGTTGACAGCGCTGTTTGTTTGTATGTGCATATTATAACGCTGTTGCAACAAACGAGTCAGGTTTCGGCTTCTGCGCACTGCTAGTTGCTGCTCCATGTGCGTATAATAGCACAAACACAGGATAGTGCAAGCACTAAAAACGCATAGCAGCCCGTGCCAAACTGCAATATACAACACTGCAAAATGTGCTAAGTTATGCACATGCACAACGCACAACACAACGCACGCGCTACGCAGCACGCACGCAATGCGCGCAAGTTTTGCGTTGTGCATAGCAACGCACAAAACGGAGACGATGGCATGGCACTTAACAACGCAAAGCGCATTGCACAGCTGCTGGCGAAGTGGCAAGCGCGGGTGGTGCAAGCTGAGGCAACAGAGCAGCGTATGCTAAAGGCAGCGTGCAACGGTGGCAGCTATGTGGCATACAAAATGGCGATTGCAGAGCTAGACGCAGCTAAGGCTAAGGTAGCACGCTATACGGCAGAGCTGCAAGCGGCATAAACACAGGGCAGCTATGCACACTGCGCAGTAGACAATGCTGCGTGGTGTGCTAGTATGCGCTTGTGAACAACACAACGGAGCAGACACTATGCAAAGCACGCTTTTCGCAACGCTGCGTTTCAAGCGTCGTCCTGTCAGCAATGCTGTCATCTGCTTCAAACTGCGCGTGAGCTATGCGCTGCCCGTGCACACACATCCGCTGGAAGAGCTGGACGTAAGCGACTACGCAACGCGGCAGGACATTGACCGGCTGCTTGCGAGCTTGCAAGCGCAATACAAGTGCAGCACGGTGGAGCTGGACGTGAAGAAGGACGTGATTGCGCGCTTGGAGAAAAACGGCTAGCACAATTGCCTGCGGCAGTGCAAGCGAAAAACTTGCACTGCTGGCATGCAAAATCCGCGGTAGACGCCGTCCGTAGATGTGCTATTATACGGACATAGGAAAACACAACACAGGAGCTGAAAATGGAAAAGCTGTTTACTGTTGCTGGCACTGCCAAGTTCAATAACGTGGAATCCTTCCGCGTTGCCACCGGGTCTGTTGCGCGTCGTGAATACAAGCTTCGCTACCACGGGGCTGAGGAAGTGGCGCTGATGGCGCTGCCCGAGCCCATGACACGGGCGCAAGCGCAGGCGTACGTTGCTGCGCAGCGTGCTCCCCGACAGCTGAGCTTTGCTGAGCGCATGGCAGCGGCGCGTGCTGCCAAGCGTGCTGCTGCGGCAGCTGCCAACGGCGAGGCGGCGGAATAAATCTTCCGCTTGCGGCAGGAAAGTGGTAGACGGTTCCTATGTCCGGTGCTAGTATACGGACATAGGAACAACACAACGGAGCTGGGCAAATGGACCGCAACACCGCGCACACTGTTTTCGCTAACCTGGCAGGCGGCACCTTCGTTGGGCTGGACTCGCTCACGCAGGTCAAGCTCAAAGGCGGCAAGAAGAATCCCATGCAGGCACGTGTTACCAAGCTGATCACAGACGCACAGGTGATGTGCTTTTCCAACAGCAACAGCAACGCCTACGAGAACATGGTGCGGCGTCGCTTGGCAGCTGAGGGCAAGGCAGCCAAAGACTTTGTTTTGGGTCCGCGTGCCTGGGGTGAGCGCATTCCAGGCACTTGCTTTGTGGAACACTGTGGCAAGCAGTATCTGGAAGTGATCATGATGCGTGCCGGCAAGTCAACCTATTTCCTCGACGGTGTGGAAATCAGCAAGCACGACATTGAAGGGCTTGACGAGCCCACTGTCAATCCACAAGCTCAAGGCGGGCTCAGCGAAGAAAATCGTGTGCAGATTCGCACCTTTGCGCTGGACAGCATTGTTGCCTTGCGTGCCAACGGACAGGAATGGAAGTGAAAAGCCTGCGTTAAAAACGCAGGGCTGCCGCACTAAAAGCGCACTTGACGGTGCGCTTTTTTTGTGTGCTGATTTTTGTTTTGTTGCTGCAACGTTGGGCTCAGATTTCGGCATCTGCGCACTGTTGGTTGCTGCTTTATGTCCGTATAATAGCACACCCACTGCACAATGCAAGCAAAATCTGCACATAGCTGACATGCAAAAATATTGCTAGACCACGCATGCTTGCATGTGTTTTGCGCGTGAATGTGCATGTGCGTGTGCATGCTGCTACAAGCTATTTTAAGCACGCTACAGCGCGTTGTATGTGCTGTGTGTGCTGCACTAGCTGTTATCGTTGCAGCATGCTGTAGCAAGCTTAAAACACTGCTAGCGTGCATGTGCAGTTTTTTTGCTAGCTAGCATATTTTTCGCTTGCATTGCACATGGCAAACAGCTAAAAGCAGCACATGCACAACGCAACACACAACGCGCTGCTAGTGCATAACAACAGCACGCTAACGCTGTAACGCTACTGCTCTTTTACAAGCGAATAGGGGTATGCAACAATGCAAGTTGTCACCAAAGACGGGATCGTCGACAAGCACGGCAACGTGTGGGCTGATGAGGAAGACTACTTCGTCAACACCCATGAATACAATGTCGACTACAGCGATGAAGTGAAAACTCGCGAAGACTACGAAAACAAGCAAGAGATACTGCACGATCGCTTTGAAAGCTTGTGCAACTACGACACAAGCCGCGATGTGGGAGCTGTCATGCTTTACTATCGCAACGGCAAGATTTGCGGGTTTTTTGACTACGAGCGTTTTGTCGGCTACTACGAGTAACACCGACGACAGCGCAAGCAGCAATGCTTGCGCTGTTGCCATAGTTGCCGCCGGGCACGCTGCTGAAATGTCAACCGCCAAAAACCCCCAAAAAACCGCCTAAAAACTCGGTTTTCGCTTGTTTTTTCAGCGATTTATGCTATTATCACGGCATAAACAACGCCACAAGGAACAACACCATGCGCGATCCCAACACCGTTTACCTCGTTGGTCTCAGCACAGGCAAGCCCTGCTCTCGCACCGGAAACAGCACCGAAAACATGTCACTGTTGCTTGACTGTGAGGTGATGGTGATTTCCAACGTGCTGATCGTTGACATGGATTACGAAAGCATCCAAGAGGCATGGCACGGCAACATGGAGTTTGAGGACGACGAACCTGACTACCAGCTGTTTGAGGTTTCGGAAGCCGAGGCGGCCCGGCTGTGGGCCCGTCGTTTTGAGTTTTCGGACCAGGACGAGATTGATCTGGCCCTTTGTGAGAAGGCCGGATACAATGCCTACGACGACGGGCTGCGGATCACTGACAATCCCTACGACGAGGTTGACGAGGAGTGCTCTCACGAGCACTGGCGCATTGGTTGGGAAACGGCCTACGAACGAGCGCTGGGCAAGGAATACGACGCTGAAGAAGAACATCTGCAGGAAGTGGCCGATGATGCTGCCAGCACTGCCACGCTGCTGCGCTGGTTCCACGAGCAGCAGCATGCAGACTGATCTGTGGTTGACACCACAGGTCCGGCCTGTTATATTGACTCTGCAAGCAAGGAGCCAATCACATGCAATTCTCCAGCAACAACTTTGCCTATGACGGCCATACCGGTGTGTTTTCGGCGGAGATCAGCGAGCTCAGCCAGGGCGGTCAGCGCATGATCTGGCACAGGTCGTGGAAAGATTCTGCTGACTGCATTGACATCGTCAGTGCCCGCACAGGTGAGACGGTGCGCTATGCCATCACCACCACCATCAGGAACTGTGAGGGCGATGTGCTGAGCTGGGAGCTGCTGCCGGTGACCGGCAGCGTCGACGGGGCAGAAAAAACCCGGGTGAGGATCTATAACGATTGACCTGCACCAGCAGGCATGCTAATGTGTTGGTCAAGCGCAAGGAACCAAAACATGTTTGACATCGACAATGTCAGCCTTCCCAAGTGGCCGCAGATGCGGGTCTAGGGTCGATATCTATCCGTGGAGCTCGAGGGGGAAAATTCCCATGCAGCATGACCTTTTGGTCCGCTGGCATTGGAAAATGCATCAGTGGCTGCTGGAAAATATAGGCCAACAAGATCACAGGTGGACAAGCGAAACCTGGCGTACCGACGGCGAATATAATACCATGATGGGGTTTCGTTACATCAAGGATGAGGTACTGTTTGTCATGGTCTGGGGCGACCACTGCAAAAGCCTCCGCCGGGTCAGCGGAGTTTTTGACCAACAGCATTTTGAATATTTCTTCCAGCGTTATTCAGCACATCCTTGGATCCTGGAGATTGATCACATGGCTCACAATGACGTGGTACGCTGGCGGGCCTGCCATGATCAGCTGCCAGCCAGGCTTGACAGCACCAAATGGTTCTATGACTATGATACATACCTGTATCGTTTTGCCAACCAGGAAGACAGGGATCGCGTGCATCATGAGCTGACCGAGCTGGGATTGGTATGCAAGCTGGAGGAGTTTGATCCAGAATGGTTTTGGACAGAAGCGGAGTATCTAAAAAACAACTGAATCCGCAAAACATTGGTTGACACCACAGGCCCAGACTGTTATATTGGCTCTGCAAGCAAGGAGCAAGCGACATGGAACAAAATCTTCCTTTTGTGTTTGACTTGTTTTTTTGACATCAGGACTCGCGATCAGTTGGTGCTGGAACTGGCCAGCCTGCTATGCGTGTGCGAGACATCCGCAGCCTAATGGCTGACCATGCTGTTGAGATCACGGCTGAGCAGCTGGATTTGGCGATCTCCAATGCCTTTTCCAGTTGACATCAGCAGTGGTAAACATCAACCTATCACATCACTCTTGCGGGCTGCCATGACCATACTGAATGCCTTTAGATCCCTCAAGGTCATTGACAAAGACACACTGGATATGCTGAAAAACATCAAGCTTGGAGATGTCGACACCATCATACAGCAGGACTTGGGCGCTGCCAGCCCAGCTGTCTTGCCCACACCGGAACTGAAAATCGATCTTGGCTTGGATCGGGCCAAGACAGCAGTGCCTGTTGCCAAAGATTGATCTAGAATACTATAAAGTTAATATTTTCCAGTAATATCAATACCTTCGCCATTATTCAAGGTACGCAAAGCTACTTGGCCTAGATCAGTAAGTCGAAGACTGTAGTTGCGACCGGTTTGGCCAGGGTCTTGTATGGTGAGCCATCTATATCATCGATGGTGGCCCTGGTTTACCACCGTTAGGTTCTATCCTTGGTTGAAAATTCTTGTTAATTCTTCAGCTTGTTGCTGGTTCTCTGGGATCAGCTTGGTCATTTTATCCAGTGCTGATCCTGGTGCAATATTGAATGGGAAGTAAGGCGACGCATCTGGTTCTTGATCCATTGATCCTGGCACAATGCCGACATTGCCACAAATGGCCAGTGCGATTTTATCACGTGCTGTTATGTTGGCATCATCCCATATCCTCTCTACTTGGCGGTGATCAATGTTGGAATTCTCAGCGTGTAGATATATTTCTGCTGTGTTTGATTCGTCGAGTCCTATGCATATACTATACTTGCTATATTTTCCTGTGCCACGCCAGCGTAGGTCAATCCGTTCCCCAGGATGGGCACCCAGCTCAGCGAAATTTGGACCTAGATCTATTTTATTCATTCGCAAAAATGCATCGCGTTGACGAGCCAGCAGTGCATTTCTAGTGGGCTTTTGTGCTTCCACTGTGGTGCTTTCCAGCAGGGCAATGATTGATCGCATTTGTTCTTGTGGTGTTGTCATGTTGACGCCTTTGACCTTGAACTGATCTCATGTTATTGTGCTGACATCAACAAAGGAATGTAGAACATGGAAACAATTGAATATCGGGTAACAACCTACAAGGTTACTGAGGCTTTGAAGTCTGGCATCACTAAGAGTGTCGAAGACCTAGTTAATGCCACTAGGCGTCCAGAGCATGAAGTCCGTGCAGTGCTGGTGCAAATGTTCCCCAATGAGTTTGGGACTCCAGGTTTAGATGTTGCTTATCGTACCGTGCCAACTCTGGAAGAGTTGGTGAAATATGCCAGAGAAATCATGGAATATGGTGGCATCCAAGCAATCGTAGATTGGAAAGTATATGCCCGTGCCTGTTGTTGTGTGGGTCCTCAAAACGGTGAACCACTTTGCCCGTGTTCCATGCAGGTTGCATTGGTTGAGAAGAAAGTTGCAGTGCTGAATGAAATCAATCCAGAGATTGCATTGCAAGTTTTTCGAAAAGATATCATCGATACTTTGAAAATTTAATTGACACCGCCTCAATCTCGTGTTATTGTGCTGACATCAACAAGGGGATGTAGACCATGGAAACCTATCGAGCATGGATCAACCAGCCCAGCACGCTGGACATTCTGCACAATCTGCATGGCCAGCGATGCATCGTCCAGGACACAGGTGACAGGTTGGTGCGGATCTGGTTCACTGAGGGTGCCGTCCATTCCATGGAAGTGCCGCGCAAGTGCCTGTCAAGATTTCAAAGGTAACTGCCACATTTCCGGTTGACACTGCTTGTGTATATGCTATTATGCTCTTATAGAGCAAGGAGACTGTAATGAAGGATGTGTTTGGGATTGATCTTGCCATTGGTGATATCGTGGCCTTCAATCCTCCCCGATACAAAGGACTGATCCTAGCCAAGGTCGTGGCCTTCACACCTCAAATGGTCAGAGTGGAATACTCTTGGCAAGGTCATACACACACCACTGTGGTCTATGCCCGAGATCTGGCCAGGCATCCAGTATAAAACGATTTCCGGTTGACACCGCCTCAATCTCATGTTATTGTGCTGACATCAACAAGGGGATGTAGACCATGTACACCATGCGAGACCAAGTTTTTGACGCCATTGAAAAATATGGCTACACTGCTGAAGCCGCTGCACATGCTGCTGAGAATTATTTTCTGGCTCATGCCCAGCAGTTTGATCTTCCTTCCAGGGAGAGTGACTGCCGCTCAGAGCAACAGCGGCTGGAAATGATCAAGTTTGAAACTGACTGTTTGTATGACGCACTAGAGCGTGTCACAGGTATTGTGCAGCTGAGATATTTGCGATTTGGCCTCTCAAACTAGTGCAAGAGGTGACAACAATCTCTTGGAATTTCAAAACACTCACTGTTACCAGGCAGTATATGGGCTGTCTACCCATTGTCAAGATCGCCCTCACCTAGGGAGTTTGAATATGAACAAGAATATTATGGTCATTGCTGAAACTACGCTAGATGATTGCAAGTCTGTGAAACTTTCACTACTTGCAAATCGTCTCATGCATCAGCGTGCGCCAAATGGAGCGCCTTTTACAACTCTAGAAATTGCAGATGTTTTATCTAAAAGGTTCTTCTGTTCCGTGCTAGAAAGGCTTGGTAGATACTATGATGGCATTCACTATTACTAATTTAATTCAGTACTATGATTATATCAGGGATCATGTGGATTGCCAAGTATGGGGAAAAGTCAACGAAGGTGTTCTTGACCATACTCCTAATCTGATTTCAAATGAAATATTTGATCAAGTTAGGGATGATCTAAGATGGTAAAGAATAAGATTGGTAAAGTCTGGGACTGGGGTCAGGTTTGGAATCAGGTCAACCATCAAGTCAGCGATCAGGTCTGGCACCAGGTCTGGTATCAGGTCAGCCATCAGGTCTGGAGTCGGGTTGGAAACCAAGTCAGGAATCAGCTTGAAAGGGATCTGAAATGGTAAAGAAAAGTATTGACAGTGTCAGATATGAGGTCAGGAATCAGGTCTTGATTCAGGTCAAGGATCAGGTCTGGGATAAGGTCTGGTATCACATTAGGGATAAGGTCTGGTATCACATTAGGGATCCTAGTAGGTATCAGGTTATGCATCAGGTCTGGGATCAAATTGGAGATGATTTGAGATGGTAGAAAAAAGTAATAACAAGATTAATAACAGCTTTTGGCAATAGCAACTCGATGATCAAATCTGGGATCAGGCCAGGCAAGTCCGTTGGCAAGTCCATAATCAGATGGTGTGTCAGATTAAGATTAATGAACGGATCTTGTATCAGTTCAAGGATGATCTAAGATGATGAAGAAAAGTATTAATAAAGTCTGGGATTGGGTCAACAATCAGATTAATGGTCAGGTCTTGGATCAGATTAGGCGGCAGATCAGGGATCAGGTAGCGGCTAGAGTATGGTGGCAGATCAATGATCTTGTCTGGAATCAAATTGAAGATGATCTAAAATAGTAAAAGATAAGATCAAACGAGTGGTCAACGATCAGGGCTGGATGTGTGTGCTGAGTCTAGGCAAAGCCCAGAATCGAGTCTGGGGTATGAAGATGGTGGTCCTGAACAAAGTAGAACGACAGGTGTCAAAACCAATCTTCTATCAAATTGCAGATGATCTAAAATGGAAAGATACGAAAAATACGAAATTGAAGGAATTATCGATCTTGTCTGTGAAAAAGTCATACAGCAGATTGAGTGTAAAGTATGTGATCCAGTCGGTATCTAAGTCATACATAGGTTTAAAGATCAAGATTGGCAAGTTGTACAGAATCAAATCGAAGATGACATAAGATGGTAGTTGATCGGCTCAAATACGAGATTTGTCGGCATGTCAATCAACAAGTTTGGCATCAAGTCACATTGACATGGAGAACACAGGTTAGAAGTCAACTGGACTATTTGGTCAGTGATCAAATCTGGGATCAAATTTGGCATCAGCTAATGAATCAAATCTCTGTTGATCTCTGTTGGTAGCGGCCATGCACTTGGCACACAAATGCATGTGTTAACTGGAAAAGTGATAGGCAGCCTAACCAGCGACAGTGCAATGGTTACAGCAAGACCGACCAACT
>Ga0209777_10009878_pt1 | contig 10203 bp, 6 predicted proteins | sample FrelakmetHBP12HB_FD_187147 | JGI IMG/M metagenome (GOLD analysis project Ga0209777, IMG submission 187147) | Freshwater lake sediment microbial communities from the University of Notre Dame, USA, for methane emissions studies -HBP12 HB (SPAdes)... | ecosystem: Environmental > Aquatic >...
GCAAAGCGTACATCTTCAGTTGCTAATGTCAATTTGCCACTATTATGTACAAAAATCCCAGCGGATAATGCAAAATTATGATGCCCCTCAATTGTTAAATCACATGTATCTTTTTGGTCAGTCAGATATTCTACTGATGTAACTTTGTGATTTACAACTGAAATAGCCTTTTTAACATCCCATTCAGTCATATCACTAAACTTAATGAGGGTACAAAATTGTTTCTTACTTAATTTATTTTCTATAATAAACTCTTCTATAGAAACTGATTGAGACAATTTATCAAGTAGCGTAATTTTTCTTAAGCGTGCTGGATATCCTTTTGCGAATCCTAATATTTCATTAAAGAAACTATCTACGGTGGGATATCCGTTATCATATATTAACTTTTCTATATATTGTTCACCACACCCCAATGTTTTACTAATGGCACCAATATTTCGAGTTCGTATTTTTTTAACACATAATTCTAAATCATTAAATGTTGGCAATGGATTATCAAATCCTCTTGATTTTCTTGCAGCTGCAATAACGAGATTCCATTTATCATACTTTTTATTTGCGTCTGCTAATGATGTTCTACGTGCACCAGTATCTTTATCCCACTTTAATTTGCATCGTCGAGATAATTCTTTCCCAGACATCGAATACTGAGCTAAATTCTTCATTAACTTTTCTTTAGATTCCGGATTATTCCGTATATAATTCATTCGTTCAACAGATTTTTTAGCTCCAAATTCAGCTGATTTCTTATAAGCTATAGCCTCAAGAGAATTAAACGTTTTTGATACTTGTTCCTGATGTACTATTGAATGATCATTAAATGTCATTCTCTGTAAATTTAATGGAGAATTATTAAATCGATTAAAATCTACATGATGCCTTATGATTAATTTATTTCGATCAAATTTACCAACTTTACCCATTCCAATTTGATTTAATTTTCCATGTACATATTCATCAACCAATTTATGTGTCCATATCCATGTATTAGTAGCTGGATTATATACCTGTTCATATTCTGACTTACCATACATCTTTTTCAGTCGTTTATATATGGGCATCAATGATTGACCACTAACTAAATCTTTAGCAAGCGTCCATGATCCATCTCTGATCATAAATGGATGGTCTGGAGTGCAATCCACTTGTTCACCATTATCAATCGTCACACGTACTAATTTTGCATTTTTTCTTGTAAATTTAGCGTCTATAATTTTACCAGGAACTATATTTTGAGTAGCTTCATCAATAGAGTATACATAATTTTGAACTCCACTATTATGATCATCTATTAACTCAGACATCATTTTTTCTTTTCCGTTTAACAGCGATATTTTAGTTTCTGGGACCAGACATAGCGATTCATCGTAGCCTAAAAATGCTTTCGGTATCTTCAATGCAGCAAACATCTTGTTCTTCAAATAGTTGATGTCATCAATGGAGTTGAATTCAAGTCCCGGCAATTTCTCAATCTTCGTACCATTATCACCACCGCGCACGGGGAGATAGAAGTCCTCTACCATATTCTGTAGATTGAACTTCATGTTGTAGTCACCAGTATTGGGATCAATGAGTGGTTGTTTCTTGGACTTATCAATGACGCGTTGAATATGCTTCTCAACTTCTGCAGATGGGAGGTTACCGACGTCAATGAAGAACATGCGCTTTTCTGGAGCGCGAGTGATGCGGTGAATCAACATGGCGTCTTCCATCAAGCTGAGTTGCTTCCATACGCGGCGTGCGGATTCGACCATGGACTTGCCATAGGGTAGGAAATTGGAGTCGGAGAGGAGTCGGAAATGCGCAATCTGGAAATTCTCAAACTCACTGATACCCATTCCCGTCATACCCGTAGTCTTGAATTTGACATGGTAGGGGTTTGACGCATCGCGGTCTTCGCCTTGACCCTCTTCACGTACCGTGTCGTACACCGAGAGCGGCATGACATTGATGATACCGAACTTATCATGGATATCCAGGTAGAGGAAATGGTCCCCATACTTACAATTTCCCACAAATATTCCACTGTCTATTGTAGCTCCTGATTTTGTATTTCCACACATAGCAAAATTATGACGATCGTGTTCTCCATTTGGACCTACAACAGTCATACAATAAACATCTGCGTCATCATCGAGAATTTGTACATACTTAACCTTATGATTTGTTAATTGTTTATTCTTACTATTGACTTCTCGCACTTTAGAATAAATACCACTGCACGCTAATTTTCTGCTATTAATTGAATGCCACAATGAAATGAATAGCTTATTACTATATAGCTCTCTGGCTATATGTTTTAATGGCATTTTATCCAATCGCTTTTCAATCATAGATAGCATTTCAGTGGACCATTGATTTTTCATCAACTCGCATCTGGAAGTTCTATTTTTTTCATTTGACCAAAAATCTAGCATACCCGTAGAGCGAATTATATTATGTTCTGAGTGGCGCGCTGAATTGTTATATTCTTCAAACGGAAGTGGATACAATCCAATCATATTTTCTGACAGCATCTTCTTTCTTTTGTCCGATCGTAACCATTTATCTATTCCCAGCATTCGCCTTTTAGTTACATCAGGCGAATGAAGTAAAGTTTTAGCTAAATTACGATGCAACTCAAGATGCGGATACCAACGCATACTCTCTAAATTAGATGGTGCATTATTGTATTTATTAAAATCCTTATGATGAATTACAACTCCACGTTCATTCAATTTTTTAATTCCAGCTGAATATGCAACAAGCCGATGCGTAAATTGGAATTTATTTAATTCTGGATTATATACCGCCTCATAATCTTTCATTTTATTATTATGATCTGATTGTTTATTTCTATAAAACGGCATTAAGCTGTCATTCGGTATTAATTCGTCGGCTCGTTTTTTTGTTCCATCTCGTAATATAAATGGATGCTCTGGTGCCACCTCAACATACGAATCATCATCAAAAATTACTTTAGCCATCTTGATAGCACGATAATTCTTATCACACCAAACAACCTTACCAGGAACAATTGTATTTGTTTTATCCTGAACAGCATAAATCCACTCTTCTTTTCCGTTCTTTATTCTATCGGATAAGTCTTTAATGGTAATATTTTCGCCCGATAAAAGTGGAATGGTTGTATTCCATTTTACTGGCATATTACGAATCCACGCATAGAGGTTGAATTCTATGTTGAGTACATCGTAAAAGAGGTTATGAAGAATATCTTGTATTTCGGAGTTTGGCGAGTTGATGAGAAGTAATTCACCGAGTTCTGATTTGACTGTACAATTGTGAGTATAAAGCTTAGCTCCGTTCTTTGCCTCTATAGCGAATATATGATTTTTACCAACATTAACCAAATCATACGCATCCTCAATACCAATTGGGGTCACTGAAATTACTTTATGATTTGCTGTAGCTAAAGATCCTTCTCTATAACAGCGACGTAATGTTTTAACATTAGATATTTTATATTTAGAACATATATCACCATTTAATACAAATATATCATTGCGTTTTAATTTGTATTTTTTCATCAATTCTCGATTTTTTATTCCAGCAAATACATCAGCAGTATATGCATCTATATCAATATTCTCTGGCCGATTATATGAAGAATTCCAATTTGGATTTTCTGCTCCCACTCGATGTATTCCAAACATTGGATTTTTTATTCCGGGCAATCCATACATTTTATTTCGTTCTATTTGAGTCATAGACGATGTAAATTCCAACATAAATTTACGTTGCCTATTTCTAACTTCCGCGCGATGTTTCGGCGTCCAATATTTTCTATGTCCCTCAATAGTCTTAATTTTATACTCGTGAATGCGATCTGTATCTGCCCATAATTCTTTATTGAATTGCGCGTGAACTTGCTTGTGAGCAATGTAATCTAGCCAAACTAATTCATTTGGATCATTATTTAGTTTGTTAAATGAAGAATGGTGAATAATTAAATCATCGACACCCCCATTCATCAATGCCATTTTTTCTTTTGCAAGAATAGAATTTGCAACTACACGATGAGTATATTTCCATTTTCCGGTTTCAAATATTTGTTCATATCCCGGCATAAATTTATTATCAGACAACTGAGTTGGCTTAGCTAAAATTGATTGCCCCTTAACTAACTGATCAGTCTGTACCAATCTATTATCTACACCAACCCACATATGATTGGCAGTAGCTTTTATTTTTGTGCCATCATCCAGCAAAATTTCATACATTTGTTTTTTACCATTATATGCAATATGACTACATTTTGCAGGACAAAAATCTCCATTTTTATCTACTGAATATACCCAAAAATCTTTAGTATTGGTATCGTAAAGATCTTTAATAGAAATCTTTTTTCCGTTAAGTAACGGAATAATTGTATCAGATCCCACGCATTCGTCAGAATATATATCAAGAGCCGATGCAATCAGGGGGTCCATATCCATGACGTCGTAGTCGCGAAAAAGTGTCAGACGTTGTGCTTGATATGCGGTGGTCATTTCCCAGCGGTGCTTATATCCCGATGTGTATAAACGTGAATAACGATCGTACAGTTGGCGATTGACCATCTGTGCAATATTATCGGTGTCAATAACTTTGAGTTTCTTGCCGCCCACGTTTCGCACGATTACGCCTGTAGAGAAAAGCCTTTTTAATCTATTGAATAAATCTGTGTTTGCCATAGTTACCTCTTATGTTATAGAACCTAATTTTATCTATTACGCTAACGGCTTTCTTACTATCGGTAAAGCTTTATTAACTTCCTTATTAAGAAGGCGACCCTTGCGAACTGGATTTTTCATCCACGGTTTCTTATCCTTCATATCAGCAGCATGATTCCGAGTTGCGGCAGCTCTCAGTGCTAATTTATTTTGAGCATTTTTATCTCCACCACGAAGAGCATCATATGCTTGACGATCTCTTGCGTCAGCAGCTGACTTATAAGTTTTTTGTTTCAATTCAGCTACCTTTTTAATTTCTTCGCGTATGATTTGACGCAATTCTGATTTCTTCATGCTATTTCTCCACATACATTTTGAGTTTTTTGTAGTATTCTGGATCTTCCTTGAGATGCGTCCATGCAATTTTTGCTACTACGCTTGGGTCACCGTGAGCTACATCCGTATCTGGATCTTTACCATGCTCAGATTCAATATCAAATCCATCCATAAAATCTTGTACGGTGAAGCTCACTTTAGCCCAATCAATACCAATAGCAGTCCCTAGCTGTTCTGCTTGAGACTGTTTGAGCATATTCTCCGAGATGAGAGATCGTATGTTACCTCTATATAAATAGTTAGCTGAATCTGTAATCCGCTTGTTGACTGATTTTCCGTATGCATTGCCGATCTTGACGAGACTCTTGATATCTACGTCAACCTTGATGACTGGCATCTTGATGTCACCATTAATTTGGAGAACTGCCGCCCAGCGATGATGACCGTCAAGAATATACCCACCTTTGGATATGATAATGGGCTTGGTCAAGCTGTCCATCGGCTCGGATAGCATACTTTCAATTTTGTCAGTATTGAGATTGCCTTGAGTGGGCTTCAATTTGTTGGCAGGAATCTTGAGAGCTGTACATTCTATATCATGGGACTGTAACTTACGTATAAAATCTACCACATGCTTATTCGGTATCTGTGGTAGTTGCTCTCTAGGAACATTCAGTCCCTTTGGTATGTCAATGATTGAACTCATAGATGCATGTAATCCGTTTCTGGAATACGATGAGCGTGGATTTTTGCGTGAGGAAATTCACCTTTGAGCTTGTTGACCGCATCAATATAAGGCATTGCGTCATCCCAGAAGTCAATATCATCAAATCCCTTGTGAAGCAATCCAGCAATATAGGCGCGTTTCTTTTCGGGTGCTGAGTTATTCAAACATACGATGGTAACACCACTGCGAATCCCAATATCAGACAAGAACTTAGCGATAGGCTTTGTGTTACCTCGGGCTGTCAAGATAAAGACGCGGGCGGTTCCCGATTGCAATGCGTTCTTGAGTTTTCCTGTATACTTCTTGATTTCTCTGGGATTGATAAGGTTATCACTATGAAATTCACGGAAGTCAAATTTATCGCCGGGTTCTTCAACGTAGTGAGAATACTCACCCGGAGTAAGGGTAAGTTTCTTACCATTCTGTTTGGTGATATATACTCTGGAGTCGGACACAGCCAGGGTGTTATCAAAATCGAATATTTTTGCTTTCATTCCGGCCATACTATGCTCCCGTAATGGTTAACGTAATAACCACGAAATATCTTCCAGTTCAGTGCCACCTGCACTTATCTTGAATGGGTCTGGACCTGTTCTCGGCCCATTATAGACCAATTCATGTGACTGATTGAGGTTGGTCATTTGGTCCATCAATCCACGCGTCAACTCTATACCTTCTTGATGGAGTCGTAGTGCGGTATCTCGTACCCATAAACCGATACACAATGACATAACTAAATCATCATTGTAGGTGGACATTGCTTCAGCCTTACCGTTCTTCCAGATGAACACTAAGATTTCACCCATCGAACGAGTTGACCGAATTCGTACAGACTTGTCGCGCATGTACGACTCGAGCTTAGATATAATTAGTGGACGAGTGCGTGAAGAAGTGGTGAAACCTGGAACCTTCTTCTTATCTTGCTGATAGAACTTGTTGTTGTATTGCTGTTCTACATCTACCCAATGTAAATCTTGAGTCATGTAGAATAAGTTGTTGTAGTTTCTATCTATAACTTGCTGCAAGACCGCCCAACCGTGGTTTGCATTTTCAACGATAAGTAATGCGTCATTATACTGCGTGCCCACAGCGACGAGCATGTTCGCAAATGTCTTAACATCGACTGCTCCCACATATTCTGCTACTTGAGTACAAGTTTCTGCATCAATAACATGGAATGCAGACTTATCTCCACCGTCACCTCGTGCTACGTCAGCACTGAGTATGTATGACCGCGCTACATTAGGCCATTCCCATATCCATAGATTACCGTCGAACCCAGTCTTTTGAGCGGGTTCTTCGGTCAATGTATTGTAGAACTCAAGAACTTCCGTTGGGATGACCGTATTACCACTTGAAAGAAAGTCTGCATCATGCTCTTGGCGTGCTAATAATGGGCCAAGGATTTCTTCTTGCTTAGCTCTCCATGCATCATCGTGATCCGGATGTACTCGCCAATCAAGTTTGATAGGATTAAATCCATTTGTTCCTGCTTCAGCTGCTTGCCATGTTTTATGAAAGAAATTGCCAACTCCGTTGGGCGTCGATAAAAGAATAACATTGTTACCACCGATAGATGACGCCGCTTGAGATGCGCCCCAGATGGTATCTATAGACTCAATATGCGCGCAATTGTGATGAACCACTCCATCCGCAAAATATTCCTCATTCAATGCCACACCATCAATAGAATATAATTCAATTTCGTTCTCCACAACGCTTACAGATTGCACTATCTTTGAACCATATAATATATCGCCCGCAATTAAATCTATAGCGCTTTTAAATTCACCAGACAGCATTTTAAATTTATGAGTCAATGAGGTTTTAAATTCATTACCACCTGCGAGAATAATGTGGCAAAATGCTGAATGTGTGGATTTTCGTATAGACGCAAAATCGCTCCAGCCCGAAGGTGTTAAAATTTCCCAATCGCTATTTAGATGTATATTCATACACTAATTCTCCGCAATCCCATACTCTATCGTATCCATTAATATTCATATTCTCCATCTCAGTTAAAGCCATATTTACCAATTTTAATTTAGTTGGCAATAAATGCTTCATAAATAATGATCGATGATACATCTTTCCGGATTTTATATACCAATATGACGGCATTGATATTCGCATTAATTTGAAACCAGTGCTTTCATATGCAATAACTTTATCTGACCAACGGCGATCTGCATATGAAATAATCTTCTTATTACGCAATTCAGCGTCAACTACATTGAAACAATACTTAAATAATTTAGAAAAAGCACCGCTTACCGTCCAATATAATTTAGTAGAAAATCTCATCAGCTCTGCTTGATTTTTACCTGAGATCCCAACACGGCCTCTAATGGAAATTGACATTACCGCATATAATATTTTATCACTTGACATCAATCCAATATGATATGTTGCAGGACTAAATCCTTGTAAATGATTCTGATTTAAAAATTCCTTAGCTTGTTTTGCTGTTATTCGTGTCGTTATCAATTTTCTAGCACCAATTTTGTTTGTATTTTTCTTTAATATGCTAGAAATTCTACTCTTAACAATATCTCGTTTTGTATTCCACTCATAATCCCATATATGAATCAATTTAATCCCCAATGTATTATAAAAATCAGTTTTATGTATATGGTATTTTGGTGTTTTATGCCCGACATACTCACTATGCCAATATACTCCGTTGCATTCTATACCCAACTGATAGTCGGGAAGGTAAATATCCAATTCTTGAAGTACTGACCCCTCGTAATTTCTAATATTTGATTTAACCGCATCTTCTCCTAGCAACGATATAATATATTGCCTAACTTCATTTTCCCATTTTGATATATAATGCGGCTTATTACATATGGTACATATAGGTTTATTATGCGTACTTTTCCAATTGTATATGAATTTCTTGTTACATACATTACATAGAATATGAAACCGGCGATTTAGTGAATTTTTAATAAATGATTTTTCTGTTAAATCTAATACAGTCAAATTTTGCACCTTACAATATTCCATTATATATGTGTAGAATCGTTTCATTTTTGGCAATACGGATTGTTTCGTATCTTTTCGTATCTTAAGATATGAATTGGCTCCATATCTTTTCATACAAGTAGACTTAATTTTATTCTTTACTACATCCGATTGTGTATGATGCACTACTCCATATTTTTGTTTAACTGTTATATCGTACTGTTTTTTATATTCCGGAGTTCCCGTGTAATGTTTCCCATATCTTTTTATATGCGTTTCTTTACCTTTTTCGGGATTAACATAATGGGCATTGCCATATCGTTCTAAACACGTCTTTTCCATTTTTTTTCTATGAGTGGACATTTGTCCAGCATTTATTACCCCATATTTTTTAATAAGTGCCGATATTGTATTTTCGTTACGTCGTTTAGAAACGTCTATATTATTCACCGCACAATTATGAGAACAATACAATTTATACCCATATATTATGTTAATAAATCCAGTGGGGTCTTTACACGTCGCGCAAGTTCCCTCCAAATTAGATCGCTTTAAATATTCATCATAATATTCTTGCTGTGTTATTCCTAATTGTTTTAAATGATATACAAATTGATGATGCGTTTTAAATTGTTTACCATCAATATTGGATATTAAAACCGATTCATACTGCTTCTTTTTTCTCTGCGACATTATATAAGTCCTCAAGATTAATTTGTTTTACTTCACCAGTAATCTTATTCCTTATATAAGTAGTATGATTCCCTGCCAAACATTCATCTATTATAAGAAGACTCAAACTTTCTGTACGCCCAGCATCTTCACTGGATGCGACAGCCTTAATTTCTGAACCATTCTTTAGTTGAAGTGATAACTTATTATCAGATGTAATCTTTCCACGAAGCCAAGACGGCAGATTTTGATGCATAATACGAAGTTTTTTTACAAGCGTCTTTGCCGTGTCCTGCTTTGTTGCGATAACTAAAATACTCTTATCATTATGAAATAACATTAACCATAAAGAATATCCGGCAATAACGGTAGTCATGCCGATTTGGCGCCCCTTAAGAATTATGTTTAGATTATGTGTTTGAAACGCAGTAATAGCATTTTCTTGATAATCATAAAGATCGAATCGTATTTTGCCTCGATCTGGATGTTGAATGATTGCATACTTACGAAGAAAATATGCTGGTTCCATGGCGCATCGCTTATATTCCTTGGCAATCATATCACGAAGTTTGTCACCCTGCGAGCTATTTGTTACTGGTTGTGTCATAAAGTCTTGATAGCTATAACACCAACAATCGTGACTATAGCTCCTCCTAAGAAAGATGTTATTCTGCTCGGACAATGGAAGAATAGAATCTTACATTCCTTCGGTTGATTTGCAACAAGCGTATCAATGCGAAGATTGAGAGATTGTATTCGTGTTAACGCTCCACCTAATAAAACCCTTGTTGAGTCCAACTGAAACCTCAATGTATCTACAGCAATAGAATCATTGACAAATGC
>Ga0209777_10009879_pt1 | contig 10202 bp, 15 predicted proteins | sample FrelakmetHBP12HB_FD_187147 | JGI IMG/M metagenome (GOLD analysis project Ga0209777, IMG submission 187147) | Freshwater lake sediment microbial communities from the University of Notre Dame, USA, for methane emissions studies -HBP12 HB (SPAdes)... | ecosystem: Environmental > Aquatic >...
TGAACAGGTTCTTTCTGGGGTTGAAATAGATGGGTGGGTACGTTCCGCAGTATGACACGGGGCAGGCGCTCGGGCAGATGTGGCAGGTCGTCACAACTGCGATAGTCTATGCTGCGCCGTTTTTCCTAGTTGCCGTGTTCGTGCTGTTCATAGTTTATATACTTTACAAGATAAGGGGAGGGCAGCCTCCATGATTGGGTTTAAGTAAAAAACAGGGGTTTTTTGCTGACTTGCCCATTAGGGCAAGATGATGGTCGCAGCGCAAAATTGTAAAAATGCGCAGACAAACAAAAAGTGGTACGCATGGCATATACAGCGGGATATTCCGGCGACGACATTGCGGGAGTTGTCATTGACATCATAGTAAAGGCTATGATTGCGATTGGCGCCTTCGCGACGCTCGTCGGGCTTGCCATCGTGTACAGGTTCTTCAAGGGCGAAAAACTGCTCCCTCATAAGTTCCTGTAAACGGGCAAGGAAGCCATGTACTAAAATGCAACGAAACCGAGCAATTTGGTGCCGCAGCACGAAGAGAAAAACAGGAGTTTTTCTCTGACTTGTCCATCAGGACAAGCTGAAATTGTAAAAAACGTGCAGGCATGAAAAAAAGGGATAAGCATGGCGTACGAAGCTGGATATACTGGCGACGACATCGCCGCAGTGGTCATTGACATCCTCGTGAAGGTCTTTGTGGGTGTCGGGCTGTTTGCGACGCTGATTGGTCTTGCCATCGTGTACAGGTTCTTCAAGGGGGAGAAGCTGTTGCCGAGCAAGATAATCTGAGCGCCGGTCTGAAAAAAAACCGAGATGGAACTAAAATGCAATAACAAAAAAACGGGCGTGGTTAGTATGGAAAATGAAATAACAATGTGGTTCGCATTGGCGTTGCTGGCTCTCGCCAGCTTCGCCTTTGCGTTCCCTCCGACTTGTACCGTGACAGGATACTCTGGAGTGATTGCGCAGGTCATACTGAATTGCACAGGGCTTTCTAATCCTGCGCGGGCTCTGATTGCTACGATTGCCTTTACGCCTGAAAATTACCTATCTGGTATAGATAACAACCATACCGTTGCTAATTATATGGGGCTTATAGCTAGTGATGGAACTGGAAACGGTCTTCTTAATTATATCCTTCCGCTTGGCATGCACGGCAGGGGAATTTACACTATCGGATTGTCGAGTATCTGGGCGACGTTGAACGGTGGCATCAACAAGGGGTTCATGGCGATGGCTAACACCACTGGCGGGCTGTGGGCTGATGCCTGCACACGCAGCCATTGGACTGGAGTAGCGCATGGCAATGGCTATTCTGCAAGCACTTGCGACCCGACAGGCTGGTATTATTGTATTCCCTCGAACTACATTGACAGTTATGGCACTTTTACATGGGACGGGCTAAGCAACACATGGGCGAAGGATGGCGGTTCCGTTTCGTGCAGCCAGAATACAGGAGGTTTCAGGCAGAGTTATTATCTTTTGAACTCCACAGGCGGCTACATTTGGGACCCGAATATTGGCGGACTGTCTTTCATCTGCACAACTGGTGACCATCGTTGTTTGGGTTCGGACTACCAGACCTGTACTTCGATGAATTTGTGGAACACTACGATGGCGTGTTCGCCATTGTGTCCTGTGTCATGTGCGCAAACAAACATTTCCTCGGCTTGCAATTCCAATTCGCCTCCGCGCTGTTTGGGTGCGGATTATCAGGTTTGCAATGACGCGACTGGTTTTTATTATACACAAACACCATGCAGTGTGAACTGCCAGCCTAATGTGTGTTATGGGACTGTCGGTGCTAATTTTACGATTGCAAACCTTGACAGGCTTCCTGATAAAATCAGCGTGCAGGCAACCAAACTGCTTGACAACTCGATTACTAATATGTTTACTTGGTATATGGCTGGGAATAATAACCTTACAAAGGTGATGTTTCGGATAATTGACCGTAATAATTTTGGTGATTTTGCGCCTGCTTTGAAGGCGTCGGATTTCAATGTTACTTACACCGCAGATGGTTTGTTGTGTACTGGTAATTTCAACGCTGGTAATGTGGTGCTTTATCCTGTTTATACTGCCGTTGGCAATGTTGGATGTTCGTTTTTGGGTGCTAACACGACTGGTTCAATAAATTTGACTGTAAATGTTCATAGCACATATAAAAACCCAGCAGTAAACCTGCAAAAGACGTTTTTAGTATACGTTGAAAAACCGCAGTTGTATATGAGTGAGGAACAGTTTTATTATACGCCGAATGATAGCTCGACTGACAATGTTTCCTTCAAGGCTAACATGTACACTGGTTCCATGGAGCCGGTTTATGATAATCTTTCGTGCGTGATGAGTGCTGCTAACGTGTCAAGCATAACCAATGGTATCGAGATTTACAACCCATACGATTATCTGCAAAATACAGTGTACGCTGCTAACTGTACGCAAAACGGCAACAGGATTACGTGCTTTGTCGGAACTTTTGACATTTCTTATAGGGCATCGCAGTTTACAGGCACGCTATTTTGCAACAGCACGAAATACACGCCGCTGACGGATAAGTCTGGTGCTGGCTTGCCGATACCCAAAGATTATCTGATAAATTCCATTCGCTGTGCGATACCGAGCGTTTATATTTCTAATGATGATGCCCAGAAGACAACTCAGTTTACTTCTGTTTGCACCGTAGTCCCCACAAATCCAAGTGTATTGACACCTGATAAGATAACCAATGTGCGGATGCAGTTGAACATGTTGAAACCCGAGGGTTATAAGCTGATTAACCTGATGCGCATGGATGTTCCTGCACATTCTCCGTCTGGCGTGTGGAAATATTCGCTGTATATTCTTGCGCCTTTGGATTATAGTGATGACATTTCATATCCAATTGCTGATAATTCACAGGCAAAAAATGGCGTATATGTTTACACTGGTTCCGTGGCTTATCTTTTTATGCCGACACCGCAACAGAGTGCGTTTGGCAGCGTGCTTGCCGCAGCGACGTATTATCAGAAGAACCTGCATGTGACGGTGAGTGCGAACGGGGTTGATTATGACGTTTATGCGGTCAACAGGTACGATGTGATGGATAGCATGACAAACTCGTTGCGGATAGGAAACGCTACTGTTGTTTCATCGGCGATGGCGAGTGGTGATACATTGGAGTGCCAAGCTGTCATAGATGACCCTCACCGTGTATTGTCATCAATAAGCGCATACGTGGTTGCTGATGATGGTACAAGATATGATTTTAGTCAGGGTACACGGCAGGGGCAGTATTCCCTTACTTATCAGGTGAACAATCCGTCAGGGTCTGCTACTTCACGTTGGGACACAATTGCTCGGCTCATCATACCAAATTTTGGTGGGTGCCTTAATAACCTGTCAAGTGCTGGCATGTGCAATGCGTCGGTTTCAAACTATACCTTTGGAAAATCAGGAAGTACCACCCGTTTTGGTTGTGTGATAACTGCGGTTGATATCAATGGTAATTCTGTTGATAGCGTCATGGGGTTTGGTCAGTTCACAAACACGCTAAAGACGCCTTATAGCAATCTGACCATGAACATTGACGTTGGCGGGTTCCTTGCCGGCATAATAAAATGGATGTTTGCAAGCGTGGAGAACCTACTTGTTTCGCTGTTCATATTCCTTGCCTTTGTTGCAGGGATGCCTGTCATTTATCTGATATTGGAAAAGGGCTGGACGCTTATGGGAGGGAAGGGCGAAGGCGGAGGCGCTGTGCAGATTGCTCCCGAGGCTGGATAATCATGGGTTTGCTCGATGACGTTTTCAACGCCTATAACCAGCTTCCCGAATGGCTGCGGCTGATAATAATGTTCATCACGCTGATAGCCGGTGTGTGGGTTCTTGACAGCACGCTGGCGCTTCTCGGCTTGTGCCCTGCGATTGACATAAGCCAGCCGCTGATTGCTGTCCCAAACGCCTCGCAGGTGGTTGTCACACGCACGCTTGACACGAAGCTGGCTGCGCAGTACGTGCGTGCGCAGCTTCCCGACTGCTCGGCGTGCTATTCGGCTCCGAGAAGCCTTGCCTGCACTAACAGCAGCTTGCAGACGCTTGAACTGCCGAACACGAACGGCACTGGCAGGGTGAATTACACTGGCACCTGCCTTGGCATAATGGCAAGCCAGAACCTGATAATCGCCGATAACATAGTGAAGGACTGGTGCAGGACGGCGGCTGGAAGCACTGCGCAGGGGGATTTGATACAGGCGGCAGGCGGCTGGGCTGACGTGTTCATGGGCAAGGTTCCGCAGCAGGCGACTGCCGGAAGCGCGGACGCCGTGCCAATGTACTCGGAATACACATCGTACCCACATGACACGTTGTGGGTTTACAAGCAGGGAAATTCTACGTGCTATGTGCAATATAACAGCTGGTGGGGAACGCTTGCGGCGCAGCCGGACAAGACGCTTGTGATGGACACTGCGGCGAACATTGAGAAGGACAGCCAGCAGTGGTGTTCCACTGGCTTCAGGATTACCGACCCACGGCTTGTGATTGGCATTTCGATGTTCATTCTGTGCATGCAGTTCACGCTGAGCATGTATAAGACGGTCTATTGGCAGAAAAAATAAGACAAAAAAACAAACATACAAGGTGATACGATGGAAAGGATGGCAGTTTCGCTAATGCTACTTGCGCTTTTTATTGCGCCTGTTTTTGCCCAAGTTTCGGGTTCCACAAACTCCGACATACTGAGCGCGATAAATGCCATGAATTACCAGCTCAAGACGCAGGTCGGCTCGCTCGACACACGCTTGCAGGCTATACAGCGTGATATTTTCAATGTGAAGAACGACACCCATGTGGAAGTGCAGACGCTGCTGGATGCGCAGAAGGCTGACGTGCAGGCTTCGCTCGACGCTCTCGATAAGAAGACCGCCGCACGCATGGACGTCATCGAGCGTGACAGGTTCGCCATATTTGCGCTGTTCATCGGCGTGGTCCTGCTTGTTCTCGCCTTTGTGGTGCTGCCGCTTTACATAGCGATTTACAGGCGCATGGACGCCGACATAAGGCTGCTTAGGGCTGAAATCGCGGCGTTGCGCGGCGCGAAGTTGCCCCAGACCCCCACCCCTCCGGCTGATATTGCCCAAAAGATTGCCGTGCCGGAAGCTAAAAGCGGGGGTTCTGAGCTTGTTGTTGTTCCTGCAACACCAAAACCTGCTGAGGAGGATTTGGATAATGTTGAGTATTTTTCAGCTCAACCTCAAGTGATAATTCCTGCCAAAGCTGAAACTGAGGTGCATGAACCTAAAGCTAAAGTGGTAATTCCTGCCAACGTTGAAAAATATGCCGAGGCGCATAAGCCCAAGGCTAAGAAGAAAAGGTGATTTGGATGGCTGAAAAGAAACAGGGCATGGGCGACACGCTATTCAAATACGGAGCCATACTGCTTGCGGTTCTGGTTATTATTGCGATTGCCGCTTTGCTTCTCACGAACAACGGCGGCAGCATTGCGATATACTTGGCTGGCTTTCTGATTGTCGGCATGGTTGTGCTTGTCATCGCGTATTTCCTGTTCGCGCGCAAGACCGAGCCAAGCGCAGTGAAGCTGCTTTTTGAAACGATGGTGACTGCCGCAACTGTGAACTGCCCCGCCAACATACGTGGCAGGCGGCTTTACACTTCCGGCGACTTCGAGCACAGCCGTGTCTGCGAGGGCAGGGTTGTCGGTCATGCGCTTGTTTCGCAGCTTGAGGGTTGGGATTACGAGAGCGAGAAGCTGCCGGACGGCAAGGTGCGCCACAAGCTGGACGAATACGGCAGACCGGTTGTGAAGCCTTGGGTGCATGAGGAGGACGAATTGCAGGATTTCAACGACAACGGAAAGGTTGTGAAGCATGTAATCCACAAGAAGGGCGATGTGAAGAAATGGCGCGAGAGCTGGTTCCTTGTCAAGCCGGACGGGTTTCTTGGCGGGCTCATAGGTCAGCCGAAGGTATTTCGCATACCGGAGAACCTGCATACGGCGCTGCACGGCGATGTGTTTGTGAATTGCTTTTCATTCGTTCCGCTTGCCTCGATGGGCGGCGTGATGGTGCCGAACCACCACTGGGCGCAGGCTCTTTACCGTGGCATAGTGCTGCGTGAGATTGAGGACGTGAACTTCTACATGCAGCTTGACAACATAGGCAAGGCGACGAACAAGGCGATGTTCAGCAACTTCGAGCTTCAGGCTGCGATGCAGGCGAAGGACCAGATAATAACCCCGCCGCACGATTAAGGTGGTATGAAATGCAAGAATACACAGTTGCGGGAAGCATGATAGTGTCAATGCAGGGCGAAGCCGAGGAGGATGCCTTTGCGCAGATTGACCTGACGCTGGAAAAGGCGCAGGCTGTCGCTTTCGTGTCCGCAGCCGCCTCTTTGCTCATCACTTTGTGGGCTGTGTTTGCGAGGATTGGGATAAAATGAACAAGCTAAAGCGCCTTGACCAGCTTGTGCGGAGGATGAACTTCGCCAGAGAAAAAACCGAAACCGAGGCAAGTGAAAGGAAAAGGACGCAGGCATGGATGTTGTTCAACCGCTGCTTTATGGAAATAAAAATGCTGTGCAAAGCGGAACAAGGTGGTAAAAATGAAAAGTGTTGAATACAACGAGAACGGACCCTGTGCGGCATGCGGCGAGAAATACACATACCTTGAAAAGACGTACATAAACGCCAAGGATGAGAAGTATTTTGTCAAAACCGCCAAGTGCAACTGCGGCATACACACGCTGTTCGACAACGGGCAGCACCAGTTCAGACCGCACTTCGCAAAATGCGCACGCTGCCGGGGCGACGTTTCGGTGTTCGTGCTAAGCGGCAAGTGGAAGATAAAGCACTGCGACTGCGGGGCGTATGTGTATTTCTTCGACGGCAAGAGCGCCTTCATAGGCACGAAGGACATAAAGTTCCTGCCAGTGGCGCTGAACACCCTGAACATGCTTGTGGAAAGGCTGAGGGAGGCTGACGATGTTCCTGCACCCGAAGGATAGGGACATAGCCCTGCTGAAGGCGATGATTGAGAGCAGGACTGTCAGCAAGCTCATCACGCTCGGCAAGACGGCGGTAGCCTACGAACCCGAGAAGGTGCAGAGGATAAACGGATTGCTCACGCAGTTCAAGCGGCAGTGGGGGATGCCGCCTGAGATACTTGAGCCTTACGTCATGTCCGCACGCACGGCGAACTGCTACATAAAGACGCAGGAAGGCAGGGTCCCGATATTGCGCTGCCGTTCGGCGCTGAAGGACATAGCCGAGGAAATACTGCATCTGGTGATTGCCGGTGGGGAAGACCAAGATACCGAACAACCTTGAGAGCATAATACATCTGCTTGACCCCATGACGCAGCGCAAGATTACGAATAGGATTTTCAACGAGCCTGACTTTTACTTCGCCATAGCCGACAATATCACAAAGGAGTTTTCAGAAACCATGAAAATGAAGCGTGCGAAGGGCAAGAACACCATTTTCTGCATGTGGGGCGAGGGAGGCTGCGGCAAGTCCTTTTCCTGCATGCAGCTCATGGCTGTGACGGACCCGACCTTCTGGGCTAATGTGAAAACCCGTGTGTTCTTCGAGGAGGACGAGGCGATTGACAGGCAGAAGGGCATAGGCAGGAAGTGCAATTTCATGCTTGCCGACAGGGCGATGGAGCACGGGCTTGGCTCCTCGTACAATCGTGACAAGCTGCATCTCATAATCGAAACCGCACGCGAACCGATGAACGACATAGGGATTTGCAGCGTGCCTGTTTTTCCGTATCCCGAGCTTCTGCACTACATGCTTGAGGGCTTGTTCATTTTCGAGGACCACTCCTACTGGTCCGTGACAAGCACGCAGAATAACTCATACCTTGGCTTCATTGGCATCGAGAACCCAGAACTTGCGCACAAGAAGGAGATTGACTGGTTCAATGAGCTTGACGAACAGTACAAGGCGAAGCTGCGCGGCAAGGTGATGGCTGGCGACATGATTGACGTCTATGCCAAGAAGGTCGCTGAAACCAAGTCCTTCGCAGCTTTGATGGGTGCCGCTGGCGCCGTGACAAACAACGAGATGCTGGAGTGCGTGAACGACCTGTACCCCGAGTTCAAGCGCAACAACATAGCGCAGCAGATTGCCGCACGCTGCAAGTACCTGCAAAAGCTAAAGAAAGCTGGTGTTGATGGTGAAGATTGAGTTGGAAAAACGGCTTGGCAGGGCTTTTGCCGTCCTTGGCATGGCTTATTACCGCCTGTTTGACCGTTTCGACAGCTGGTACCTTGGCTTGTTCACTGAAAGCGAGATAAGGCGCATGCGCATACGCAGCCTTCTCTTTCAGGTGCGCTCGTATGGCATGTTCATCCTGATTGGGCTCATTTCGATTGCCAGCTTTGTCGTCGTGGTCGTGCTGTTGAATTTGATACTTGGTGCCATAAGTGCATGAACGTGTATCAACGGCACCTTTAAATATAACTTCATACGCAATATATCCATGGCACGAAGGCACAAGGCACGCCGCATGACGGAGCGTATAAACGGTTTTACAGGTTCTTCAAACGCCGTGGGAAAAAAATGAAGTTCAATCCGTTGTTCAATATCATGGGCAGATAAAAAATAAAAAGGTGGTTTTGATGAGTTGGCAAGGACACGGAAGATATCCGTTAGGCAATTTTTTTCCACGTATACAGGGGACATCATGGAATGCACACATTAGACGAGATGTGCGCAATAAGAAAAAATGGGTATATGAGTTGCATCATATTGAAAAGGAACCGTTTGCGCACGTGATTAGTGGGCAGTTTGAAAGAAAACGGGATGCAATAGATAATGCGTTTGCTTATGTAAAGACAGGGCGAACTAGGTATTTGGAACAGCTAAGTAAAAAATAAAAAAAAAGAAGATAAGGGCAGTTAGCCCCTTATTTTTCACCAGCGCTTAATACTGCCCTTTTTTTGCGTTCCGAACTTCCACCTTTCGTCTGCCCTGATTTCCTGCTCGCTTTTGAGGTTGAGCGAGGCAAGGAGGGAACGGGCTTGTTTTATGTATTTATCCTTGAATAATGGCTGTTTGTTTCCGTTCCATGAACACCACGTCTTCACAAATGGATGCTCTCTTTTCATCTCCCATAAATACTCAGCAACCTTTTCCACGTCGTCGGCGTTGTGTTTGTATGTGTTGGTCATATCCTAGCCCTTTTTCCCAGCCGCCTTCTCAAGCACCGCCTTGCAATACTCGGTCAGCTTCCTTTTCCGCTTCTTAGCCTTTGCCGCCAGCTTCAGCGCAGCCTCGTCGTTCAGGCTTATCTGTATGGTCATGCTCATGCGCTCACCTTTTTCTCCTGTGCCAATCTCTCAGACCACCGTGCTGAAACGCTTTTTTGCAGCCTGTAAAGCATCCGCTTCTGCAATCGTGGCAAAAGCCGGTTGAAGCTCGGGTTCTTATGCAGGCGGTCGGTAATACGTTCAAGCGCAGTATTCTGAGTACATTTCAGCGTGTCAAAACACTGTTTGATTTCCCCGCCAATCCCCTGACCGAGGTAGTGCTTCCATTTTACGCGCACGCCTTCGCCGTTTTTACCGGTCATGCGTATCGCTTCCCGTTTGTCCGGTGTCTTTTTTGTTGCTGGCACCAGCTTTATGTTGCCTTTCACCTTATCCTTGGCTGGTCCGCCATCACGCACCTGCCCTGTCATCCACAGAAAATCCGCAAGCTCGTTAGGCGTCCCTTCGATTTCATTTCCTTGTATTTTCATTTTCATTGTTCCACTCCCTGCGCGGAAGAAGGGCTGTTGCCCTTCCCCTGCTTTGCTGTCATTTCCATTATTCCCTGCGCTCTGTTCAATGTCCTCTCCATGCTCAGTGGGCTTACCTTGCTTTCGTGTGTCGCATGCGCCGTTATCGCGTTGTACAAGCCCCACGCCGTCATTTCCTCGCGCCTGAACCGTGCGAGAACCTTAGCCGTTGTCCGCTCGCCGAACCCGAGCTCCACAAGCCTCGCCTCGGCTTCCTTGCTCGTCAGGCTTATGCCCTTCACCGTACGTATCTGTTCCTCAAGCCGCTTCACCACGACAGGCAGTGCCATGAACATATCGGCTACCCGGTCCATGTCCATCTGCGTGTTCTTGCCGAAGTGCTTGATGTAGGTCTTAACCGTCTGCACATCAGCCTTGTCCACCTTGAACTCCTTTTTCAGGACCACATCACCGACCGCCCT
>Ga0209777_10009880_pt1 | contig 10202 bp, 9 predicted proteins | sample FrelakmetHBP12HB_FD_187147 | JGI IMG/M metagenome (GOLD analysis project Ga0209777, IMG submission 187147) | Freshwater lake sediment microbial communities from the University of Notre Dame, USA, for methane emissions studies -HBP12 HB (SPAdes)... | ecosystem: Environmental > Aquatic >...
GCAGCGCTCACCCTGGGCAGCCTCTGCCGCCTTGGAGAGCACTATGGGGTCCTTGGTGGGGTTGCCGGATCCGCCGATACAGATTGGCACATCCACAGCTTGAAGAACCTCTTCCACCGTCTTGACTGCCTCTTGAGCAGAGGTGTCCTTGAGGAGCGGATCAGTGCTGATCAGGTGAACGGTGACCATGTCGGCGCCGTACTTCTTGACGGCCTTCTTGGCCCACTCGCCGGGAGAGTTGATGACGTCCTCATAGTGCACCTTGACGGCCTTGGCCATGCCGATGGGCATGTCGAAGACGTCCATGGTGATCTTGGGGGCATGAGGCATGGCTGCATCCGGGAAGAAAGGCATAGCCTTCTCGCCGCCCAGCTTGACCACATGACCGCGGCTTCCGCCGTTTGCTTTGGTAGCGCCCAGTGTGACCTCCTGGATGGTGTTCCTCCAGGTCTTGTCTACGCCGACGGAAAACTTGGCGCTCGCCAAGGTTGATGCCACCCTAAAGGCCGGCACAGCCGCAGCCAGAGCCGCCAGATCCTTAGGAGCCGGAGAAATTGCCTGCGCGATAGCTACCGGCTGGAGCAGATTCTCTACGGGATAGCCTACCGCCTTGGCGAAGTTCATAAGCTGCATGGCGATCTTGGCCGCCTCTTGCCCGAAATAGTATGCGAACAGGGGGCCTACGCCGCCAGCACCTGCATCTATTTCTATCTCTACATCACCCTCGATCTTTAATCCCTCGAGGGATTGAACATTCATTTCTGCTAATGTCTTATTAAGGTCAGATAAAGAGATCTTCTCTGCCATTCAAATCACCCTCACAGGCCCAGTTTCCCGACGATCTGCGTCATTTCTTGTACTGCAGGCGATTCATCGGGAAGGCCCATCAATGGATCTCCCACTAAATCGAATTTGGCTAAGCTTTCATCATAGGGAATAGTGCCGATAACCAACAGGTCGATGCCTTTAGCATTCTCAAGAACCTTATCCTTGCTTCCCTCGGTGACCTTGTTGACGATCACATAGAGATTTTTATACTGTAGCTCAATCTCGCGGGCAGTGTCACGTATGCGCTCGCCCGTGGTAAGCCCTCTTCTGGACTCATCCGTCACAACTATTAGATCGTCGAGGTCGGGGATGGTCTTCCTGCTGAAATGCTCCAGGCCTGCCGGCGTGTCAATGATGATCAAATCGTAGTTGGCCGTGGTCTTATCCATAACGGCACGCAGAAGATTGTTGACAAAACAGTAACACCCAGATCCTTCCGGCTTGCCCATGACAAGAAGATCATAGCCCACCTCCTCCAAGAGAATCTCGAAGAGCTTGGCCTCAAGAAGCGCCTGCTTGTCAGTATCCGGTGAAGCTGTGAACCGGGACTGCTGCACGAACTCCCTCATGTCGCCAATGGTCTTTCCCGCCTTTGCGCCCAGCGCATCAGCCAGGTTGGCGTCAGGATCCGCATCGATTGCAAGTATTCGGTATTTTTTTCCGGAATTCTTTACAAGATATCTAATAAGCATCGCGGTCACGGCTGTCTTGCCGGTGCCGCCCTTACCGGTTACCGCTATTACTTTCCCCAATGTCTAGCCTTCCCTTATTTTTTCCTTATGATAACTTCCGCTACGTGGATGGATGCGCCTCTAAGCTCAATGGTCATTCCACCCGATGATGCTGCTGGCATAGCGAAAGCCGGAGCTGCTGCGCCTGCTGCTGCCGCAGGTGCGGCCGCGGCTGGAGCGTCTTCTTTTTTCTTAAGCTTAAGCTGCATAATATCTCCCTCACTTTAAACTAAAACGATAGCATTCGCCTCGCAAAATCTGCCTCTCCCAAAAAATGGGATAGGCAGACTCTACTTAGCGAGTACTACCTTGTCTATGGTGATCTTGGCATCCTTGAGTATCAGCTTAATGCCGCCGGTGCTGCCGGACATGGAAAAAGCTGGTGCTGCTGCCCCTGCTGCTGCAGCCGGTGCGGCTGCGGGAGCCGCGGCGGCCGGTGTCTTTGGCTTGAGTTTTAACTGCATAGATTTTCACCCTCTTTGATATTTACTCATTCGCGAATTTAGCTCACTCGAGAACGCCATCAGCCTGCAGAGCCTCGACGACCTGCATGAACTGGTTTTCGGTGAGAGCCATCTCGGACTTGACGGTATCAATGTTGATGTCTCCGCCCGTCTTCTCGATATAGGCCAAGACCTTCGCCTTGATCTCATCGGAAATATCTTCCAGAACCCAGCCTTCGGTGATCTTCTTGCCGTCCACTTTCCTGGTGACGCCGTTGACAACGGGGTGATCGACCTTGAGCAGGAAGGCCTTGAGAGCTGCGATATCCTTGGCATCGTCTTCGGTGGCGATCTTGGCCATCATGTCCTCATCGATGCCTGCCTTTACTCTTTCCTTGAGGCCTTTGGACATCCAGGCGATCCTTCTCCAGCCGCCGTCGGCCTGAAGGAACTTGGGGGAGAGGTAGTAGAGAATGCCCATTCCCAGGAATCCTACAACCTGCTTGCCGCCGCCGGTCTGTCCTGCCATGGTGGAGAAGGGAAGGCCGTTGGGGGTTGCGCCCTTGAAGTCACGATCGGCTAGACCGATGCCGTCAACCTCGGGCATGTAGAAGCCGATGGTCTCGAAGCAGCCACAGGAGGTGTGGGGTGCATCGAAGAATGTATACAGGAGCATCCTGCTGTACTCGCCGCCGGACCTCTTGGCGGCCATCTCATTGATGGCTTCGTACTCGCCGGAAACTACGTCCATTGCCGTTCCCTTGGGTATGGGGAACTGGGGGCCCTCTGGGTCCACCTTGGCGGCAGCGCGTCCATCGAACCAGGTGATAGCTCCGCACAGGGATGGCCTGTCCGGGGTAACCACACAGGCGCTGGTGGGTGCGAAGGCCTGGCAGAGTGTGCAGCCGTAGAAGACATCGACGTCCTCATCGTGCAGTCCCTTGGCGCGCTCGTCACGAGTCTTGTAGACAGCCATGGCCTTGGCCAACTCTTCCTTGACCTTGGCAGGGTCGGTGACAATGGTGATCTCCATCTTCTCGATGAAGGGCATCTCGGCCTTGTACAGATCGATGATGGGAGTAAAGATCTCTTTCCAGGAGGTTACACCCTTCTTGGCCAGGCTCTTGCCGACTCTCATCCAGATATCGTATCTCTGGTTGAGATGCATGAGACCGCTGATGTAGGAGAGCAGGGCGTGGTTGCGCCTCTCGATGATGGACTCCAGATCCTTCTCGATCTTTTCGCCGCCGACCTTGAATATCATGCCGAAGGGAATGGTGGAGCCTTCCTTGATATCCTTGAGCTCAGGACCGATGACCGTAACCCTTCCATCCTGTATTTCATCCATGGGTGCCGACAGGGACAGCTCGAATCCGTCTGCCTTGGGGCCGCCCAGCTCTACCCATAGATCGTCCTTTCTGATTCTCTCGCCCTCATACATAGGGGATATATCCAACTTTATGTCTGCCATTAATACACCTCTTCTGTTTTAATGAGATGAACTTTATTTCTGCATTGCTGCGATTACTTCGTCCACGGCGGCGTGATAGTCGTCGGGGATGAAGGCCATGTTGCCAAAGGTCATATTCGCGTTGATGTGATAGTACCGGTCAACGGATATGCGCTTGATGTCCCGGTTGAAGTTCTTGAGAGTTGCGAACATGGCGTTGGCGAATTTGTAGAAGATGCCCATAAAGATAACGGCATCGTACTGTCCCTGTCCATCCAGGCCCTTCCAGTCGGGGAAGCGCAGGTTGTTGGTCAGGGGGTGCAGGCCGATCTGGTAGACGTTCTCCAGGTAGCCTCTGTCTACAAAGCCCTTCACGGAATGCGCCGTGGCGGCGATGGGAATGCCCATCTTGCCCATCTCGATCATCTTATCGAACATGATGGGGTCGTCAAAGAGCTCTGCCCCCACAACGAGCAGAGGCCTCTTGGCCTTCTTGATTATAGCGCCCATTACCTTCGGCATGTAGCACTTGGCCTGCTCCGGTCCGGGGACCTGGGCCATCTCAAAGGGAATGGGATTCTTGGTGGTGTCAATGCCCTTCTTAACTTCTGCTGCCATTTTTATCTCCTCCTTGCCCTCACTTCTTGGTCCTGATCTTGCGCGGGAGATTGGTCGGATCGAAGCTTACATCTGCGGGCCGCAGTGGTCCGGTAAGGATCTTCTTGGCCTTCCAGTCGATCGTCCAGCCGTGCTTTGACTCCAGCTCCTTCATCATCATTTCCTTGTATGCGAGGGGGAGGTCTTTGGCGTCGCGGACGAAGATATGCCAATCGTCGGGCAGTTTACCGCAGTACTTCATAGAGATATCGCAGTAGTGGGTCAGCTTGATCGCTCGACCGATGCTGTTATCGGAAGGCCGCAAACAGAGCTTGGCCATCTCCACCATGGCTTCTTCCTTGGTCTCGGCAATGTAGAGCATGGCCTCAGGTGCGGGCTCAATCTGCTGCATCTTGCCGTCGCGAGCATCGATGACCATCCAGTCCTCGGGCTTGTCCGTCCTGCCGATGAAAGAGCGGCGGTACATGACAGAGTGAGGCTGAACTACTACAGGGATTCCCAAACGATTGCAGCCAGTCGCGATAGAAGCGGCCTTCTGAGAGTAAGCTCCCCAGGCCACGCCGCAGGCGCCAACTTTGTTCAGGATGTAGTCGGCGATATCGTCGAAGTTGCCCCTGTGGTTTCTGTGTGCGAATATAGTAGCTACCTTGATGGCAGCGTCGCCGATATTAGCGTTGGAAACACACGAGCCGGTGTTGCAGATGTTGCGACCGTCAAAGCCTCCTGGATACTGTTCCCAGATGGTCTTGCCGTCTTCATCGGTGTAGAGGGACATATCCATGGCCATGCAACCGGAAGTGACGACGATGTAGCCGCGGTCTACGAACTCCTTGGCCATATCATAGCACTCCTTGGTGCCGTTGGGATAGTTGCTACATCCGACCAGAGCTATGACTCCTGGAATGGTGCCGAGCACAATGGGCGCACCTACAGCTCGAATCTCAGTATCGCGGGCGGGTCCGCGTCCGGATCTCATCTTGAACTTCTGATTCTTGATATATTGGCGGTTGGCATACTCGAAGAGGTCCAGGATGTTTATGCCCTGCGGGCAGGACTGCTCGCACTTGCCGCATCCTACGCAAATCTCGTAATAGTTGGAGAACGGCAACAGATCGCCCTTCACTGCATCCGCAATGAGTTTGCTGATCCTGATGTGGGGCGGGCAGACAAATGCGCACTCATTGCACTGAGTACACTTCGCTACGCTTTCCTTGAACTGCTCTTCTGTGATCAGGTTCTGAATCTTGGCCTCAGCACGCTTAGGCTTCACGGCTATGGCAACCCGTATGCCTATTTCGCCGGCTTTGATTGGGTCCAATACGGCAACGCCCGGCATCTTGAAGCTCACCAGGTCGTCAACTATGGCATCAATCGGGTCATTAGTCCTATCCGGCAAGCCAAGCATGATCTTGTCTGTGGTGGCAATGACCGGGATCTTGCGCTTTTCGGCATCTGCAAGAACATCACAGAAGACACACTGCTCGTCCACCATGACACAATCCATGACACCGGAGCGAATCATCTTTCTCCACCAGCCCATAGCGCCAGCCACCTTGGGCTTCATGCCTATGCCGGCGGGAACCTTGGCTTCGCCCTTGCCCAGACCAATTCTATTCAGGTCATGAGCTGTACAGCAGACGCCGCCTATGTCCACCTTGTCCCAGAGATTGTTGCTCTCGGCGTACATCATGGCTTCAGCGCCAGCTGCCAGGTTATGGCCGTAGGCGATGAGAACGCCCTTGCTCTGGTCCATGGTGCCCATGCCGATCTCAATGATGGGGGCATCAGCTGCGCCACGGGGCATATTGTAAGCCACAATCTGCAGCATGTCGCAGATCTCCATGCCGAGCAGGTCCAACATACCGGCATGCAGAGCTTTGGACTCGAAATCTATGAAAGCGCTCTCTTGACCGGTGTGGGTAGCTGCCAGAAGCTGTACGACCTCTTCCTCAAGGTAATAGAGTCCCTCGTTGAAGTCCTTGAAGGTCCTGGGCTTGGTGCCCATGATGGTCTGGTACAGGGGAGAGTCTACCAGAATCTCGTCGCCCATGTCAAACTTCATGTCGCCGAACTTGTCCATGCACCAGTGGTAAAGATGTCTTCCATGGGCCGCATGCGCACAGCAACCCATGAGGCATGCAATTAAAACAATCTTGCCACAAGCTCCGGCCTGATCAATGCCGCAGGCTCCGCGCTTGTTGCCTGTTAGGTCGCATGGACCATAGGTACAAAGAGTGCATGTATCGTCTGCCGGGGCGTACATAATCTTGTATCTGTTAGCGATCATATGATCCCAGGATCGGAGCGTTGCCACACCGGGCTTGGGATGTGGTCCCATCTCCTGGTCCCACTCTTCCGCTTCCTTAACGACAGCCCCTATGTTGATCTGGACATTCTTCATGTCCTCAACCGAAAAGCTGCCCTCTCTTGTTGCCATCGGAAATCTTAGCCTCCTCTTCCTTTGATATATGCCGCTTGAGTTCGCATAGAGTAGATAAAACACTTTCGGATACCTAATAATATAAAATTCTCAAAATCGCTGATAATTTCATAGTAGTATTATTATATACTGATCAACAGCACATGGTGATGCTATCTAGTCACGATCGTTAATGGAAGATTTTCTGCCCACAAGCTTGAAATGCCTTCCCACAAGAAGTCCTGGCAAATCCATGATAAACCGGATACGGAAGAGCTTTGCCATGGCCGGCGCGTGCCAGCACGGCGGCCTGGTACAGGAGGCGGCATCGATCCTGGGAGCAGAGCCTTTAGACTTCTCCGCCAACATCAATCCCCTGGGCTCACCGCCCCTCAAAGAATTGTTTTTAGAAGAGCTGGAGCATATCGGCCACTATCCGGACAATAGCTATTGCAACTTTCGTCGCGCCGCCGCAAAATTTGTAAATGTAGATATGGAATGCATCGTGCCCGGTAACGGCTCCTCGGAGTTGATCCGGCTCTTTGCCGAATGCTGCTTTGAAGATGGCGACATGGGACTGGTGCCCACGCCCTCCTTTGGCGAGTATGCCAACCAGTCCCTTCTGGCCGGAGCGACGATCAAGAGGGTGAACATCGGCGAAGACGGCCTGCCGCTTCTGGCAGATGACGATCTTGCCGCGGCCAAGCTGCTCTTCCTTTGTAACCCCAACAATCCCACGGGTAGATTGCTCTCGGCGGAGCAGGTCATCGATCTGGCCGATAGATGCGAGGAGAGAGAGACTTTTCTGCTGGTGGATGAGGCCTTCATTGAGCTATCCGAGCCAGAGGAGAGCGTGGCAACCCAGGCCCCGCACCGAGAGTTTCTCTTCGTCATGAGGTCGCTGACCAAGTCCTTTGGCGTGCCGGGCCTGCGCCTGGGTTTTGGGGTGACCAATGCCAGGCTTGCCGGTATTTTGAATCTGGCCAGAATTCCCTGGTCCATAGGCTCGCTCGCCGCGGCCGCGGCCACATACCTTTTGGGCTGCGAGGAGCATTTGGAGAGGAGCCGCTTTGTCATAAAAGAGGAACTGGCCTGGCTGGAGGCAGCCCTGCAAGGTTTGGGCTTGCGGCCCCTGCCAAGCAAGGTCAACTTCATTCTGGTGAATATCGAGCCCTCCGGCCTTACCTCCGATGTCCTGGCGAAGAGGACCATGGCCCAGGGCGTGCTGGTGCGAGACTGTCAGTCCTTTGGCCTTCGCAAAAGCTACATCCGAGTAGCAGTGCGTAGCCGCTCTGAGAACGAGCGGCTGATAACCGCCCTGGAGAGATCTCTCAAATGCAGCGATTGAATTGCGAGAGATTTCCCTGCCACTCCCTGGAGCAGGACTGCACCCTCTGCTTTTGCCCCTTTTATCCCTGCCGGGACAAAAGGACGGGCGGTAAAGAGCAGGGCGGCAGCTGGTGCTGCGACTCCTGTCAAATCATCCACCGCCCCGAGGTGGCTGCAATGGTCCTGGACGCACTCATGAATGGCGAGGCCATAGGCACCGCCTGGAAGAAGCTGGTGGCGTATCTGTGAGGAAGAGACAATGATTGCAGAAAGCCTGGCCGTATTTCTCCTGGCCGCGGCCTTTGACATTCTCTTAGGCGAGCCGCCAGCAAGAGTTCATCCCGTGGTATGGATTGGGAAATTGATCGCCTTTCTGCGCGTCCATGCCCGGCCCACCCGGGCGAGCGGAATTGCTCTGGCCATAGTAGTAATAGTAGTAACCGTTCTCTCCGGCCACCTGGCTGTGAAAGCGGCGGGAATTGTTCCACTACTGCCATTGCTAGTCTCCGCATACCTCTTCAAGTCCACCTTCGCGATTCGTTGTCTTCTGCAGGTCTCCCGGGACATCGGGCAGATGATCGACAGGGACATGGACGAGGCCAAGTCGATGCTTCCCGCTCTGGTGGGCCGCGATACCAGCTCGCTCACCAAAAGTCAGGCCAGCTCGGCAGTGATAGAGTCGCTCTCCGAGAACTATGTGGACGGAATACTCTCGCCCATCTTTTACTATCTGCTCTTTGCGCCCCTGGGCTATGGCCTGGAAGCCGCTCTGGCCTTCAAGGCCATCAGCACCATGGACTCCATGATCGGCTACAAGACCCGAGGTCTCAAGGAGATTGGCTTCGCGGGGGCGAAGCTCGATGATCTGGCCAACTACATTCCCGCCCGCCTATCCATTATTCTCATCGCTCTAGCCCGGCCCGCCTGCGCAAGCGCGGCTCTTCGGGCCGCTTTCCGCGACCACAGCAGGACGCCCAGTCCCAACTCCGGCTGGCCCATGGCGGCCCTGGCCGGCGCGCTCAATATCCGCCTGGAAAAGCCCGGCTATTATGTGCTGGTGGAGGAAGGAATAGAGCCGGAGACCTCGGATGTGCCGCGCGCCCTGCAACTCATGCAGACGGCAATCGCACTCACCTTAGCTGCGGCATTATTGGTACTGTTTTCCTGGTAGATAGAATCATGGATGATTGTCTCCTGGCCCATAAGGCTCTAATTCGAAGTTTGTTAAGAAAAAAAAGGTAGATTTGACTTAATTTCTTTTTCTAAGCACAATAAAAGCAACCGCGATAAAACCTGTTAGAGCAAAAATAACCTCAAACCCTGGCTGAGTCTTCTGAGCGGGAGTTTCAGTTTGCTTGGCAGGCTCTGCAGCTTGCGTCTGGTTGCCTTGTCCTGTCCCTTGAGCAGCCTGTTTCATTTCAGGATTTGTTATTCCCGTTCCCGGTTCATGAATGCCGGGGGTGGATGTTGATGCATTGGTCTCATTAACTGTCTTTAAGCCTTGACCTGTTCCCTGGGCTGCCTCCTTGATATCAGGATTTGTTAGTCCTGTGCCTGGTTCATGTATGCCCTGAGGTCCGGCAGCAAGCGAGATTGATACGGCCAGCATCAAGACCATAGTAGCTAGGATTATTTTTTTAATCATAAAGTCGCCACCACGTTTCAGCTCACATTTATACTGGTTATTATTTAACTATTTGCCAGGCAGATTTGCTTCATGGTCTAAAATAGAATGCTGTTTTCGGAAATCATGATATAATTGCAGGACATGGCAATGTCTGGTTGCAGGAGGAACATGGCTAGGAACACGGGAAAAATCCCAGACCAAAAGGAAATGGCCAAGAACAGTAACTCATGTTCCAAATGCAGCTCTGAAGATGATGTAGAGGCAGACATAACAAAAAAAGATCCGATTGCAGAGGGCCTATTGAGGTTATGTGCCATCATAAATGGAACCTGGAATGATATTCTAGCATCGATTCAGTCAATATCATTTTTGAGAGAAACTGCATTGTATATTGATTGTACCATTCTTGCCATCTGGAAGCGCAAAAAACCGGCAGAAGCAAAAGAAATTGTTAAGTTATGTTCTGAATGCGGCTCAAAAATCGGTTCAAGTGCTGAAGCATGCCCCAAGTGCGGTACAGATCATGATAATAATCTACTAAAATGAATTCATGGACCCATTGTTTAACGTACCTGTGCGCAGTGGATGGTGCGCATTCAGGAAAAATTTTCGGGGTTGATCTCTGCCAACCCCAAAGCCAATCTCCTGGATCCCTGCGCCTTCCGGGCTTAGCTCGTTGCCAAATAGACTTTAACGTAGCTCGCCTTGAGTTCGCCGGCCTTGGCTGGCAGCTCGGCTGTTTTGTTCTCTTTTGCCA
>Ga0209777_10009881_pt1 | contig 10202 bp, 9 predicted proteins | sample FrelakmetHBP12HB_FD_187147 | JGI IMG/M metagenome (GOLD analysis project Ga0209777, IMG submission 187147) | Freshwater lake sediment microbial communities from the University of Notre Dame, USA, for methane emissions studies -HBP12 HB (SPAdes)... | ecosystem: Environmental > Aquatic >...
CAGCGACTTGCGACCTGAGTTGCCAAAGCCCGCGGTGTAGCCCGTGCCGCTGAGCTCATTGCCGCTCGCCGCCGCGGCATACACGTCTTCCGCGTTGGGTGTGTAGCTGGAGGTGACAAGCATGGCTTTGTAGGTGTTGCCGGTCCAATTTTCGACCGCAGTGCCAAAGCCCTTCTTCGCCGCCGTGTAGACTAGAGATGCCATGACTTAACCCTTCTTCTGGCTGCACTCAGCGCAGTTCTCTTGGTTGATAGGTCTAATCGTGCCGCATTTGCCGCAGAATTGGTGATTGGATGCGATAAGGCCCGCCTCCTGCATGGCCTTGGACGCCAGCAAGGCAAGCTGCCCATCTGCCACCTTGGCCTCGGCTGTATGGATGGACACTGCGTTCAAGTGCTCGGTCAAGGCATCTTGCAACATCTTGGCCTTAGCCAGCACTTCTTCAGATACTTTTGCCATCGAACTCTCCTACGACTGTGAACCCACCGACACCCATGCACTACCGTTGTTAATCATGAGCACGCCAGCCGAGGTTACATACAAATCCCCAACCGCACGCCGAGTCGGCGCCGAACCGCTTGAAGTGATGTGAAACGGAGACCATGCCAAACTGTCGTTTTGCGCTATCAAGCTATAGCCGTTAGTGTTGTTGCCTGATGCCCAAACGCGACCACTGGACAGCAACCCGTTCACGGTCAAGCTACCAAAAATCTGAGATGCGCCGGTACCGTTAACCGTAAGCACTCCCGATGTTGTCAGGCTGCTGCAATTCACATCGCCAAAGCTACCGGCAGTGCATTGCCCCGTGAATGCAGCCGACGCTCCTGTGACCGCGCCGCCGGCATTTACAGCACCACCGGTGCCTATCGCCCCTGATAGCGTTAGGTTCCCCGTAGAGTTGATGTTGCCGGTACTGATTGACGTGAAGGATCCGGTGGTTCCCGATACAGCACCGGAGCACGAAAACGACGTCGCTGACGTCTGACCCGCCACCACGCGGTTGAGTGTCGACGTGCCGATAACGTCCAGCGTTCCTGATGTAATGAACTTGCCGCCGGTGACCTGTCCACCTGCATAAAGCGGACCTGAGATATAGATGTTTCCAGGCGAGGTGAAGCTCGCAGCACTGACACTGCCGCCCGCAGCGATAGCGCCCGCAACAGATAAGCTGCCTCCAGAGATTGCGCCATTTGCGGTGATGGACCCCGCGGTGCTAAAGCTACCGCCGGTCACCGTCCCCGAGGCTGTCACTGCTCCCGACGTTGATAGCGACCCGACCGTCGCGGCGCCCGTCGCGGTCAGCGTCCCCGTGGTGGTGATGCTGCCGTTGTTCGACACCTTGGCAAGGATGACACCGTTCTCGTCCTGGAACTGATGGATATCCTGGCCAAACTGCGAGAAACGCTTTGACACCGCAGCAACCGTGGCGTTGTCGGCAGCTCGGAACGTCCACGGACGCGAATTGATAGCACCGCCGGCGCTCGGCCCGTCGACACGCACCGCATTGAGCATGCCTGAGCTAGGCGCGCCGTAGAGCACGTATGCTCGGTCGATTGGCGTGATGTCGACACCGCCGACACCATCAAACCACACGTCTCGCGTGCTAACGCCCACGGCCATGATGCTGCCGACCTGTCGTCGAACAGTGCCTGGCGTTGTGCTGAGCAGGCCGCTGTCGCTGACGTACACTGTGTCACCGACTGCTCCCGTGCTCAGAGTGACGCTGGCAATTCGCCCGATGTAGCGAGCTGCCACAATGGCGCCGTCAACCGGGTTGGCGCTGCCGTCAACGCTGCCCTCCAGCACACAGAGGAGCTCGTCCACGTTGCCAGCCGAAGTCGACACCGCCGGCGTGAACCCGGGAACGGTCTCCTGCCCGGGTAGGCCCGACTTGATGACCTGACCCGAAGTGACGCGCAGGACAGTGCCGCGCGCCAGCACACCGCCAGAGGCATTGACACCGACGATGATGCCCGGATCGGAAAGCTGCGAGTCGATGCGCCGCAGCAATTCGTTCATCGACAGCGCCCACCCGTCCGCCGTGTCGTCTTCGGTGGTCTCGCCAGCTGCCGGGATGCGCTCGCGTGTCTTGAGCTGGCGCACCGCCACTACCGCGGTATCAATCTGCTCGTCCGACAGCCCGGAGTTGACCACAAGGCGGATCAGGTAGGTGCCTTCCTTGTTGGTCGTGAAAGTGGGGTTCTGGATGCCCGTGTCGCTGAGCACGTCATTGGTGCCCGGAGGTTGGTCCAGGATTGCCCACAAGAACGTCGACTCGCCGCCGATGTTCGTGTTGTCGAGCTGCACTAGCTGCCCAATGGGCACATCATCGTCGCTGCCGACCGAACCGTTGATTTTGATTTGGGCTTGTGGCGTGGCAGCCTCCTACAAGTGCGCCCAGCGCGCCCCGGTTGAGATTCGACTTACAGAAGATTGGTCTATCCGAAATCGTTTCGCAATTTGTTGTTGCACAACACCATCGGCTAGCAGTTGCCTTATCTCCACGATCTGCGAATCAGAAAGAACGGCCATCCCGTTGTTGCTTCCTTTGTTGAGCACGCCGTTTGGGTGGACAGCATCACCTCTAGCTTGTCGGTTTTTAGACAACATGTCGTCTGTGTTGTCCTGTCGTGTTCCTACGAATAGATGTGATGGATTCACACAACGACGATTATCGCAATGATGAAGTACGAACAGTCCATCCGGGATCGCGCCGTTGACACATTCCCAGGCAAAACGATGAGCAAGGATTAGCTTCCACTTGCCGCTGCGCTTCTCTCCAAATAACCCGTACCCTCCGGGATTCGTAGCGGCTGTCCACTCGATGCACCCCGATGGTGCATTTTTCACTTTGGCGTCAAAACGCGCCGAGCTGTCTGCAAAAGTCCACCTCGGCATGGGTTAGCCTCCGCGCACGCGCACCTGAACCTGATAGACGATGGGATTTGGCAGTGACACCGCACTGTAGCTCGCAAGCGGGATCTTGAGCACCGGCCGCCCGATCGCCACCTTGGTTGCCGTGCTGGCGTTGACGCCAGCGATTGCCGTCTGCATTGAGCTGTCAATCGTCGTGAAACTCGGGTTGCCCTGCGCCTGCACCACCGCGCTCGGAATGCCGCCGGTGATGCCGACTACCACCGCGGGCGGCTCGGTCACATCGAAGTTGCCGCCGAAGACGTAGAGCGTGACCTGCCCGTTTGCGAAGGCGGTGCCCACCGCCACAGCCTGCACACCGGGCGGCGCCTGGACTGCCGACAGCGTAGGCACCGTCGTTGATGCTGTGGGCATCGAAACCACTGCACTGAAGTCCAGCACGTTCCCCGGGTACAGCATTTTTCGGAGGTCTTGGATGACGTCCGCGTCGATGGTCGACACGCCCGAGCCAACGAGGATTTGCGCAATCTTGGTGTAGCCGCTCGTCGTCGCTGGCACCGCCGGCGTCCCCGAGCTCGCGATGCCTTTCTTGTAGCCGATCGGGGTGGTCGAGTCGGCCGGCGCCACAACCGTGCCAATGTCCGACGACAACAAGATCGGACTCAGCGTCTTCTGCACGATGGTCGGGTCAAAGATGCCGGTGGTCTCGTTGAGCACGTCACGGCTTGCCGAGTCGGTGGCCACGCGCTTATTGATCACCTCGATGATGTCGTAGCGCGAATTGGGCGAGCCCGGCGCCGTGCCGATGGTGATCGTCAAGTCGCTCATGAGCACGATGGGCTTCCACGGGCAGAGGTCGTCGATACCGTCAATGCCAGAACTCCAACTGGCCGCGTCGTACATAAACCCGAGCCCAGACGGCAAACGCACAACCATGCTCGCCGGGTTGCTTGGCCGCACCTTGAGCGCCTCACCAACAAACCCTGTAAGGGGCGTCAGGGCGCTGTCGTTCGCGGCCGCGGTTCGGCCTTGAAACATTCGCATCGCAAGTTCGCGAATAGCGTGATCAATCTGCGACTGCGCCTCGTTGATGTCGCCCGACAACGGGCGTTCGCGCCGGTTGATGATCACTCGCTCGAAAGGATTGGTCGCCATGCTGCCGTCCTATTGCCCGAGAAGTTCTACCGCCGCAGACACGCCGCCAGCCTTGATGCTCTGCAACGTGTCATGCAACCCTTTATAGACTGCCGCTCGTGGTAAGTCACTCCCGTCGAATCCGCCGACTTGCCCGAGATTGAACGTATTGGACACATCAAATGCGCAGGCGGCACGCCGTCCGCCGCTGGCGCTGCTCACCAAATCTGTCATGCTCATCGCGCTGTCGTCCCACGCCATGCTCGTGTCCGCTAACGGCTGGATGTTGCCGACAACAACCACGATGCCGCCGCGGTAGTCAGACTCGCCAAGCCATCGGTTTCGGAACGGATCGCGCGCGTCGTCAGGGTCATCGTAAGTGAACAGATTGGAATTGAACGACGACCCCACAATGCCACCCGGGGGCGCATCCCAGCACGTTTGGTACGAGCCATCGTAAGTCTCGATGACGTCGAACGTCGCACCCGTTGGACGCAGCAGGCTGTCCACCGCTCGATTGATGGCGTCGAAGCTCACTGTGTCAGGCAAAACCCGCACTCGAGCTCGGTACTTGTCGTCGCTCTCGCCCGAAAGCCTCAGAATGCCTCGGTCCTGCCCGAGGGCGTCCAAAGCCGCGTCCCGGCCGCCCGTGGTCGGTAGTAGCTGCTTGACCTGAATCGTGGTGTCGCCGAGCGGCGGCTCCTCGTTGAGTTGCACCACCGTATCGATTTCACCTGCCAGCACCTCGGTGTCTGCAGCGATGACCTGCCCTTGCACGTTGTACTCGTAGCCAGGCGCAACAGCCTGAATCACCACCGGGATGGGCCCGAGGTCTGAGGCAAAAAACGTGATGTCGTGCAACGTTCTGAAGTTGCGTCCGCCGACGCTTGTGCCGACAATCGTTCCCGACTTGACGATCACGGTAAGCGACTGCTCGTTCCAAACGAGATTGCCGTTGTTGCTGTCCGGGATCACGCCAGCCGGATTGAGTACGTCGACAGTCTCCGCATCGACGTAGTTGAGGATGGGGAACAGACCGTCGTTTGGCAGCGCTGACGCATTGGTGAGGTACAGGTACCTACCCACTGAGTCGGACGTCATACCCGTTAGCCCGGTCACTCGCATCTGACGAACAGGGGCTCCAGCCTCAACGGATGCCGACGCACCGGACTGCCCGGCGATCTCCGTACCGCTTGACGGAGTGGATGCTCGGTAGAGCCACACTGTCCCGTAGGCGCTTGCCCCGGCGCGCGCCGTTGCGATTTGCGAATCTCCGCCGAGCCTGGCAACGGCGCTCGAGATGCGCGCGAACATGAGTGCGTCGCCCTGCAGAAGCTCGTAGCCGGGGCCCGTCGTCTTCAACGGATCGAGATAATGGCTCGGCAACAAGCGATCCATGAGCACGAGAAACTCGTCCTGCGAAATCGCTTCGACCGGGAACGGAAGAATGCCGGTGGGCTCGATAACCGGAATGACGGGCACAGGCGTGACACTGCCAACACGAAGGCTCTTCGGCGTCCAGTCGGCCCAATCCAAAACAAGAGGTATGTCGCCGAACGTGGTCAGCATGCGTTACCCCTGCGATAGCGAGTAGGCGTCCGGGTTGCTGCCGGTCACCAGCGGCGTGGACGTCTGCGCGGCAACCGCGCTGACAAGACCGAGCGACGTACGAATGACCTGTAGCGGTTTCGGGACCACTTGACCCACCGGGCTCAGTAGCTCGTTCCCCGTGTACTGCAGGCCTGGCACCTTCTGCAATTCGGAAAGCACGCCACTCGGCAACCACGTGACCCCAGGCGCCAATGAGTTGGTGTAGTTCACCGCTGCTGCGCGCGCCTGTAGTGCCGCGGTATTCACGTCGGCGCCGGCGTTGAACGCCAGGGTGAGCTGGATCGGCTGAATGATAACGACGGCCACCACCACCTGCACGAAGATGCCCCCGGCGCGCACATCGGGTAGCGCGTTTTGGATGGCCACAGACAATGCCTGACTCTGCGTTTGGTAGCGCGGCGGCACCACCGTGTAGTCGACGAGCTGCTCGGTGAAAGCATCCGAGACAACCAGTTGGACGAATCTCGCCGGCCGCCCGTAGGCGTCCAGGATCTCGATGGCGCTCGCTTTGCGTACGCCGGCGACGTTGAGCGCCGCCGACTCGAGAGCGGCAAGTGTGCCACGCCTCGCCGTCGTAAAGAAGCGTCGCGCTCGGTCGCGCAAGGCATCGTCGCTTTCAGCATCGTCGGCACCGGCCGTCGCGTACGGATTGTTGATCTTGATGTTGCTCGGAGCTCCGGCGATCGATGACACGATATTGTTGATGGCTCCGATCTTGGCGTTCAACCCGGAGCCCGCCAGGACGCTACGCACCATGACCGTGACTGGCCCTGTGGTGCCGGCGCCGAAGATTGTCGATTCGATGGTGATGAACTGCGTCCCGCTGCTCGTCTGCAATACCGCACCAGTCGGGATCGGAAATGTCGCCGGGCTCGCCGTCAACGTAGAAAATTGCACCGAGCCAATGCTGGCCGAAGCTGGCTTGCGCACCATACCGTAACGGTCGAAGACGTAGTGATCGAGCGCGGCGCCGCGCGCCGACTCCAGGAATAGGGTCGCCTGCAGATCAGCCACCTGCCCGACCACCTCGTCGCCCATTGCCGCGGCAGACGCTACCAGGACATTGGCGTCCATGCCGTCGCGCTCAACAGCGTCGCGCGAAATGCGCGCGTTGCGCATCAAAACCTCATCGCGTCCGATGCGAAACAGGTCATTCCAAGTAGGGAGGTCTGGCATCGTTCGCTCCTACAACACAAGCCCGGCCGGCGTCGCCTGCAGGCCAATGGTCAGTTGTTGACCGCTTTGCTTCAAGATGACCGACATCTGAATCGACAGCGTGCCGTTCGCCGACTGGATTACTGTGGCCGACGCCGAGTCGACTTCTGGTTCTTTGAGCGCCTGCTGCTCGACTGCAGCCTTCAACTTCACCACGTCTCCCGCCGGCGTCGGTTCTTTGAGCCGCAGCCCTATGCCGTAGTCTGGTAGGTGGAAGAAATCACCAGGCGACGAGATGAGGCGCCTCAAGATGAGCTTGCGCACGAGGTCCTCACCTGACTCCTCTTCGTAGTCGCCCGATGACGACACGAGCAACGTTCCACCAATCAAATCCGTCCCGTTCGGCTGTTGCGGATTCGCGATGTCCGATGTCGCGGCAGAACGTTGCGCCACGGACGCCAGTGGGGACGCCTCCGTTGCGGCAATCAGGCCGGCGAACTGCACCACGCGAGGTGGATGAATGACGACACCGTTCAAATCGAGCAGTGTGTTGGTGGACAGCGCATGCAAAACCGAGTACGGCCCGAAGGCTTCGACGGTCGTGAGTATGTAGATGTTGGGCTCGACCACCGTCGACAAGATGATGTGCAAGAACTCCTGCGTGTCCAACCGCTGAATTTGCCAGGTCAGCGTGTTGAGCGCGTCGCCCGCGATGTCGGGGTTGACGTGCACCGCGGCGCCGCTCAAGGTCACCTGCACTTCGTGCGTGCTGATAGCCACGGCCGACACCAAACCAATGCCAGTGCCTTGCACCGCCGAGCCGTACGGTGAGGTTCCAAACGGGTCGCGGCCCCAGCCGAGCGGTGTCGTCATGTCACTTCACCTTCACCGTAGTGCACGCCACCGGTGTGGCAGATGGAACGAATGTTACGATCGGTGGCACCATGGCCCCGCTCGCTCCATTAAGTGCCGCCGAGGCGGTAGCCCATGACTGCTCCAGCGCGGCTATTCGGTTCTCGGTCGGCGTGGCGAGCGCAGCCTGGTCGCTTGGGTTGGCGTCTCCGAGTCGCGTGTCTGGGCAGTCCACCGTCACTGTCGCCGCCGATTTGATGGTGACCTGGCCTTTGCCCTGCGTCGTAATTGACAGATTGGCGTCGGCTTCAAGAACAAGAACCAGGTCATCCGGATTGGCTTGCGCCGTGGCCGGTGGGGTGTGTAGTCCGTTCCACTGACGCGCGATGACGACACACCCGGCGCCGGCGTCTCCGCTCGGCACAGCTACCAGGAGCTCGTCGCCGCTGTTCACCTTGGCGTACAGGCCAAAGCTCTTGCCGGCGTAAGCGGCCGCCACGCGCGCGGTGTACTCTTCCTGAGTCGGCAGGAGCATAACGTCGACAAAGACACCGTTGGTCGGGTCCACCACCGAATCTCCCATGGCCACCGCCATCGAGATCCAGGTGCGCGTGTCGATGCCGGGACGCGCGAGCCCGGCACTAAGGCCGCTCATGTCCATCTTCCCCGATATGCGCGTCCTTGGCAGCATTACGCCACTCCCGTCCCTGTGTTTGTCAGCGGCGCGGCTTCGCCGGCGGTCGTAGTCGCATTCACGTCGTTCCTTGCCTCGACGTAGTTCTGGAAATCAAACGCGATCGCCACACCAGATCCTACGTCCCAGTCGTACTTGACGTTGCTGGTACGAAACACCGACTGCATGTTTCCCTGCTTACCGCGCTTGGCGCCCACGATGGCGCGCGCGAGTCCCTCGTCTCCAAGCCTCGCCGCCACCGCTCGTATCTCTTCCTCGTAGCTCATGCCCGAGTAGTTGTTCAGCTCAGCTATTGGCGGCGGATACGACTCGAGCCCGCTCGCGTTGACACGTATCTCGATGGGGTCTCCCGGCTTCATGTAGAGCAGGTCTGGATCTTGGTTGTTGCCGCCGAAGCTCGACAGGTTCTTGGTCTGCACCGAGCCACCCATCTCCTGCCGACAAATCTCTTCGCGAAGGTCTTTGGCGATCTCGAGTAGCCTCGCTTTGTCCTTGACGTGCGGAACCGGGATGATCATCGGTTCGGTCTGCGGTGTACCGCCGCCGGCGCCCATACTGGTTGTTCGAGCTCCTACCGCGGTCTCTGGCGGCCACTCCGCCCAGATGAGCTTGCCTTCGCCCGGGTCTCCAGGCGAAGAAGGCAGGCTTGTGTCCGTCGACACGCAGCGGATTACCGGCGTCTTCACGCCGCCGAGCTTGCGCTCGAGCTTCAAGTTGTCGATGTCTCGCCCAAACACCAGACGTCGGAAGGTGAACGACTCGGACGTTTCTACCTGTGGTGGGTCCAGGTTTCTCAACGCGCCATTCTTGAACGGCGTCTTGATGTTCGGATCGAACTGCTTGTCCTGCCTCAAGGCGTCGTAGAGGCCTCGTGACGGACGTATGGCGAGCACCGAGCCGATGAAGTACGGAATCGCGCCCACCGGGAAGCAGTAGTGCGTAATGAGGTCCCAGAACGACACGCTCCCCGCCGTGCCCTTGGTGTGAGCCACGACCTTCGTACCTTGCGCGTTCAGATTGGCGCGAGTCAGCTCACCCGGGTTGCGCGCTGGGCTTGGAACCACTTGCCCCGGCCACTCTGCCGCGTTGACCACCACCTTGATGCCGGCGCCCATCGGCAGCCCGCTGAGAATTTGCGACACCACCGCATCGATCTTCTGCGTCGGATCTAGCCCGGCCAACGTCTTGGCTGGCACCACCGAGTCCAGCAGTATCCCTCGAAGGTCTCGCCCCTCGATCTGTAGCGTCTGCCCGCTCTTCCCCCAATCCGTCGAAATGCCGTCGGCTGTGCCCGCCAAAATCAGGTTGTCCGGCGTGGCCCGAAGGATAGAGGACCTTGTCGTCGACTCGTAGCTCGTCATGCCTGTGGCGAAGTCGCCAGCAGCCACGGCGCCGAGATGAATCGACACGCCGATGGCGCGGATGATGCGCGGGTCGAGCGGCAAGTCCTTCCATGCAAAGGTCAGGTTGAACGTGCCCGCCTGCCGGTAGCCAGGGAGCTCGACTGACGCCTGGCGAGGGATGATGCCCAACGCCTGAGCCAACGTTCCAGCGTCCGGTGATTGAGCGAACACGGCGGGTCCAGACGTCGACGGCGCAGTGCCGCTCGGCGACTTGGCGAGATCGTCGGCCGACTTGGGCGCCATCTTCTTGGTGCCCTCGTCAAGCAAGAGCTGCAGGTTCACCACCATGCTGGGGTAGAACACTGGCATTGACGTCCCACCGAACTCCACACTAGACTCCCGGCTCGCTCATTTTCGGTACCACAACCACCTGCCCCGCTGTCAGCTTGCTCCCATGAATCGCGTTGTACGACGCCAACTGCCGCCACTGGTCTGGTGTGCCGTAGAACTGCCTCGACACATCACGCAAATCCTGAGAT
>Ga0209777_10009883_pt1 | contig 10200 bp, 12 predicted proteins | sample FrelakmetHBP12HB_FD_187147 | JGI IMG/M metagenome (GOLD analysis project Ga0209777, IMG submission 187147) | Freshwater lake sediment microbial communities from the University of Notre Dame, USA, for methane emissions studies -HBP12 HB (SPAdes)... | ecosystem: Environmental > Aquatic >...
GATGGAGCAGCTTGTTCACCCCTCTTTGTTCATCCCCTTTGGCATATTTGTGTGCCTCAGAAAAAGAAGCCCTAAGATGCTCCCCTACTATATTGTGTGGTCGGTTTCCAGCAATATCGGCATGGCCATAGGGTTTGCTCAGCTTACGCTCCAAAAGCTGGGGATGAAAAGGCAGAATTGAAGTTCAAAGAGGTTTCTTCTCAGCAACTCTATACATCAAGGAGGCTGCTATGAAGACTGACTCCATGAACTGGAGAAGTTGGGCCTTTGTTCTGGCTATGGTTGGGTGCGTCCAGTTTATCTTACTCACCACAGTCGCCATGTTCTACTACCCCGGCGGGACATACACGAATCATGATGCGGCTGGCTATTCATTCTGGTACAACTTCTTCAGCGATCTAGGCAGACGGGCCACATTTTCGGGAGCTTCGAATACAGTATCCCATATCCTTTTTGTCACAGCCCTTTGCTTCGCAGCGGTCGTCCTGGCTCTGGCCTTCGCCGCATTGCCTCGGCTATTCACTAAGGTGAAATCTGCCAGACGTCTTGCTGTTCTTGGGTCGATTGTCGGCATAATATCAGTTGTCTCATACATCGGCATTGCCTCTGTGCCTGCAGACCTTCACCTGAATACTCACAGACTGTTTGTTTATATAGCTTTTACGGCATTTCTCCTTGTCGTAGCGCTATATTCCGCTGCCATATTCCGAAATAGAGCCTATCCTAACTTTTACGCATACACTTACCTGGCTTTTGCCGTCATACTGGCGCTCTACCTGGTTCTTCTTTTCGCCGGCCCCAAAGCGGAGACAGCAGGGGGCACCAGGCTTCAAGCAACGGGACAAAAGATAGTGGTGTATGCCGAGATAGCGTGTATGTTCATTCAGTCATATGGGGCATTGAGAGTTCAAAGAAGACTTCAGAGCCTGGAATGATTCCAAAGTGTCTTCAGCCTGCTTCCAGCGTCCTCAACTCCCACTTGCCATCCTGAATATACAGGAATGAGAATGAGTCCGTCATATCACCATCGTCTGCCAGCAGGTCAGCATAAACCATTGGACAGTGAGTGTGCCCGATGACCAGCCTGACTTTTGTTCTCTGGGCATAGTCCATTGCCCTCAAATGAACCAGTCCCACATGCCTGTTCCAATCTTCCCTTGCTCCCCTGGCTTTCGTTTGATATGGAGTCTCTTTCTTGAAGCACGGAAGAGCCCTGAGGCGAGACCATACCCAGATGGAAAATCGGGGAAACCTGCTTGACATCCAGTAAGCCACCCGCGAGATACCGGGGAATAGCGGCACATTCCAGATAAAGTCGAACCCGTTCCAAATCCAGTCGAACTCCCACCCATGCTTGAAGGAAAATCCCTCCGCACGATATTCAGATTTCATCCAGGCTCCGGGCAGATATTTCCGCCTTGCCGAGTAATCGTGGTTCCGGTTAACCCAGATGTTACTTAGTCCTTCACTCCTCCGGCGACGGTTTAGTTCACTCAGTTCCTTCCATGATTGCGTCGCTCTTATCACATCCCAGGTTTGCTCCCAGGGGTCTCCCACATCGCCCAGGTAGACCAGGATGTCCGGCTTCAATGCATACATTCCCTGTGCGAATTTCCTGATCATCTCCAGCTTAGAATCATCATGGATATGAAAGTCGCTCACCGATACTATCGTTGCCATCGTTCCACCTCCTTAACCCGTTCTTTCCTAGAAATGTAATTATTAGTCCACGACATTCTACTGCGATATTAGTAACAGTGCAAGTGGCTGAGAAACAAAGTTGCTGCTTCAATCCTCTGACAGAAGACTATGGGGGAGGATTAGTTAGCTAAGAGAAGAATGCCCTAGTTATGTAGCCGACTCTGGGGCTTTTTACCTTCCGAACCTGGCGCGCCCGGAGGGATTCGAACCCACGACCCTTGGTTCCGAAGACCAATGAAATAGTGCTAACGAGTGTAATCTAGAACTTATGTGTTAATAGCGGAGGGGCCTTATTGAACGTAATGTTACACAATACCACTGTTTGACATTAGAAAAATGTTGCCATTTCGTTGCCATTTTAGTAACTTCGGTTTGAATGTAGGCAGAAAATGGGTAAGGAGGTGAACAGAGTATCTAAAAAGGGGAGTCTGGGCGATAATATAAGAAAAAAGAAGGGGGAACCTAAAATGACACAGACGATCAAAAACAAGGCAGAACTAATCGAATGGACTCTTGAAAGTCCAGCTACACCGGAAATGATTGACGCATATGCCAGGGGCTTTAAGTATGAAGAGGTGGACGAAGTAGAAAAGGCTGCCAGGGACTCTGCCGCCGGTTATGTAAAAAGGAATACCAAAGCCCTCAGTACATGCATTGATTTTAAGACACCGACAATCGAGGGCATCGCCGATGGGCTCATAGCTCACCGGGAGGGCTTTACTGCTGGCGTTCTGTGGGTATTGGAAAGGCTTAACGGCAAAAGAGTATAACTGAGTTTACCAGCAACACCCGAGAAACACCCCTGCAAACATCCAGGGGTGTTTCTTTATACTACCAGTCAAGTCCGGCATACCAATCCACTAGCCGGTCCCTGTAACCGTCTGGAATCGAATCGTAGTGACACGGTTTCCTCCCCCCCGAGACTACCGCGAAGCCAGAACCCCTCAAAACATAATACTCGCATACTTCCCCTGGTAAGGCATGGGCCCTCTGAGACAAACCACAGTGTATCTACCGCTTGGGCAAATTGCCCATCACGCTCAATAGTTGCCCTTGAAACTCCATAAGTCCCTGCGAGCTTTTCCGAAGTAGTTAACCTCCCCTCATTTTGAGTAGAAGTTAAATCCGTTCTTCCCCCCTGCCTTTTCGTCATGTTATATCTTTGCCCCCTGAGTAGGCTCATTTGTTCAGGGTTTAAGCGTCACTCCCTGGCACAAACCATACGGCAACAACCTTCCATGTCACCATCGCCAAACCCCGGACTTTCGGATGCCTTTCAACAAAGAGGCGGCAATGGCAAGCTCACTTTCTGCCGTAGCAATCAGCAGACAAAAAATAGGGCACAGCGAGCCCGGCGAGGCACCAAGCCCGCTGCCCCTATCGGAGGTAATGGGAATGGGGCACAACCGCCGCCAGACACTTCCCCCAGTTAACCTAATTAGGGGAGAGGCGAGGCCTGGAGAGGAGGAAACCAAACCAAGCCCCACCATTCCCCTTCCGTTATCAATTGGGGGGGCGCAAGTGGGAGAGGAGGTCAAGCCCCAGCCCACTCGCAGCACCCCGGGGGTCAGAGAAAGTAGCCAAAGAGGAACGACACCCTTTGGCCACATCACAAGTCACCGATTCGGCCAGACCGCTTCTGGCTCCGGCCAGGCAGTAAGCGCCTTCTGGCAGCGAGGACAAGTTTTCCCCGGCGTGACATCATCTAGGGAGTGAACAAAATAGGAGCATACCTTGCAGACCATCGTGATCAAGGGCGAAAAATCCTCTGGCTTGTAGTTTGCTAACGTCGCGAGATACTCCGCCTCTATCGCAGGATATTCGCCCAGCAGCTGCGCCTTCACCACTTCCTTATTCCCGTCAAGCCAAGTTCGCAACTCCGCGACGCTGGTGCCTACTTGAAGTGCACATTCTACCTGATACTGCCCCTGAGTTGGGAAAGGAACGCGAGTTTTCGGAGGCAGTGCAAAGAGGGACCCTGGGAAGTAACTTTTCCCCAATGCGCACAGCGTCCACAACGTTTTCCCAGCCTGGGTTGTCTGCCCACTTGCTACAATAAAAAGTTTGGCCTTGTAGAACTCGAAATTGATGATATAACCTTCTGTGTAACAACTTCCGCCGCCAACACTATCTGTTCCACCGATTTCCAAGCTCTGACCACGAGGCAGATCGGTGCGCTGCAGCCGTAGGATTGCCAAGGTTCTCTTGAGGGGGTTGTCTTGAGCCTTCACAGACTCGACTTCCTCCAGTTTCGCAAGATAATCCGCCTTTCGCTTCGCCTTCAACTCGACTTGTCGTTGACGAAACTCTAACTCCAAAACCTTGATCTCCTTCTTGTAGAGTGCCTCTAGGCTCGCCTCCTTCTCCTTACTCACCCGGACGATGCTTTGAGCCTCCGCCTCAAGGGCAGCGACGCGCTCTCGATTCTCTGCCACTCTCATAATTAAAACTTTGGCGCTTTCCATGTTTACCTCCTTACTTATTACTAGCCTCGACCAGAGGCTAAATTCCCTAGTTAATCCAAGCCCTCCTCATAAACCAGGTCGATCACCCGGTTAATTATTTTCCCTATCAGTTTGCCGATAGGTTCAGTTATATCTACACCAATAATTTCCGCTCCATCTCTAGGTACCTCACAACGCAACGGGGATACCGCCTTGATATCTTCCATCAAAGCTAATTGGAACAAACGGCGACGTCGCCGAAAGCGATTTAGGAATTCCTCCCTGGTTAAGCTGTCAGGCATTCTCCCTCCTCTTAGAACTACGTTATCCCTATAATCCTGGCTTCCTCACCTATCAATTCCAAGGTGGACTCAGCAATCTTTCTGCGCCCACTTTCGTCAAGGTAAAGCGAGGTCTGAATAATTATGGTTTTGCTGCCAGCCATTGGCGTACCTGAAAGATGAGGATTAGATACAACCTCTCCGCCATGTACCACTGCCAGAGAGGGCATACCGAGGGGGCCAGGGACAATACCGCCACTTGCGAAGGATAGCCCTGCTGCCTCTAAAGCTGCTTGTATTGCCGCAATAGCTTCAGGAGTCCAGGTAGGTGTGCCTGCGAAACCTGGAAAACTACCAGCAGCGGGTTGTGCTCCGGTATAATACCAAGACGTACCCCCCGTAGCCTCTAAAGCAGCCAGGGCAGGCCCAATAACTGCTGACAGATTACTAAGCCATGTATTCAGCGCAGTCACTTCCTCTGGTGTACCTGTACCATATATTCCGAGACCCTGCTCTTCAATCGCTGAAAAGGCATTCCCTGGTAGTCCAGCTTGTAACCCCTGGAACATATTACCTATCCAGCCCTCAACAGCACGTCGGGCATTACCGCTATTTACTGCGTCTGAAATACCTGCGGCTGTAATGGCTCCTTGTGCTTGTACTTCGGCTAGATAAGCCGCCAGGGAACCAGTAGCCGCATCGGTAGCCGATTTAGCGGCCTGAAGACTGGCAATATAAGGGGCAAATAGTTCAGGATAACGGCTTATCAGTGATTGGGCATCGCCGTCAACGACTATGCCCATCTGTATTGCAGCAGTAAGAGAGGATAGGCTTCCATTTGCCTCTACATAATATCTCTTGAGGGCTTGATATGTGACACCGAGTTTGCCAAGGTCGCTATTCTGCCATTCAATTTCTTTAGCATATTGCTCAAGTGAGCCAATACTGGATAACCACGTATCGTTGACCGCTTTTGATTCCTCGTTTATTTTCGCCTGAGCTTCAGCATAAGCCTTTGAATATTGGGTAAGGTTGCCTAGTTCAGACCCGAAGATTTTGGCTAACCCGATAGCATCGCCTTCGGTGACATTGTTAGCGGCCATCCGGGTATCTATTTCCTGTTCGCCAATCCCGAGATTCCGCAGGTCACCATAAAGATCGTTGTAACTTATGCCCAGCTTCCCGACTTCGCTTTGCTGTAATTGCCAGGCTGCCTCTAGTTTATCGAGCGAAGTCAGTAGATTGCTGGCTACGATGTCGTACTGGTCCTGTAGGGTAAGATTGAAAGCCTTTGCCGCGCCGGTAACGTCTCCCTCGGCTACTCCAGCTTTGTCAAGGATCACGGCCATGTCCTCCAAAGACAAGCCGGAGGCGTGAACATGCTCCACAATTTCCTCATAGCTGATTCCCAATTTACCCAACACGCTGTTCTGGTCGAGATATTTCGTGTCTATCGTATCGAGGGAATTCAACATCGTTTGCTGCGCTTCGGTTAGCCCGGTAGTCGCATCTATGGCATCTGAAACCGCCGCCGTTGCATCCTTTTGCTTCGCCCTGTATTCACCCAAAGTCATATTCTGGTCTTTCAGGGCTTGGTTTGCCTGGATATATACCATACCCATGTCATGATATTTGAGTATCGCTTGCCCAAAGGTCATATTTAGAATATTCAGAGCTTCGTCTTGCTGCATTGAGCCTTCGGTGAGTTTCTTGATTCCGAAGTACAACCCCGTCCCCACGGCGGCTACTACTCCTAGAGCTATTCCCACTGGCCCCAGTATTCCCAGGAGGCCACCAGCACCCAATGAACTCGTTAGTCCACCTATCCCACTGATTCCTGACAACGTGGCGGTGGCAGACCTGAGGCCCACCATACCCGCTGCGAGTTTGGGAAGCAAGAGCATAATCGGCCCGATAGTGAGAGCCAGCAACCCGACAGCGACCACTAAATCCATAATCACCTTGCCCGCTGTACCTGTGTGTTCAATAAAGAACTTTATCGGCTCGATGATTTTAATGAGTACGTCTATAACAGCCTTGAGTGCCGGAAGAAGCAGCGTGCCAACGGCTGCAAACAATTCTCCCATAACATTCTTAAGCTCGGTGAGTGGATTGGCGGCTGCCTCAGCCTGTCCGCCGCACTGTTGCATAAATGCACCCAGTATCTCGGTCTGAGTAGCGCCTTTCTGCACTTCAATGCCGTATCGGGATAGCCCTGCCGTATTTCCTTCAAGGCTTTTGCCTACAATAAGCGCCGCCGAATTCAAATCCATGTGCTTCCAGGCGGCAAAGTCAATGACGACTGTGAGTGCCTGAAGCGAAAGGCCGTAATCCCTAGTAACTGTAACCAGTGTATTTAAGGCGTTGCGCTGCTCCTCATCGCCATAGTTAGTCTTACGCATCTCGGCTTCTATGACCGCCTCAATCTGCGCCTTGTTAGTCTCATAGCTTGTGCCGATGTTCTTGAGGGCCTGAGCCAGTTGTGCTATAGAGGTACGCTCATCCTCGGCAGCATTTATCGAGAGCGCAGCCATACCCGTAATGTAGGCCCCAACACCGGTTATCAGTGTCCCCACACTGCGGAGAGACTTCTTGTTGGATTCAATCCAATCCGCAATGCTGGTCTTGGTCTTTTCTTGCTCCTGACCAAAGCCCTTGACCTTGCCAGTAAGACCATCCATGTCTTTACCAATGGCCTCGATAACGCCACTGGCCTCGTTTATAGCTCTAAAGAGCAGGGTAGTTTCTGCTGATTCTCCAGCCATGATAACCTCCTCACCCCCTGGTTGGAAAAGAAAGTTGAAAAAAATGTTGCCAAAATGTTGCCAAATGGGTGAGGGTTGAGAGCGCGCCCGGTGGGATTCGAACCCACGACCCTTGGTTCCGAAGACCAATGCTCTAATCCACTGAGCTACGGGCGCTTGTGCTCGTAATTATAGTTTGGCAGCGGTATTATGTCTAGCTGTGCTCACGGTTTGCTCACGGAAGTTTTCCAGGGCCCTATCAAAACAAAAACGTATCACTCGTAGATTCTACACGGCAGTTATCTTTTGTCAACCTTACCCAAAATTAGGCGATTTATCATTTTGAGTTGGCAGCGGAGTTATTGTGAATAGCCCGAAATATCTATATCTATCTATTGACAATTGTAGTATACTATGGTAGTACAAAGCATAAGTAATGATGTTCTTAACAAATCTTACTACATTAAAATATGGAGTACGCTCATGACTACCCAAGCAAAGAATATAACCGTCAGCATACCCCGGAATCTAGTCATACTTGCCGATAAAGTTGCGAAAGAAAGGAAAGTAAGTCGTAGTAGCCTCGTTGCTGCATGCTTAAAGGAACTTGCCGATCGGCGATTGCGGGAACAATTGGAAGAAGGTTACGCTGCAATGGCCGAAGAACACATGCAATTAGCTAATATGGCTATAGACTCAGTGCATGAAGTTCTACCGAAGTGCGAGTAGCATTGTTATGCCAATCACAGTTCAGCGTGGTGAATTATATTCGGTAAATTGGAATCCAGCCAGGGGTAGTGAGCAGTCAGGGATAAGGCCAGCTTTAATAATTCAGAATGATACCGGAAACAAGACTAGTCCGACCACAATCGTTGCAGCTTGTAGTACAGCGCCGGAGAAGCCGTACCCATTCCTTGTCCGTATCACGAGGCGAGAAAGTGGGTTACCTGAAGACTGCGCTGTCAACCTGGCAGTGATAATCACTATAGATAAATCGCGCCTGGTCCGTAAACTTGGGTGGTTGAGCAAAGAAAAGATGCTCGAAGTAGATGCAGCCATTAAGGTAAGTCTGGGCCTCCAATAATGCCCTATTTTCCCCCTAACAGCTTCCCGAGCCGTGTCTTCTAACCACTAGTCAAAGCGAAAAGCACTCTCATGTAAATATTACACTTCACTTATGAGGGTAAGAGGTCCAAAAATACCAAGCCCCATACAAACAGGTAAATCTGATCCAGGAAAACTGCGAGTGCAAATACAATCAGGAATGGATTGTTGATAATAAGTTGACCAATGCAGAGCATGCTACAGGCCAGAGACAATAACAATACCCATCGCAAGGACACAAATGCTGCCCCAAGTGAAGCAATTGTATTGATCGCATTAATTTCCTTGGACATATTATGCGAAGATAGGCCACTAACATTAGTCTTCTTTACCTCAATTATCATCAGCCCGCTTAATCCCATTAAAGCCGTGGAGCACACCAATACTCCTTGAAACAACTCGACCACATGTGAAATATTTGTGAAGGATGTTCGCCAACCAAAGAATAAAGCAAGAAATACCAGAAGTGCTAAAACAACAGTAACACATATAAGAGTTTTAGCGAAGTGATTCATTGATTTTGTCTTATCATCAAAAAATTTGCGGGCTTCACTTTCAACATTATCAATGTTCATGTAGTTATCACTCTCTTTCTTGGTTCTTCCTCGAAGTTCAATGCCGCATATTTCTTGCAGCCAGTATACATTTCGCGGTAGAATGTCGCAACAACAAGTTATTGGGAGGATACGTGCTCTATGGAATCGACTCGCAGTGAAGAATTTCATGTTTATACTTTTGCACCGTTGCTTAATTTTCACACTGATGCACCGGAAATAAAGATGGCAGACGGTTGTGTTATCGGACCGCCCAGCGATGCAGAAATACAGTGGTGCAAGGCCCCAGCTTATGGGTGGATGCCAGAGCTGTGGCCCACGTGCTCCTGCGTTATTCGGACTGGCATTCAAAAGATTCATGAAACGGAGATTCTCTCAGGGGGCAAATTTGGAACTCCCTGGTTCGGTTTGAGTTCGATGGGCCAAATCACTAAAGTCCGTAATTCCCTGAGGCTTTTTAGGCGTGGCGATGTGGGGTGCGGTCCTAGGTATACGATGCTACCGGGCACATCTGAGCCAGGATTCCACGCCCAAGGAGACAATACTTTCCCTTGCGATCTGAGCAAAGCTTATACAATATCGATACAAGAGGCGCCTCTTTTCAGTGCATTCTATGACAAGTTTCGCTTTTTTGATTTCGACAAACACCCTGAGGTTCAAATTGCCGTTTTAAGATTCTGCCTCTCTTATGAGGTTGGCTGGCTCTACCAACCTATTGACCTTATGATTGGATTTGAGGCTCTCTACCTTGGTGATGAGCAGGAACTTGCATACAAACTCGCTACAAGAGCTTCGTATTTATTAGGCGAGACACCTGACCGCCGACTGCATATCTATAGAGTATTAAGAAAGGCCTATTCAATCCGAAGTAAATTGGTACACGGAGAAAAAGATATTGACAAAGTGAAAACCGAGAAAGGAAAGTACATTCCGATTAATGAATTTCTCAGTGAGGTTCAGGACGTTCTGAGAGAGTCAATTAATAGATTTATGGCGCTCGCTGCTAAGTATTCCCACAAGCAACTATTGCAGACAGCTCTGGATGATAACGTGATAAATGGCGGTAATCTGTTAAGTCAGACTTAACCTCTGAAACGCCATTATTTGTGTGCATAACCCATAAAATCTAACCAGGTTTCGCCAACGCTTCTTCAAACCGTAGTGCTGCATCTTTTTGCATCCCGGGCGTTACATGGGCATAGATATCAAGGGTTGTGGTGATTGTGGAGTGTTCTAATCGTCCTTGAAGGAGTGCCTTCTATTCGAATCGAGACAATGGGGTGAGCGGAGGGATTCGAACCCTCGTTCTCCAGGGCCACAACCTGGCGCCTTAAACCTCTCGGCTACGCCCACCACAACAGACAGTTTCCTG
>Ga0209777_10009884_pt1 | contig 10198 bp, 14 predicted proteins | sample FrelakmetHBP12HB_FD_187147 | JGI IMG/M metagenome (GOLD analysis project Ga0209777, IMG submission 187147) | Freshwater lake sediment microbial communities from the University of Notre Dame, USA, for methane emissions studies -HBP12 HB (SPAdes)... | ecosystem: Environmental > Aquatic >...
GACAGATTCTCCAGTCGCGCTTGGACTTTTTGGACATGGCCGCTCTCCTTCTTTGTACTGCTGACAATATAAAATAAAAAAGATTATAAGTCAATCTATCAAATCACATTATTATTTGCCCCATTCCTGTCTGGCCTGATCCTGTTTCGCCTGCATTTTATCATACTCCTTTTTTAAAGCTTGAAAGTCCGCCCGGCCGATAATTATCTCCCTGCCATATTCGTTTTTGAAAGTATAAGAGCCGTCGCCATTGTCTTTGGCCGTCATGATTCTTTCCAGCGCGCCGCGGCCTTCGCGGTAGCCCGAGGCGTATTCGGCCAGCTCATCCAATCTGATGCCATGGTAATCAAGCTGCCGGTCCGGAACAATCGCCTGATACTCGGCGTCATTTTCCAAAACGGCATAAAATCTTTTGGCGTCCTCGAGCGAAGCGAAATTGGTGACGAATCTGGTATCGTTTTTTGTTTTTTGCGCCGGCGAACTTTTATCGACATCCAGATGCTTGAAAGCGATGGGAATACTGTTTTCCGCGGCCACCCGCATGACCACATTCCTTAATCTAAACAGGTCAGCAAGCGGCACGTCAAAATAGATCCTTTCCTCTCCCCATTTCAGCTCGCCTGATTTTTTGAGTTCCTTGGCTTTTTCATTGCGGTATTCATACCAAAAAGCTCCGATATCGGTTTCCCCGTTTTCCATCTTGAATTTGCTGTAGGGGGTCTGAATCGGCGACTCATAAATCGGCGGAGCAATGCCCATTTCCACTTTCAGATCCTGGATTCTTTCCTGATCATTGATTTTTTGTTCCTCATCAGCTTCGGCTTGTTTATCCTTCTCACGCACATATTCCAATACTCTTGCTTTCCTTTCCTTTTCCCGTTTGGTTATTTCAGCATCCGCATATTCGGTAATCACCCAAACGTCATCAATCAGATCCGCCGGCAATCCTTTATATTTATCCGGAATAAAGGGAGCCTCTTCTTTGGCCGCTTCTTGTTCCGCCTTAAGTCCGGCTTCAATGCCGGATCGAAAAGATTCGGGCAGGCCCTTCATGATTTCCTCGGCCGCTTCGCCGGCTTTAATGCGATTGATGTATTCCTGCACTTTATTTTGCCCGGCGGCTTGATCTGCCGGCTTTTTTGTTTCGCTTATCATATTATTCCTTATTTTTTCTTTTTCTTTGCCGCCGACTTTTTAGCGGCCGCTTTGGCTTTAACCGTCGCTTTCTTTTCTTGCTTCGGCTTGGCCGGTTCGGGGACGGCTCTTTTCTCTGCCGGTGCCGCAACTGCAGACGGCAACAGCGCTTGCAGGATCTTATCCAGCTTGGAATTGATTATCGCCAATTGGTCGCGTGACAAATCCGCGGTTCTGACCGGCGCAGCTGCTCCCTTGCCAAAACATTCATTGCAGTAAATCGGTTTTTCTCCGGTGGGCCGGAAAGGCACTTCGCATTTCTTGCCGCACCTGTCGCAGACCGCCTCAAACATCCTTTTATTGTCATAACTTGGCCGGTCAAAACCTCTGCCGCCCGGACGGCTGACGCCGGCATTACCGTGCTTACTAAAGCAGGCGGCGCAATAAACCGGCCGGTCGCCCGTCGGGCGGAAAGGCACTTCGCACTTTTGGCCGCAGTCGCTGCAGACCGCCTGATGCTTAGAAGGTGTTCGTGAATCCCGGCCTCTATTGTCGCCGGATCTGTCATCTCGCTGGAAACTTCTCATAAATTATTTTTTAGTGATTAATTATAATAGCTTTAGTTTTCCATTCATTATCTTACACTAAATCCGCTAATAAATCTATTGCCCCGGGCAGGGCGCGAAGGCGCAGTCCGGGCCGCTGCGGCCGACAGCGGAGCCGTCAGGGCACAGCTTGGCTTCCATGGTGCAGGCGACCGGCGCCTTATTGCCAGTGCTGACCGCTTGGACGCTACTCATTATTTCATCCATTAAATTATCAAGATCAAAATTGCTTCTTTCAGTCTCACAGGCGGATTTTTGCGGCTCGTCGTAATTGCCGCACTGCACGGCCTGGATGGTAAAGCTTAAGGAAATCACCTTGCCGGCCTTGGCCGTGGAATAGGTGTAATCGGTGTAGATGCTGCCGGCCGCTCCTTCGCTCAAAGATTGGACGCAATAGTTACCGCCGTTTATCTGTTTGGATTTTATCTGCTCAAACGCCGGGCTGCTGCTCTCTGGCGAGGTTGTGGTGCAAATCAATCTCCCCGAAGCGACTGTCAGCTTGGGCGGCCACGCTGTCGGGTGCAGATAAAGCGTGGGAAACTTTTCCGGATACTTGAATTCCAGGCTCTGCGTGGTACTTGCATAAACCAGCCAGTTAGCGGTGCTAAAGGCGGACGTTGTAGCGGACACCGTCTGGCCTGTCTGTTCCGGCGTATTGGAGACCGTATTATTATTTTGCCCTGCCGGAACAGCGTTGGTATTGGTGACGGCAACATTCTGCCGCAGGCAGCCGGAGAGCAAGATGCCTGATGTCAGCAGCAGGCAAGCAACTATTAAAAATCTTTTCATAATGATTGTTAATGAATAAAAAATATTGAATATTAAATCAATAACTGGCAACTGATAACTAATTGACAACTGATAACTGACAACTAAAAACTGCTCCCTATTTATTCAAATAAGTTACGGACAATTGCAGGACCGTGGCAAAGCAGACCCAGAGCAAATAAGGGATCTGCGCATAGGCAATCCAGGGCGCATACGGCCAGATGGCCAGGCTGGCCCAGATCAGCGTGGCCAGGACCAGCAGGATGTCGGCGGCGGCCAATAAGTTGTTCTTCAGCCCGAACTGGATGGACGTAAAAGAAAAATTGAAGACCAGATTAAGCACAAATGGCAGAGCGACCAGCCAGACGATCTGATTCTGCCAGGCCATCAGAAAGACGGCGCCAAAAGAGACGGCAATAATGATATAAAGCACGGTCCAGACCGGACCGAACAGCCATTCGGGCGGCGCAAACGGCGGCTTCTTCAGAGTGCGATACCAAGCGTAATTACTCATAGAATAATAATTAAAATTAAGAATTAAGAATATTTAATATTCAATATTTAATATTGCCCTCCAATATCTAATCACTAATATCAGCTTTCTTTCCCGCCGCGCGACTGGCGGAATTCCGTCTCCAATCTTTCTTCCAGGCCGCGCCGCCAATAGCTGCGCTGATCTTCATCCAGAATCTGGCCTTTCTCCGCCAGATGCTCTTCTATTTCCTTCAATATTTCCTGGGCGGCGGGCTTGACCATTTTCTCCCGCAGATAAGTCTGGTTCAGGTGCATTAAGATTTCATCGATCTCCTCATCAGTCAACTTTGAATTGCGCAATTCCTCCAGCCAGCCCGGAAGATCAGAATCGGGAATCTGCAGGCCCTCGATATGGATCGGCCGGTCGCCGAAACCTCTTGGTTCTTTTTTCATATTATATTTAATTATGAATCAATCCGCCCCAGGCAGACAGGAAATTAATCCGCCCCGCCCTGTCGGGGACCGGGAGTGAAATCCAATAAATTAACTCGCTTTTTTACTATTGACAAATTGTTTTTAATATTCTATAATCATTATAGAATCCATATGAAAAGCACCTCTTAAGGTTTCGTCCTTAAGCGGTGTTTTTCTTTTTATACTCCAATTTTTTCTTTAAATTATCCATAAAAACAATCTTTTCCTTTGCCGTCTTTCTTAAAAGCGAGGAGCAGGTCTTTACGTAGGGGCTAAGCACCATCTTTAGCCTGCCCTTTTCATATAAATATTTCACTAAGCAATAGAAATCGCCGTCGCTCGTAACAATTACCGCCTGATCAAATTTATTTTCATAATAATCAATCATAGCCTGCAAAACCAAATCAGCATCAACATTCCCCTTATGTTTGCCGTCTTTATTCGGCAAAACCGGCTTAAAAATCAAAACGTAGCCGTCCTTCTGCAAAGATGAGTATAGATCTTGATTTTCCGGAATGAAACCGATAAATAGGTAGGCGGTCGTTACCTTGTACTTTTCTTGCAAATAAATCCGAAATTTTTTATAGTCTAAATTCCAGCCCAAATTTTGGATGCCAAGATTCAAATTCTGGCTATCAATAAAGGCGAAATTGTTTTCTCTCCTGAACATACATTTGATTATTTGTTTATACTAAAAGCTAGAAGCTATAAGCTAAGAAGCTAATAAGCTAACAAGCTAGTTCTCTTCCTCCACCGGCCAATGATTATAAAAATACCACTCTTTGCCCGTATAGACGATTACCCCTCGTGGAACAGTATGCCAATCATGAAGCTCTCCCTCATAAAGCAGTTCTTTGCCATTTAGCAGCAGCTGATTACCGATCTCAAAAACAAGGCCGCGGGGATGATACTCAAACCGGTGCTCACGCGTCAGATCTGCTCCGCGATAAACGGGCTTATCACCGACATATATCACATTTCTTTCTCCAAGTAGCTTGACAATCAGTATTCTTTTTTTCAGAGACGCCTCAAAAACTTCAGAATCATCATTGAAATAATTCAAGACCTTTTTCCCGTTAAGCAGATAATCGCCTTCATCCGTGTCATAAATTATGATACCGTTTTGGCACGGCTTCCAGGACTGATTTTTGTAAGGATACTCACAGATCTTTTCACCGTTCTTGTAAACCTGCCAAGCACGGAAAGGATCAAGCTCCTGCAGCAGCGACTGGGCCGCTTCTTTTATTTTCTCTAATTCCAACATGGCAGTCAGCGCCAACTGGCGGTTATCCGGCAACACCGACAGCCCCGCCTCAAGCTTGTTCTTGAGATCTTTTAGCGAGCTGATTGATTGTTGGATTTTCGCGCAATCTGATTTCATAACTTTTATTAGCGACGTAGAGCGTAAGATATGCAAAGTAATCTTTGCTTGGCCGAGCCGAGGAGCTAATACAGGTAAATACCTCGCGGCTGACCGCGGATTCAGCGAGCGTAATGAGCTCCGCTAATACCTTGGGGCTTGCCCCGAGGATCCTTTATTTTTCTAATCCGATTTTCCAGACGCCTTTTTCTCGGAAGGCCGGGATGGTCTGCCTTTTTGCCTTATTGAGAAGCACTTTCAGATTCGTTTTATTTCTTTCCGCGTAATCGGCCAGGGTGATTATTTCTTCTCCTTTCAAGTAAGCGATCCTCTTGTGCATGGATTCCAGTAAGGCCAGCGTGACGACCTTGTCCATAATGGCCGTTTTTTTCTTATTGCTGTCCCTGAATTCTCCGAAAGATTTGTAATAAACCGCCTTTTCTTTGTCGCGGATAATGATCGGGGGAAAGCCCGATTGCATCAATTGATAATTCATCAGCACCCTGCCGATCCGGCCATTGCCGTCGCAAAACGGATGAATATGTTCGAACTCCAGATGGAATCGGGTGATTTTTTCCAAAAAATAATCCTGATGGTTCCCCGAGTAATCAAGCAGCATGGCGTTTAGCAGGGATTCGATATGTTCCGGCGCCGGCGCGATATGCGTCCCCACTCTGACATATTCATGCTGTTTCCTGAACCGTCCGGCGATGCCTTCATCGATATTGGAAATCAGCATCTTATGCAATAACAAAATCAATTCCTTATCAACGTCATTCGTCCGGACTTTCTTTTTAATATATTCAAATACCTGCGCCAAGTTTTTGGCTTCAAAAACTTCCCGCACCGAAACATTCCGCGACACCTCCAGATCCAAAAGGATCTTTTCCGTTTCGGAAATCGTCAGCGTGGAATTCTCGATCGCGTTTGAATTATAGACCGATTCGGGAAGCTCCGCCTCAAAGACGATATCCAAAAGCGACTCTTTGTTCTTTTGCAAAGAATTGTATTTTTTCTTTAGGGCGTCAATTTTTTCCCTGACATTTTTGGATATTGCCATATGGATATTTATTCGTGAATTTATATGGTAATTATAGCAAATTCACGTTTTTTTGTCAATATTTCGTGAATTTTGTTTATTTTTAGCATAAATTCACGAATTTTCATTAAAAAAACGTGAATATTAGTAAAAAGTTACTAATATTCACGGTATTTTTATTTTTATTGCATTTTGCTCTTCCTCGCCTCGAAATAATTGCACCAATCGCAATCCTTGCTCGCGGCCGGGATCTTTGACGAATTCAGGCATTGATGCGCGGCCATGATCGCGCCTTCCACCCAGGAGTCGTCGCCCGTGTGCGCGATGAGCGTAACGTCAAATTCCAGTTTGCCGTCAAAGGCCTGCTTATCCGTGCGGCCATTGCAATAGACGAAGTATCCGGTAGGCGAAACTTTGTTGCCCCGCTGACGCAGCAGCCACTGGTAGATTTCCATCTGGCGCTTGTAGCCATTCTGCCAATCTTTATTAAGCTCGGTGATCGCCTCTTCCTTACTGGTGGCTTTGTAATCCACGACGATAAATTCGGGTTTGCTCCCCCTGCCCGAGGGGGAGCGGCCGGAGGCCGAGGGGGTGGGAGAAGTCACCCAGAGATCGTCAATGGCGCCGAAGACCAGCAGATTGGTGGGCTCGTGCAGGAACTGCACGCCAGTAAAATTGTGCCGCCATTTGTCCAGGTCGTCATGCGCCAGGGGCACGGCGTTGATGCCGTATTTTTCCATGAGCGGATGGCGGCTGCCCTGGGCGCGATGGATATCAAATTCTTTCTTGAGCAGGGCATCCACGGCCGAATTCAAAGAAAAAGGAAAGCCCGGCACCCGGCCCACGCCCAGCCGCCGGTCCAGATAAAAACAGCGCGGGCATTCCCTGAAGAGTTCAATCTTGCTCCGGCTGATTTTGAATGCCTGCCCTGTAGCCGGCTTGCCGTGCTTCAGGGGATCATATAATCCGGAAGTGCGTTGGGCAGAATAGTATTGGGTCATAGATTAATATTTTGACGCTAATAAAACGATTATTTAAGCAACTCGCTGTCTATTTCCCTGGCCGCTTCCTTGGCCAGTGCCTTTTGAATGCCCATTTCCCTTTTGGCTAATCTTTTGGAAACAGCCAGATTGATCAGCCCGCCGTCGCCCGTCCGATCCTCGGTCTTGATATACCTGATGGAATCGGCGATGGAGCGGCGGAATTTACCTGAATGTAAAAAGGGCCGCAGGAAGCCGGCCAGGCCGATATCCGAGATAAGATCCGCGTCCTGCAGGATCGCCAGCTCGAGCGAACGCTCTTTCAGCTTAGCGCCGCGCAAGTCATGCTGGCCGATCAGATAGCACACTTCATCAATGAACTGACGGCTGTGGCCGGATTTCTCCAGAATCTGCCGCGCCAAAGGAACGCCTAACGCGGCATGCCGCTTCCATTCCTCGCCGATGGTCGCGAGCAGCCGATCGCGGCCGAACATCTTCCGCGCGTTCAGCCTGGTCTTGCCCAAATCATGGCAGATGGCCGCCACCAAAACCTGCTGGACTTTGACTTTTTTCGGCCGCAGCAGGCTGATTATCTCCTTCGCGGTTTCATAGACTCTCATGGAGTAATAGGTCTCGTCATACGGCCCGTGATAGAAATGCTCAGTGCTGTCAAACTTGGCCTTGACCTGGCGATAGATGCCGCAGTAATCGGGATGTCTGTCTATGGTATTCATAGTCTTTAATAATTTACTTTTTATCTTAATTTAAATAATTTATCAAAACACGCCCAATAAATATGTGGATAACTATTGATTTTATTAAATTATTATGCTATATTGTAATTACTGGTGATAGCAGTGTCATCAGTTATAAACTGCAGAATCCCGCTTAGGCGGGATTTTTTGCTTTTTTAGGGCAAATTTTAATTTTTCATGATAATCTTCAATTAAATTATTTTTTGTGCTCATAATTTATTTTCCCTCCACCAGCCTGATCTCCTCCTCTGGGACTACCAAGGGGGCCATATAATCCTGAAATGCAACAGGCGGAATAATATTGGGCATATATTTTAATAAAAAAATTATCTTAATTTAAATAATTTATCAAAACACGCCCCATTAATATGTGGATAACTTTTGACAAGATATAATATTATTGCTATAATGGTAACAGAAGTATGCAATAATAGCTTAGGAGATGCTATGGTATTCCCTCGGAGTATCCGAGACTAAAGCCGTAGATAAACATCTCTTAAGACGCTACTTCTTGCAAAGAGCTCAATCAATTTGATTGAGTTTTTTGTTTTAATTAAATTACTTTATTATCCTTAAATAATTCCTTTCCTTCTTCTTTAATAATGTTATTCCTTAATATTTGAAAACATTCATTGCCTAATGGTTTATTTTCTAAATATCTACTTAAAGCTCCGACAATCCAATCAGCTATCTGAATATTTGAATTATCACAAGAGCGAAGCATTTCAATATAACATAAACAATTTTGAGGTAACTGCGGAATCAGCCTCGCCCGTAAAATATTTTTAAATTCTGATTTTTTCATTCTTTTAAGATGCCTTTCATCGCAATAAACATAAAAATCACAGTCTGACGTGGGCAAATACATTTCCAATAACTCGCCTATCACATTCGTATATAATAAACCGCTTTGCAATTTATCTTTCTGCCTATATTCATCGGGAATGTTTTTTCTCAACAAATATACATAATGTATTCTAACATCAAGGTTAGAAATAAATTTCAATGTTCTTAATCTCAAATTATCGCTAATTTTAACATCCGAAAATTTAATTTCCGGCTGGTAACGCATTTTTCTAGGAAATTTATTTCTTTGCCAGCTTCTAAATTGTTTTTCTGTACGACGAGGATTACCAATAGTAAAAGAAGCGACAATAAAATATTTATCATTATCGTGTTTTGTAAATTGGCCACTTTCATCGATATATATTGTTGCCATATTATCTATATTCCCACTTCCTTTATTTCCAACTGCGACTTCCCTTCCTTCTTGGGCTGCTGGAAATTAATCAGCAGGCCGTTTTTGATTTTCAGCAGCTTCATATAAATCCTGATCTGCTGCTCTTCCGCGGCGCCCATGGCACCACCCACGGCTTTTAATTCCAAAATCAGTTTTTCCTTGCCGAAATGGACGATGATGTCGGGGTAGCCCTCCCCGACATGATGGTCCTTGTATTTGAGCTCCACCACCTTCTGGTTTTCGTATTTGATCTTGGCCAGCCGCAGACCCACCTGCATGGCCTTGTCATAGACGACCTCGGGATGCCCGGAGCCGAGGGATTTGTAGACATCTTTGGCGAGGGAGACTATTTTTTGGATTTTGCTTTTTTGCATATATTAAAAATTTGGAATTAAATTCAACTTATCAATAGAAGCTGTCACCATTTCTAATCTTTCAAATGTGTTATCAACATCAATATCATCCCAAAATGTGACGGCGTTCCTAAAGCTTTCTGGAAGTTCCTTAATTTCTTTTTCAATCTTTTCAATTTGATCTTTATCCGAAACTACTACTAATTTTTGAACTGCTTGATTTTTTTGTGATTTTTGAAGATTAAGAATTAAACTATCAATGGATCCTTTTGATTGTACTTCAAATACATATATGACACGGCCCAAATTACCAATTTTAGCATCCCATACTGTGTCTACTACCGCACCAGTGCCAATCTTCTTTTCTGTTTCAGTTTCAAATCCTAATCTTTGACCGATCGCAGCAATTTTATCTCGAAGATCATCATGGCGAGATGATAATATTTTATTAATGCTTGATCCTTTCTTAGTAATTCCCTTTTCTTCTTTTGCCGTTGAAATAGTTATTGAATTATTTTGAGCTACATACCATAAATAATAATCAACAAATAATAAATCTACTCCAGTCAATCCCTTTTCTATCAATTTATCAGCGATCTTTTGTAAAATCTCATTATATTGGTTATATTCTGATCCAATAATAAATCTGGATGCAGTTAATGGCAGAGTTTTTTCTTCAAGCCAAATTAAAGCCCTTCTAGCTTGCATATTCCAAATTCCGGCTTTTTTTGGTTGAAGATGACAAATTATTTCAGTTACCATACTTGGTCCAAAATGTTTTAGCTCAATAAATTTGTCATACAATTCACCAATATTAATATTTGCATCAAGTGCTTCCTCAAAAAGCTGTTTAATAATTTTAAAATTGTTATGCTCCAAAATTTTATCAATTTGATAGTCTTTATTTCCCCAAATTCGCATTGCCCATAGCATTTTCATTAATACTCGAAAATTTTCTTCGTTTAGACCATTCCTGACTGTATCTTGAAATGTCTCAATTCTATCAATTCTTTCTT
>Ga0209777_10009885_pt1 | contig 10198 bp, 9 predicted proteins | sample FrelakmetHBP12HB_FD_187147 | JGI IMG/M metagenome (GOLD analysis project Ga0209777, IMG submission 187147) | Freshwater lake sediment microbial communities from the University of Notre Dame, USA, for methane emissions studies -HBP12 HB (SPAdes)... | ecosystem: Environmental > Aquatic >...
CGATACGCGTCTTTTTTTCCTCCGACACGCCGTCCAACTTCATGGTATAGCTCAGTATATCGCCCGGGCGCACTGGCAAATAGAATTCAAAACTCATGTCTGTGGCAACATAGGTATCATAGTCGCCGGGGAGTTCGAGCTCAGCCATGGGAATCCAGGGGAACTCAGGCCAGGGCCACATCCGTGGCATGCACCACACCATCATCATCTGGGGAGGTGCGATGATGCCGCCGTACTTGCTGCTTCTGGCATACTCCTCATCAGTGTACAGGGGATTTGCATCCTCCACAGCTTCCACCCAGTGCCGAATCATAGGCTTGCATACCTCATCCGGGGCGTAGATAGGAGCAGATTCCCTCCCAATCAACCCCTTGTCCTTTTCGCTTAGAGCCATGTAACTCTACCTCCTTAACTTTTATTTTTTATTTTCAGAGTGCTTTTGCACTCTCCGGATACAACTGGGGCAGACAGGAGCATGGTGCAGTAAGGGTGCGGTCCCTTTCGAGATAGGTCCAGAAGCTTTATCCCAGGCAGCGGTAATGCCACGAGGCTTCCTTAAGTGATTCTTGTCTGGAGGGCTCCGCTCTGTCACTGCATTTAGTTCAGTGCTTTCGAGTGCACCCTCAACTGAGCTACTGTTGAAGCAGTAGCGTGATACTAAAGACTCGGTTCTACTGTCCCTTAGCTAGCGAAGGTTCAGGCGTATTAAATCCTTGATTACCTCGCTGGGTATACGGATACCACGGGGGAGCTTGATGCACGGAAGTTGCCCGTTCCTGACCCAGCGGCGCACGGTCTCTCTGCTTACCCTCAGCTCGTTGGCAACCTCCTCGACAGTCAACATCTTAGCTTCAGGGAGCTGATTGAGTATGCGTTGTACAGCCAGCGCTATTTCTCGGCTTTTGCCCAGCGCAGTAGTGGTCCCCCGTGCCATTCCCACAACTCCCACAGGCTTGCCCTTGCCATCTTTGACAAGAACACCGGTAAGCCTGATGCCCATGACATTGCCGTTGCTCTGGGCGACACTCATTTCGGTCTCGACGTATCCCTTGGAGATGATGCGAGAGATAATCGACTCCGCCATTGCTCGGTCAGCTACGAAATCCTGAACGCGCTTGCCGATAAGCTCCTCCTTCGATTTATTGGTGAAGTCGCAACCGCGTTGATTGACAAATACCATAGTACCATCTGGCTCGAACACGGCGACAGCGGCGGGATAGTTCTCCAGAAAACTAAGCATAAATTCGGAGGTGATTATAGAATGTAGCATAAGACTACTTTTAGCTCACAGCACTACATAAGTTACCAAAAGCTGTGGTATTTGTCAAACCTTGCCATGAGGCCGTTTAGCAACTCTTTAGTAATGTCGAGTCCCTGAAATAGAATGGTTAAGCGGTAATGGCTGGTGGGGCAAGGTGGCAGATGAGGTGGGTGAAGTCATCCTATTTTGGCGATTTTGACTGCACGAGTTTTCTCTCTATAAATCGCTTTGACAATTCTTTTTGTTGATGCCCCTGAGCATATTTCAGGCTATCCGACTGTCCTGAAAGGTGCCCCATCGTATAATTTGCATGCCTTAACATTGTCTTGGCAGTGTTCAACAGTTCGATATCTTCTACGGAAGCAGGGTCCAGTTTACTCACTATTTCAGCTAGCCATTCGTTGTCGCTCTCCCTTTCAAGGATTTCTACTCTCTTAATCTCTTCATCATTCGCTAGCTGCTCCTTTTCTGGCATACCGTGCTGATATGGCTTATATCCGCTGTAGGTTTTTGATGATGAAGACGCTTCTTTAGGTAAGGCAAGATTTTTTGAACTTGCTACGCTAGTTGCTCCTATTAGCATTCTGATTTCACGCACAAGTACAGCAACAGCCAGTAGCAAGGCCAAGCCAACAACTAGTAGGAGAGGGGAAAAGGCACCTAATAACAACCGGCCCTCCTGATTTCTGCTGAAAGGCTGCGAGTCTATGTTGCATTGTATTGTGTCTCTATTCTTGCAAGAGGTCAATCGCTCAAATGGTCTGCTTGATACATCGAATAGTCATGTTACGGAAGTCCTAGATAGGTAGCAAGACTTGTATTTGGCAGTACCAAATTCCTATTGCTCATTGGGATCAGAGGGCTCATAATCTTAGACGAAGGTACTCTTAAAATAAAAGGGGTGATTATCATGCAGGCAACATCTGACAAGGTAAAGGAGATGGGGGGACAGAGATTCAGAATAGTTAAGAACGGGTTAGATGAAGCAGAAGTGTTCTCCTTTGTCTCTACATTAACCCAGCAGAATAATGAGCTTGCTAATAAAGTGGAACACTTGAGCGCTCTGACCAAGCTCGCAGAAAGCACAGTGGTTGAAGCTGAGAAGCAGGCAAAAAGTATCAAGATGCAAACAGAGGAAGAGGCAAAGGCACAGGCTGCCAGTATCATTGCCACCGCTGAGGAGCAAGCGAAGTCGGAAGCCGACAAAATTATCGCTGAATCTAAGCAACGGGCTGAGGAGGTCGCGCAAACAAGGGTTGCCTTAGCTGAACGCAAAGCCGAGGAGACAATCAAAGACGTTGAAGCCAGAGCTGGTAATGTCAAGCGGGTTGCGGAGGAAGAAGCTTCCAGAATTGTTGCCGAGGCGACGGGGAATGCTAAAAAGGAAGCGCTGCTCATTGCCCAGCAATCGAATCAGCTATTAATGCGAAGCAGGAAAATGGCGGAACGTGAGATAGCGGAGAAGTTCAAGAAAGTCTGTGAGGAGTTGCTTTCAAGTGTCAGTGACAGTAAATAAGGGAGAGCTAGTACATTATATATAAAGGGCGGCAAAGCGGCTGAATCTTGCGAACCCCAGCCTTATATTATATAGATTAAATACTGAAATTCCCTCCTTCCTGATACAAAGGGTGGTGACTGCGAGAAACTTCTCGCAGTCACCTCATATTTTGTCTCAGTTAACAAACGCGTATATAGCTTTTCAACCCCCTCTGGCTCCCCCATTCTTGGGGGAGAAGGAAAGATTGGGGGATACCCCCAATGCCCCCGGCAGGAGGTATCCTGCACCTCTAAATCAACTCCTTAAGTCCCTTAGACTTGGGGGGATTTTGAAATTGGGGGACACCCCCAAGCCCCTAGTCCTTCTTCAGCAAGGAGGGCTTTGCCCCTCTGCGTTCCCCCATTTGCAAACGACCTCATGATTCTCATTATTGACTTGCAGGCGATACGCAATCATAATTTGTGAGAAGTAATCGACCGAAAAACGCCAAAGTGCAGAATGAGATTAAGATGACAATCGATGAACTCTGTATTAACACTATTCGCTTTCTGGCAGTAGACGCTGTTCAAAAGGCTAATTCGGGCCATCCGGGTACGCCTCTCGGTGCAGCGCCGATGGCTTACGTGCTGTGGGATCGGTTTCTCAGGCATAACCCCAGTGAACCGAAATGGCCTGATCGTGATAGGTTTATCCTATCACCAGGACATGCCTCAGCCATGCTCTACGCTCTACTGCACCTCACAGGATATGACTTATCACTAGACGACATCAGGCAATTTCGGCAATGGGGAAGCAAAACTCCAGGTCACCCGGAGTTCGGACTCACCCCAGGTATTGAGACGACGACAGGGCCATTGGGACAGGGATTCGCCAACGGTGTAGGCATGGCTATAGCTGAGAGATGGCTGGCACAGAATTACAATCGGCCGGGATACGAGATAATCAATCACTATACCTATGCCATCGTCTCCGATGGTGATATACAGGAAGGCATTGCCTCCGAGGCTGCGTCGTTGGCTGGCACGCTGCGCCTGGGCAAGATTATCTATCTTTACGATGACAATGATATATCTATCGAGGGGAAAACCAATATTGCCTTCGCCGAGAATGTAGCCCAGCGCTTCCAGGCTTATGGCTGGCACGTTATCGGCCCCATCGACGGCATGGATACGTTGGGCGTAGAGTCGGCCATCCGTATGGCCCAGGCAGAGACAATTCGCCCCAGCCTGATAATCTGCCGAACGATTATCGGCTACGGGAGCCCTAACAAGGCGGGCACCGCCGCTGCCCATGGTGAGCCTCTGGGTGAGGAAGAGGTACGCCTGACCAAGGAGCGGCTAGGTTGGCCCTATAAGGAGCCTTTTATCGTACCAGCGGAGGCTCTGGTACATCTCCGTCAAGCTCTGGAGCGAGGCAGGTTGTGGCAGGAGCGCTGGCAGGCCACAATGGATGCATACCGGCGTACTTACCCCAAAGAGGCGGAACAATTGGAAATAGATCTGCGCGGCGAACTGCCGAAGGGATGGGACAGCAACCTTGCCAGTCTGTTCAGTACCGCACACAAACCTATTGCCACACGGGAGGCCTCGGGGCAGGTGATGAATGCCATTGTACAAAGGGTTCATTCCTTCGTCGGGGGCTCAGCCGACCTGGCCCCTTCCACTAAAACGCTTTTGAAGGACCATGGACACTACGGTTTTGAGGAGTACTCCGCTCACAACATACATTTTGGAGTTCGTGAACATGCTATGGGAGCCATAGCCAACGGTATGTCACTTCACGGGGGTATCATTCCCTACACGGGCACTTTCCTTATTTTCTATGACTACATGCGCCCTCCGGTTCGTCTGGCTGCTCTCATGGGGATCCGGGTGATATTCATATTCACTCATGACTCTGTCGGGTTGGGGGAGGATGGGCCGACGCATCAGCCGATCGAGCAACTTATGGGCCTGCGAGCTGTGCCTAACTTGGTGACGATCCGTCCTGCAGATGCAACCGAGACTGTGGAGGCCTGGAAAGTTGCCCTCGAGCGTAGCCACGGCCCAACGGCCCTGGTGCTCAGCCGCCAGAACCTGCCTGTGCTCGACCGCGCCACGCTTGCTCCTGCCAGTGGCCTGCAGAGGGGGGGCTATGTCCTGTGGGAGGCAAAAACGCCGCCGGACGTTATACTTATCGGGACGGGTTCCGAGGTTCACATAGCACTTGAGGCCGGCAAACTGTTGCAGGAAAAGGGCATCGGAGCACGCGTTGTATCCCTTCCTTCGTGGGAGCTATTCGACGGGCAGCCATGGGAATACCGTGACGAAGTCCTGCCCCGCAACATACGCGCCCGGGTCTCTATAGAGGCGGCTACGCCGCTGGGTTGGGAGAGGTATGTGGGTCTCGAAGTCACTGCCATCGGCGTGCCTCATTTTGGCGCCTCAGCCCCAGGCAAGGTGATTTACGAGCAGTTAGGCCTCACTGCACAACGTGTAGCAGAGGCAGCATCACAACTTCTATACGGGCAGCGTCATGAGACGCTTTGAAGTAGCACCTATGGCAGGACCTGGAACAGTTTGGCTGCCAAGACAAAAAACAGGAATCAGATAGCGCAAATCCACAACTTCAAATTTCAGAAGTTGTTTATTACTCTCTTTTCAACCCCCTGTACCCTCCAATCTTAGGGGAGATTTTAAGACTGGGGGACATCCCCATCCGCCTATGACGGACTGGCAGAGGTGATTCACCCCTCTGCACTCCCCATTTGCTAAATCCTATCTGATTACTTGCTTTGCGATGTTCATGAGCGTGTGATAGAGTATGAGCATCTCAATCAAGGGGGATTCAAATATGGGTCCGCTGGACGGAATAGATGTACTGATCGAGGCGTTTCGCCCCAGGGTTTCGAATCAACGGGGACATACTCAAAGAGGTTGGATTTTACATGACCTGCGTGCCTCTCTGAAAGGACTTGTACATTAAATTGACGCAGGTAATGCTGAATGTTAACATACAAAGTCAGAGGTGTTTATTAATGGAAGCGATGAAGAGACTCTCCGACCACCTGGCAACCAGACTGACCGAGTTAGCACGGCTGCAAAAGAGCGGGACTAAAGTCATCGGCTACGCCCCCGGGGGCTATATGCCGGAGGAGTTGGTCTACGCCTGCGGGGCAGTTCCAGTGGGCCTCATCAGAGGAGGAGACCCGGAGCCAGTAGCAGAAAGTGCTGCGTATGTTCCTCGATTTATAGACACGTTCTGCAGAGCGCAAATCGGGTACAGAATGCTGGGCGAGGACCTTCTCTACCAGATGATAGACCTTCTCGTCGTCCCCATCACAGATCACAATATCAAGACCATAGCCGACTGCTTCAACTTCTTCGCCAAAGCCAATGTGTTCAGGTTCGGAATCCCTCATCAGAAAGATGAACACGCCTTCGAGTACTATCTTGCCGGACTGCATGCGCTTAAGGATAAACTGGAGGAGTTCACCGGCAACAAGATAGAGGACAAGAGACTGAGGGAAGCAATCGTTACATGCAACAGGATGAGAGAGCTTCTGAAAGAGATAAGCCTGTTGCGTCTGTCCCAACAGCCTCCGCTAACCGGCCGTGAGTTCGTGAAACTGAATCATGCCTCGTTTATTGCTGATAAACGACTCTTCATCGATGTACTGGAGTCGCTTCTTAATGAGTTGAAAAAGAAACCCGCATCCAGTACAAAGAGGCCGCGCATTCTGCTGACGGGCTCCACCCTGGCTATGGGTGACTACAAGGTTCTGGAGATGACTGAAGAAGCTGGAGCATCGATCGTCATTGAGGAGTTCGCCGAGGGGATGAGACACTATGAGGAGAATGTCCACCTCGACGGGGACCTTATGGCAGCCCTGGCGGATAGATACTTCAGGAGAAGGATGCCTCCGGCCTGGTTCAGGCCCGCCAAGGAGAGGCTGGATTATCTGATAAAGCTGGCCTGGGATTTTAACGTAGGTGGGATTATCTGGTACCAGCTCATGTACCGCAGCAGCTACGATATTCAGGCATTCTATTTCGAAAAGAGGCTGACCAGAGAACTCAATATACCGATGCTGAAAATTGTATCGGACTACGATGTTTCCGAGAGGGGCCCTCTCAGAACAAGAATTGAGACCTTTGTTGAGATTATCAAAGTGGGGGGAGGTCGCTAACTATGTACACCGATCTTTTCAAGTTGTGTGGCTTTGAACCGGATGAGATAGAAAGAGAAAGACGGAGGATTGACAAGGCGTTCAATATCCTCGGGATAAATGAGGAGGACATCAAGCGGGGCGAGAAGAGGCTGAAACAGTATCTGGACATTGAGTTGCTGGGGGTGCGCAGATTCCTCGGGATATGGATGAGAGAGCTTGTTAATCTGGTACTGGCAAGGGAAGAACACGACAAAATAGTGTACAGCGATTTCCCGATGGAACTCAGACCCTTGATGTCAATGATGCTGTCAACCGATGAGAAGAAAGCGTATTTCGCCACTCCAGGTCAAATACTCAACATGACTATGGGCCAAATCTTCGATAAACTCACCCCCTTTCTGGTGGCAGGGGAAGAGAACGGCCTGCCACCTGGAGCTGCCCACTGCGCTCTATATCAGACTCGACTGGGGGCGATGGTGAAGGGTGTAATTCCCTTCCCCGACCTGTCCGTAATAGCATCCTATCATTGCGACCAGCCGGCTGAGGCAGAGCAATTGCTGCATGAGGTCTACGGTGTTCCTGTAGCATACCTCGATAGCTGCCCGGACCCCAACTGGGGCGACTGGCCCAAATTCAATGACTACCGCGTTCGCTACTGCGGCTCACAGGCACGCAAGCTCTTCCAGACATTTGAGGAGGTGATCGGCTGTAAAATGACGGATGAGGCCAAACGCACCGCCAATAAGGCGAACGCCATATTCCGTCTCAAGTTCCAGCAGTTGGTGGAACTCATTGGACATGCGGACCCCCAGCCCATAAGTCAGACAAGTCTGGTACACGCCTTTTTCCTGAACTCTATGCCTACCAGGGACATCGCGGGTAAGCAGGAGGCGCTGGAGATACTGTGTGGTGAGGTAGAGGAAAGAGTTAACCAGGGCAAGGGGGTAGTTGAGAAAGGAGCCCCCGGCGTCTTCGTTACCGCTACGATAAGTGTCGACCCCGGCATAACACGCATGATAGAGCAAGCAGGCCTGGCCATTCGTATTCAGATACCGTTCTGGCTCAGCCCGTGGGTAATGGCCAGACATCCGTACAGGGAGTGGGCGGACATGATCGGTGTAGGCCCCTGCCTGGACATACCTCACTCCTGTGAAGCCCATGTTGCTATCAACCTGGAGAACTGCAAGGCTTTCAACGTGGATGGAGCAATTGATTTCTACCCCTACTCCTGCCGCGAGTGGGTCCCCACCGTCATGATAACCAAGAGAACCATAGAGAGAGAGTTGGGTATACCGGTGCTAGTGTTGGAGGGGGACTGCTATGACACTCGGAACTACAGTGCTGGCCAGCTAAGGACGAGAGTTGAAACATTTGCGGAATTGCTGAGGGCGGCCAAGGCTGCCAAGACAGCATAAGGGAAGGATGATTACCGCAGGAGTTGATGTTGGAGCAGCGACTGCCAAGACAGTTATTGTGGCAGATGGCAAGATTCTGTCCTACGCTGTTATACCAACAGGCGACAGTGTTGCTCGAGCAGCAGAAAAAGTTACTAGAGCAGCTCTGGAGCAAGCTCGACTCTCCATGCCTGACCTCAGCTTTGTCATCTCCACAGGTTATGGTCGAAACGGCGTCAGCTTTGCCAACAAAGCTGTGACTGAGATTATCTGCCACGCCAAGGGGGTGAACTTTCTAATTCCCGCAGCCAGAACGGTCATCGACATAGGCGGTCAGGATAGCAAAGTTATCGGAGTCCGTGAAGATGGCACTGTCAGAGATTTTGTCATGAATGATAAATGCGCTGCCGGGACGGGTAGATTCCTGGAGGTCATGGCTGGGGTTCTGGGACTCGATATCAAGGAAATGGGGTCGATATCCCTGACCAGCAAGGAGCCCTGCTCTATAAGCAGTACCTGCACCATATTTGCCGAAACTGAGATGGTCTCACTTCGCGCCGATGGCAGGACCAGGGAGGACATAGTCGCTGGTATCCATCGGGCTGTGGCTTCAAGAGTAGCGATTATGGGTAAAACGGTCGGCTATAAGGAGCAGGTGGTATTCACCGGGGGCGTCGCCAAGAATCTGGGTGTCAAAAACGCTCTCGAAGCTGGAATCGGACTTCCCATACTGATTCCAGAGGAGCCTCAGATCGTGGGAGCCCTGGGAGCTGCCCTCCTCGCCAGACGTGAGTTGGGTGTTCTCCGCTAGACAGACCTTTGACAATAACAATAAGCACTATCTCGCCAAGTATACTGGCCTCTCCGATTTTAAGTGGTCCCTAGTCACAATCTGAATAGTTACTTTGCGCTATACTTTCAGCCTTTCCCTGAATTCCTTAACTTGAGCTTTGTATTTTTCCAATCTCTGCGGTGACATTTCATCTGGCCACTCGGTATCCACTTTATAAAACGATTCAATTAGAGCCCCGCTCTTAGAAGCCAGCGCGATAATCTTCGGTGCCAGCCCTTTATCCAGTTTTATCTTCCCGGTCATGAAAGACGAAACGAAACCCTGCTCCTTTCGGATGAGTTTTTTCCATATCTGAGGAGTTGCGCTGAGTATGAAGTCCGATTGCTTCTCAGCGTCCTCTTTGCTTATGAGGGCGCTATCATCCTGCAAAGCGCCGTTCGCGAGATCGTTACAGAAATAAATATCCTTGGCTATGCCAAACTTTGGGTCTGCCAGGATACGAAAGGTGAGGAATATGGTCATGCCTTTGAAAGTCTTATTTTGATTATCGGGGTTAGCCTTGTAATTCTTTCCCACCTCGGCTACCCATTCCGGTGTTGCATATGGAATCATGGCTCCTCCCTTTCTCTTTACTTCAGTACTCCCTGCTCTTTCATTTTCTTGATCTCTTCTTCTCTTAATGCCCTCTTGAATATTTTCTCTGTAACAGTCAAGGGCATCTCATCCCTGAATTCTACATACTTGGGGACAGCAATAGCGGGGAGCTTCTCTTTGCAATAGGCAATAATATCATCTGCATTCAGCTTGCCCCTGTATCCCTCCCTTGGCTTGATGAATGCCTTTATCCTTTCGCTTCCCGGGCGCTCGGGGTCAGGGATTCCCACCGCAGCAGCCATAGCTACCCCTGGATATTTGAATAAAACCTCGTCAACGTCTGTTGTGTAGACCTTATACCCAGAGACATTAGCCATATCTTTAACTCTATCTGTAAGGACGAAGTAGCCATTTTCATCCATCCTACCGATGTCACCGGTACGAAGCCAACCGTTTTCCAGGCCGCTTCCAGGTGTAGGCCAGTATCCCTTCATGGTCTGGGGCCCGC
>Ga0209777_10009886_pt1 | contig 10197 bp, 9 predicted proteins | sample FrelakmetHBP12HB_FD_187147 | JGI IMG/M metagenome (GOLD analysis project Ga0209777, IMG submission 187147) | Freshwater lake sediment microbial communities from the University of Notre Dame, USA, for methane emissions studies -HBP12 HB (SPAdes)... | ecosystem: Environmental > Aquatic >...
CGGGGTTTCACAATCTTTTCGGAAACCCCGGCTTTTAAGCCGGGGAGTTTCACAATCTGGTTTCAAGCCCCGGACTTCAGTCCGGGGGCATATTTTGAAAATGTTAGAGACGAATTCTAACATTAACCGAGCAAAAATCTAAAATAAAATGAATATCGGGAAAAATATATCAAGGTGTTTCAGTGAGCGGTATGGCGCCGCGCCTTCCGTTATCGCAAGCGCCCCCGGCCGGGTCAACCTGATAGGAGAACATACCGACTACAACCTCGGCCTCGTCCTCCCCATGGCCATTGACCGCCGTATTTGGGCGGCGGGGAGGGTTATTGAAAAAAATCTCTTTCGCCTGTCGAGCGAGAATCAGGATGAGGCCGTCGAGGTAAAGGGAACCGTTCGGCGCCAGGGGAATTGGAGCGATTACCCGCTCGGAGTGGTGTGGTCGTTGCAGGGTCAGGGCTGCCGGCTTTCTGGGATGGAAATGCATTTCTGGGGGGATGTTCCCGTTGGAGCGGGCCTTTCCAGTTCGGCCGCCATCGAGATAGCGACCGCGTTTCTTGTCCGGAAGCTTTGCGGGATAAAGATACATGTGACGGAAATAGCCCGGATATGCAGCATAGCGGAAAATTCTTTCGTCAATATGCATTGTGGCATTATGGACCAAATGGCGTCAGCCCTCTCGAAGAAGGGGCATGCCCTTTATATAGATTGCCGCGACCTCTCCACGGAGGATGTCCCGCTGGACCTCGCGGATTACTGTATTGCCATAGTCAACAGCGGTGTGGGGCGGGAGCTGATCGGTTCGGGCTATAACAATCGGCGCGCCGAATGCGAGGATGCGGCTAAATTGCTAAAGGTGAAAAGCCTCCGGGAACTCGATGCCGACGATTTTCCCCGAATTGAAAAACTTCCGTCGCCTCTTAACCGCCGCGCTCGCCACATCCTCAGCGAAAACCATCGCGTCACCAATGCGGTCAAACATCTGCGGGACGGGGACCTTGAAGGATTCGGCCAATTGATGAATTTGAGCCATCAGAGCTTGAGAGACGATTATGAGGTAAGCACGCCCGAGCTGGACTGGCTCGTTGACAGGGCAACCGCGCTCGAAGGAGTGCTTGGCGCCCGCCTTACCGGCGCAGGGTTTGGCGGGTGCATTATCGCGCTTGCCCGCCTCGACGCGATCAAAAACTTTAAAGAATCCCTGCTTGCCCCATACCGAATAAAATTCAAAAGGCAGCCGGAACTCATAGTCTCCCACCCCGATGATGGAGCCAGATTGGATTTTAGATTTTAGATTTTGGATTGAAGAAGAAATAAATGCAGAGACTTAGAGGCTCAGCGAAGAAATTTTATTTAAATTTTTCTTCTTCTTCTCAGTATCTCAATGTCTCTGAGTTTTCTTCTTAATCTTCAATCTAAAATCCAAAATTGAGATTGAAATGGCGCAAGAAAAAAGATTGCTGTTAGATAAAGCCCGCGAAGTTCTGGAATGGCCCGCCCTTCTCTCCCGCCTTGCGGAACGCGCCACGAGCGCCCTTGGGGCGAACGCATGTAAATCCATACCCCTCGCCTCGACCATTGAAGCGGTCAAGAGGTCTAACGCCGAGACGTCCGAAATGAAGGTTTTGCTGGAGGACGGCGGCTCTGTCCCTATCGGCGCATTCGAAGATCTGCGCCCAATCATCGAGCGGGCCGAGAAGGGCGCGATAATTGATCCCGGCGACCTCGCTTTTGTCTCGAGCATGCTTGAGCTTGCGCGCCTGCTTCGCGGTTTTTTCAAGAACCAGCGCGAGCAATGCCCATTGCTCTGGGAGTGCGCATCCTCGCTCGATGAAGCTTCGGAGCTGAAGAGGGAAATTGACGGCGCCATAGACGCCAAGGGCAACCTGAAGGAATCCGCCAGCCCGGAGTTAAAGCGTCTCACCCAGAGCGTTCGGGACCGGAGGAGGAGCATTCTTGCCCGCCTCGAGGAGTACATGCTCTCCGACGAGGTGGCGCCTTTCCTCATGGACGAATTTTACACGCAACGCGGCAGCCGCTACGTCTTGCCGGTCAAAGCGGAGTTTCGCGCGAGGGTTGAGGGCATTGTCCATGACAGCTCCAACTCGGGCCAGACATTTTTCATTGAGCCACGGAGCTTCATCAACGCCAACAACGACCTCAAAATGGCGGAGATGGAAGTCGCCCAGGAGGCGCAACGAATACTTAAGGAACTGGGAGAAAAGGTCGGCGCGTCCGCTCAAGCCCTCAGGATAAACCTCGAAATCCTCACCGAGCTGGACATCATTTATGCCAAAGCGCGCCTATCATTGGACCTGAACGCCGTGGAACCCCTCATACAAATTTCTAATGGGTACCCCACCTTCAATGAAGGTGGGGTACCCACTAAAAACCGAGGTCCCGGCGGGATAAACGACCGCGGCACTATAAACCTGAAAGCGGCGCGGCATCCCCTCCTCGCCCTGTCGGGAGACGTTGTGCCAAACGATATCGAGTTTTCGGGAGAATTGTCCGCGCTGGTGATCTCCGGCCCCAACACCGGCGGAAAAACGGTGACGTTGAAGACAATCGGGCTGTTTGCGCTTATGGTGCGCGCAGGGATTCATATCCCGGCGGAGGATGGGAGCGAGATGGCTATTTTCCCGGAGGTTTTCGCGGACATTGGCGACGAACAGGACATCGGACGCCATCTCTCCACGTTCTCCGGCCACATCCTGAATATAATCGGCATCCTCGATGCGGCGTCGCGGGGCGCTCTGGCGCTGCTTGACGAGCTTGTCACGAGCACTGACCCGGCGGAAGGCAGCGCGCTCGCGGAAGCCGTCCTGAATCGCCTTACGGAACTCGGCGCAAAAATCATCGCCACCACTCACTACGCCCAGCTCAAGGCCTATGCGCAGGCCCATCCGAGGTTCGCAAACGCAAGCGTCGAGTTCGATAATGAGACATTGACCCCCACGTACCGCCTGATAATGGGCATCCCCGGAAGAAGCTCGGCGCTGGAGACCGCGCAGCGCCTCGGCATGGCGCCGGTTGTGATAAATCGCGCAAAAGAATTGCTCGGGGCCGCGGACCGCCGCATCGAGGACATGCTCGTAAGCCTCGAAAAACAGAAACGGGACCTGATCGCGGAAACCCTCGAGGCCGCAAAGCAGAAGGAAACCGCGCGCTCAATGGCTGAAGAAGGCGAGCGGATTCGCGCGGAACTTGCCGCGAAGGAGCGCGAGTTCCGCTCGAGCCTGAGGAGCCGCCTGCAATCCGAAACGGAGGCGGCCCGCCGGAAAATCCACGATATTATGCAATCTCTCACAAAAGAACGCACCCGCAAGCAGGCGATAGAGGCGCGCAAAAAACTCGGCGAGATCGAAAAACACTATAGAGAGGGGATCCTGATCGAGGGGGAAAAGGCGGATCCGGCAAGCCTCAAATCCGGCGCGCAAGTCGTTATCGCCCATCTCGGCGTCGTCGGCGTGCTTATGGAGGACGTCGCCGCTTCCCCCCCCTTCATCCCCCCGCTTGCGGGGGGACAAAGGGGGGATTCCTTTCGGGACGACGCCCCGGGAGCGCCCGCCCGGCCAGGACCACAGGTGGACGGCGTCACGCCCATTTTGAAACAAAAGGTGAAGGTCAGGATAGGTCGGGCGCCGATGGTTGTCCCGACGGATTCCTTGCGCATCGTACCCGCTTCCTTTCCCCAACCAGCGGATGCCCTGGGCAAAACTCATTCACCCCGTGACGCCCCTCAAGAGGAGATCGAATATCCGGGTAAGCGCCTCGACCTGCGCGGCTATCGCGCCGATGACGCAATAGACGAGGTTCAGCGACTTCTCGACCGCGCCGCTCTCGCCCATATCAACGAGCTGGAGATCATTCACGGTCATGGGACCGGCGCATTGAAAAAGGTCATCAGGGAATTCCTGACAGGCTCCCCTTACGTGCAACAATGGCGCCCCGCCGATCTCAGGGGAGGAGGAGACGGGGTCACAATCGTGACGCTGAAACCCTGAAGGCATTAGGCATTAGGTCTAAGGCCTGATTCCTGATCTTCGAGTGTTTCGCGCGGATATGCGTTGGGCCATTTATTTCTGATGGTTTGGCGCAGGTAACGGACGATTTCGGGGGCGGTATCGAGGTCGAAGACGTGGTCAACGAGCGCTTGCGCTTCTTGCAGCGAGATTGCGCGGAGTATTTTTTTGGCCCGGGGAACGGACTGGGACGTCATGCTCAATGTGTTGATGCCCAGGCCGACGAGGAGGGGGATGTACAGGGGTGTTCCAGCCATTTCGCCGCACATGGCGACCTCGATGCCCGCGGCCGCGCCCGCCTCGGAGACGTAGCGGATGAATCGCAGGACGGCGGGGTGCAACGGCTCGTAGAGATAGCTTACATGTTCGTTAACGCGGTCAATGGCGAGCGTATATTGTATGAGGTCGTTGGTGCCGATGCTGAAGAAGTCCACGAGGCCGGCGAGACGGTCGGCCATCATCGAGGCGCTCGGTATCTCTATCATTGATCCCACCTTGATGCCCTCGTCGAAGGCTATCCTCTTTTCCCTTAGTTCCTTTTTGGCCTCTTCCAGGTGTTCTTTTGCGGCGCGCAGCTCCGCAATACCGCTGATCATGGGAAACATGATGCGAACTTTGCCGAAAACGCTCGCCCGGAGAATGGCGCGAAGCTGAGTCCGGAAGATGGCAGGCTCCTTCAGGCAGAAGCGAATCGCCCGCAAGCCCATGGCGGGGTTCATTTCGGAGGGGATGGGCAGGATGTGATTGAATTTGTCTCCGCCGAGGTCGAGGGTGCGAATGGTGGTCTCATAGGGGCTGACGCCCTCCACGATGCGGCGATAGCTATCGAAATGTTCCTCTTCGGTGGGCAAGGTGTCTCTATCGAGGAAAAGGTATTCGGTCCGATACAGCCCGACTCCTTCCGCGCCGTGTTTTTTCAAGAGGGGCAACTCCTCGATTATCTCGAGGTTGGCGCTCAAAGTCACGTGGTGTCCGTCGCGCGTTTCGCTTGGCAGGTGAATCTCGGCGTGTAGTTCCTTCTCGACCTCCTCGTACTCTTCTCTCAATCTGATAAAGTGCTCGGTGGTCCACGGGTCGGGCCTCAGTATAACCGCGCCCGTGTATCCGTCAACGATTATTTCATCGCTGTCGCTGATGTCGGAGAAGATGTCGTCCGCGCCAACGACGGCGGGGATTTCGAGGGAGCGGGCGACGATGGCGGTGTGTCCGGTAGGCCCGCCGATTGATGTGACAAAGCCCAAAATCCTGGTTTTGTTCATCTGGGCGGTATCGGCGGGGGAGAGGTCATGCGCCACGATCACGACCTCCTCCGCTATATCGCTGATGCGCTCGAGTTTCCGGCCCACGAGGTTTCTCAGGATGTGCTCGCCGATGTAGTTAATGTCCGTGCCACGCTCCTTCAGGTATGGGTCTGGAATTTCGTCAAACACCTTACGGGTTTCGATAATGACCTGGCTCAGGGCATATTCGGCGTTGACCCGTTCCTTTGCTATGCGGTTGAGCGCCGCCCCGGTGAACATTTCATCGTCCAGAATCGCTAAATGCGCGTCTATGATGAGAACGTGTTCGCGGCGCTTTCCTTCCGCTTCGGCATGGTCAATTTTATGGCGGATTTCGAGCAACTGGCTCTTGCTTTCCTCGATGGCGATGCGGAGGCGCTCCTGCTCGTCAGTCACCCGCGCGGGTTCTATGGCCCTATGGCTCACGTGCACCCTTGCCCGGTCCAGGATGCGGCAGCGGCCGATGGCGATGCCGGGACTTACCCCGGTTCCCTGAATGCTGATTGTGGTGCGCACTTTCATAGATTTTTGGCTTGGACAAGGGGTTTAAACCCCTTGTCATTGCTATTCGCGCTCCTCGAAGAGGCCGTTGACAAGGTTCTCGATTGCGCCAAGAGCGGCCTCGGCGTCCTCTCCGCGCGCGATAACCTTGAGTTCAGTGCCCATTGCGGCGCCGAGGGCTATCAGGCCCAGCAGACTCTTTGCGTTCGCCTCCATGTGATTCCGGACAACGGTGATGTCCGATTTGAATTTTGAGGCGCACTCGCGGAAAAGGGCTGCCGCCCGGGCGTGCAGGCCGAGCCTGTTCTGTATGGTCACGATTCGGGATATTGCCGGGTATGTGTTTTCTTCCGCCATTTTATTGTATGATTTTACCCAATAGTCAGGGATGCGGCAAGGGCTATTCCCCCGGCCAGGTAGAAGAGCGTTTCGGCGCCCATGCCGCGCCCGATCGCCATCGAGCTGAGCAACACTATCCCGCTCCCTATCGCTCCCGCAACCAGATAGTGGCCGCCTATCACGGCGCTCAGAGGATCGCCCCAAATGCCTCCCCAGACCGTCACCCAAGCCAGAAGAACTGCGGTGGTAAGACCTAAAAGCGCCGCAGACCGCGCAAACCGAATCCGAGTGAACCGGTACAACATCCATCTCCCAAGGCTGGCGCCGTTGTAGAACCCCCAAAGGCGCGCCCATAAATGCAGGGAATTGTAAATCACCAGAGTCGCCACAATGGCCCATAACATGCGCCCCCCAATCGCAATGCTCACCCCCACCAGCGCCGCTGCAGGCTTCATCGAGCACCAGAAAAGCGAATCCCCCAGCGCCCCAAACGGCCCCATCAGACTTCGTTTGAACGACCGAACATCCTCCGCTCCCCGCCTGTCACCCTCCATCCTCCCCACCGCACCGATCACGGCGGAAGCGAAGTAAGGGTTGGTGTTAAAGAATTCGAGGTGGGCTTCGATCTTCCGGCGGTTTTCTTCCTCTCCCCCGCTGTTGATCAGGGGGCTGATGCTGTAAGCGAATCCGATGTTCTGCATTCGCTCGTTGTTCCAAACCGATTGAATCAGAAAGCTGCGCGCAAGAGCTTGCGCCCATGCCCGAACCGATATTTCTTTTTGTTCGCCTGACATATTGCCTGTCATCTGCCCAGTGCCGCTGAAACCACGAGCAAAACGAGACACGCCGCCGCAAACCACCAGTTGGCCCTCCGCAACCTGATCGCCGACAGCGCCACTCCGGCCGCTATCAGAGGCAAAAGCCTGCCCGCCGACTCCAGCGCCGCTGACACCCCTTCCGGTATAAACCGGAAAACGAGGTTCAACAAGACGGCCCCGCCGCCCACCGCCAGCCCGGAAACTCCCGCCCAAATAAGAAACAGGGAAAAGATTCTCCGATGCACGATTTTTTCGATGGCTTTTGCGCCTTCCTTCATCACCCGCCCATCGGCGTCGTGAGCCAGCGCAACATTTTGTTCCTTGAGCGCATTTTCCACTAAACGTCCCAGCCTGGAGGCCGGGATCATGAGAATGAAGGCGGACCCAGCCGACAGGGCCTCGATCGAAACCCTATGATCGGCGCCGCTGAGGCCCGCCGACCCCGCCGCAACCAGCGCCGCAAGGGCACCGTCGGGAGGAGTGGAGCCGCCGATTGATACATTTCCGAGAAAGAACAGTTGCAGCAGCACTCCCAGCTTCAGGCCAAGCACAGGCTCTCCCACGATCCAGCCCGCAATAGGGGCAACTACAATCGGCTCGCTCACAAGGCTCTGTATCACCGCGGTGCGATCCAGCTCGAAAAGGCCGCCCAGAACGATCAGTATCAATAAATGTTCCATCTCTCAATTTAAAAATTAAACCGCAGATTTCGCAGATTATCGCAGATAAACAAATAAAAAAATCTGTGAAATCTGTGTAATCTGCGGTTTAACTCTCTAAAATACATACGCCTGTAATGGCGCTTCTATCGCCGAAATATGCGAAACGGCCAGAGTTCCCTCCACGGGGAAGAGGGCACCGGGCATGACGAGGACTTGATCGTCTTGTCAATCAGCTCCGAGAGCGATATCATCGGGTCGTCCGGCGTGGCCCGTATATCAACGGGGATTCGCTTGTCTATGTCGTCGAGCCAGCATATTTCCTGCTCGTTCAGGCTTACGTAGGAAGTAATTCTGCGCTTGCCATGTTCGTAATGCACGTTTCCGATATTCAGACATGCCAGCATGACACCGCCCTCGATCACATCGCGGGCGCATTGGATTTCCGAGAAAAGGATCAGAAGCCGCTCGGAATCCGAGGCGCCGTTATTCATCAGGTCCTTTAGCTCTCTCAAGTGGACGAATCTGCATTTTATCCGGGGCGGGACTGCAATCTCCATGATGGCCTGCCGCAGTGAATCGTCGGCGACACCGTCGTCCGCCACCCATATAGCGGAAGCGTTTATCCTCGGTATCCAGCCCTCGAGAACCTGCCCGTGAATGAGCCTGTTATCCACCCTGGCAAGCACTACAGTCATCAAGGCCCTTTTTTATCGCCGGAAATTTTAAGATTGAGGATGCGGCTTGCTAGGGTGATATTTTTCTTTCCTGCGTTCATGGCCATTTCCGCGACATCCTCGAGCGACTTGTTATCCCTGCCGGTGGCCAATGAAAGCAGCATCGGCAAGTTGACGCCGCTCAGCACCTCTACCCTTCTCTCTGCAAGGAAGGTCAAGCTCAGGTTGGATGGAGTTCCGCCGAAGAGGTCGGTAAGGATCAGGACTCCATTTCCCGAGTCCATCTTTTTTATCGCTTCCAATATGCGCGCCTGAGCCGCTTCCATGTCCTCGTCCGGCGCCATGGATATGCCCGCTACCGCCTCTATGGAGCCTACGATCAGACGCGCCACATCTATCAGCTCATCGGCCAGCCTGCCGTGTGTTATTACCACTATTCCTATCATTTCTGTTCTTTCACAATAAATAGTACCTAAAGCCTAACGCCTAAGGCCTTACTCGACCTCCTCCTTAATCAACGGGATAACGCGTCCGGTGGCGGCGATCTGGCGTATAAGTTTCTTCTGGAACTCCCTCGCCGAATAATGGCCCTTGAGTTTCAAGAGGTGATTGCGGGCCGCCACTTCGACAATAGCCGACAGGTTTTTTCCCGGCAACACCGGCAGCTTGACATGGGGGAGAGAAACGCCGAGGATTGTGTATCCATCCTCGTCCAGCCCGAGCGAATCAATCTGGATGCCGGCCTTCCACTCGACCAGCTCAATGACCATCTCCACACGCTTGCGGTCCCGGACGGCGGCTATCCCGAAAAGGTCCTGGATGTTGATTATGCCGAGGCCTCTGATTTCCATGTGGTGTTTGATTACGGGGGAGCTCCTTCCGATGGCCGTTTTCCCATACCGCACCAGATCAACAAGATCGTCAGCCACAAGACGATGACCGCGCTGCACCAGATCAAGAGCGCATTCGCTCTTCCCAATGCCCCCTGGGCCTATTATAAGCACGCCCACCCCGAGAACGTCCACCAGCACGCCGTGTATGCTGTGCCGCGGGGCAAGGCGCTCTTCAAGGAAGGAAGTGATGCGCTCCATGAACACCTCGCTCTCGATGCGGGTGCGCAAAAGCACTACACCGGCCGACTCCAGCGGCTTGCTGAATTCCCCCGGTATACGCTGGCTCCTGGTGATAACCAGGCAGCGGATGCGATGATCGCACAGAATGCCCGCTATCTCGGCAAGGCGTTCGGGCGAGAGGCTCCTGAGGTAGGTGTTCTCGGTTTGACCGATGATCTGAATGCGGTCTGAATGGAGGGGGACGCTGATGCCGGTGAGCGCCAGGCCGAGCTTGTGCACGCGGGCATCGCAGATTTTTTCACCCAGCCCTTTTGGCGGCCCGATCAGCTTGAGGTCAAGCCCGAACTGCCTGTCGGCGATCAATTCCCTGATTTCGACGAAATTGCCGTCCATTTCGGCTACCCCTTGGCGTCCTCCTCCGCAATAATCTCGTAGATTTCTTTCGCAGTCGGCGCCTGGGACAATTTTATGCGAAATTCCTCATTATGGCAAAGCCTGGCGACGCGCGCCAAAAGCTTTAAATAATCCCCCGCCGCTTTGGACGGCCCCACGATCAGGAAAAAAAGGCGCGTGGGGTTGCCGTCTTCAGCCTTGAAATCCACGCCGCCCCTCGACCTGGCGAATAACATGCTGAAGCCGGGGATGCCGTTTAATCTGGCGTGCGGAATGGCTACGCCTGTTTTCTCGAGGGCGGTGGATCGGGTGGCTTCCCGGTCCACGAGAGCGTCTATGATCGTTTTTGGGGCTATCCCGAGTTTGCGGGAGAGGGCCTCCGCCATCTCCTCGAACACTTTTATCTGTGTCGTGGCAGCGAGGTCAGGGATGATGAGG
>Ga0209777_10009887_pt1 | contig 10196 bp, 6 predicted proteins | sample FrelakmetHBP12HB_FD_187147 | JGI IMG/M metagenome (GOLD analysis project Ga0209777, IMG submission 187147) | Freshwater lake sediment microbial communities from the University of Notre Dame, USA, for methane emissions studies -HBP12 HB (SPAdes)... | ecosystem: Environmental > Aquatic >...
CCGAGGCGCGTCACCTCGATGCTGCCGAGACGCAGGCCCCCCGGGCGGTCCCAGGCGTCCGCGCGATCGCTCGGGATCAGGTTCTTGTTCGTGATGATGTTCGCCTGCTCGAGCCGTCGCGCGGCCTCCAGCCCGCCACCGAAGCGGCGCACGTCGAGGATCACCTGGTGGGTTCGGGTGTAGCCCTTGTGCGCCCCCAGGACGGGGATGCCACGCCGATCGAGCGCGGCGCCCAGGCGCTGGGCGTTGCGCACGATCTCCGCCATATAGGTCCGCCCGAAGGCGATCATCTCGGCCGCCGAGACGGCGAGCGCAGCCACCCGGTTGACCTGGTGCGTGGCTGCCAGCACCGGGAAGACCGCCTGCCCCAGGCACTCCGTCAGGGATGGGTCGTCCCACACCATAACGCCACTCTGCGGCCCGCTGAACGTCTTGCCGGCCGAGCCCGTCAGCACCGCCGCGCCCTCGCGCAGAGGATCCTGGAACTGGCCACCGGCAATCAAGCCCAGCTGGTGGGCGCCGTCGAAGAAGATCCGGCCGCCCCACTCGTCCACCACCTCGCGCATCTCCCGGACAGGGAAGGGGAAGAGCGTCATCGAGAAGCCCAGGGCCACGAGCCGCGGCCGCACGAGCGGGGCGAGGCGTCGGAAGGCGTCGAGGTCGACCTCAAGTTCGAATGGATCGAAGGGAATGTCCACGATCCTGAGCCCGCGGACGCCGGCTGGGCCGTCGACGCGGTTGGATGAGTGACCGCCGACTGGCTGGGCCGCGCTCATGATGACGTCGCCCGGCTCTGTGAGCGCGGTGTAAACAGCGAGGTTACCGATCATGCTCGCCACGAGGCGATGCTCCGCGTAGCGGGCCGAGAGGGCCTGCTTCAGGAGCTCGACGCAGAGCGCCTCAATCTCATCGATGTGACGCGTCCCGGCGAACCAGCGGTTGACAGGCCCGATGTGGCCCTCGGCGGCCCGCGTGCCGACCTCCGACGAGAGCAGGGCCCGCACGGTCGGACTGGTCGGGGCCTCTGGGGCCAGCAGGTTGACGCAGCTCCGGCCCCGCCACTCCTCGTTGCGCGCAACCGCGTCGAGGACGGCCTGTTGGATCTCCTCTGGCGAGGCGCAGGCCTCGATCACGCTGCGGGCCCGGGCCAGGATGTCGGGATCGTGAATCTCGCTGGACTCGCGTGCGTTGTGCTCCACGAACGTCGCCTCCGACAAACACAGACCTGATCTTGGTTGCGCCGTTCGGCCGAGCACCAGGGGCCCAACGTCCACCGACGATGTACAAATGCGTTCGCGCGTCGGCGATTTGTCAGGCGTCGCTGAGCCGGACGAGACCATACGGCCGGACACGGATGCGTGCCCAGGCGCCCGACGTCCAGTACACGTCGTGCTCGGCAAGATCGCGGGCGGCAGCCTCATCGGCCACCCGAACCACGATGAACGCTGACTCGACGTGGCCCACCGCACCCGCCACGACCACTACCCCCTCGCGCATCAGCTGCGCGAGGTTGGCGAGATGGGCGTGGCGGACCGGTCGCCGTCGCGCCTCTCCGTCGGGCGCGAAGTCAGCCTCGATCGCCCACACCTGCTCGATCTCGACGCCCTCCGGGATCTCACCGCCGTTCATCGGTCGTACCTCCGAGCCTTCTGCCGCGTGATCGTGCGGGGGCAGCGTAGCGGCTTGATCGGAGAACGGGCGACGGATCGGCGTCGACGCTCGCCGCCGTCCGCCACGACGTGGTCATCGTGTGCGGAGTAGCCGCCCGACGACGAGGTCGGGCCTACGGCAGACACGTCGACCCGAGACTGCCGCCCGCGCCCGCCCAACCGGTGCCAGCATCGGCCGCCACAGCAACGATCCAGACGGAGGTCGTGGTCTGTTACGAGATACGGAGCATCGACGTTTCCGCGCGAGAGTCCGCTCGTGGTGCCTGGGCGCCATCGGCTTGCTCGAGGTGTTCGACGTAGGCGCGTGAACGCTCGACCTGCCCGGTCAACTCGCGCACCGTCACCTTCATCGTCTCCAACGCCGTGGACTTGTACGAGTCGATCTGGTCCAAGGTGGCAAAGACGTTGTCCCACGCCCGCTGCAAGGCGGCCAGATCGACGCCCGTCCCGGTCGTCTGCGCATCGACGTCGGCAGTCTGAGTCTTCAAGAGCTCCGACGTGCTCTCGATCATTCTGCTCGTCACCTCGCTGACGGCCTTGAGTTGCTCAACGACGAGGCGTTGATCAGTCAACGCCTGAGCGACCATGACCGCCGTCCGCAGCGCCGCAGTGGTGGTGGTGGTGGCCGTCTGGATCGCTCGGACGACTTCCTGGTTGTTCTGCTGGACGACGCGCAGGGCGGCGTAGCCCTGGGCCGCGACGGCGAGCTGCGTCAGGATGTCCTGGAGTCGATGGCGAACCGGGAACAGAACGTCCTCGCGGAGGGTGCGTCCGCGCGCTGGGTCGCTCGCGGCCAAGGTGTCGATGCGCCGCTCGAGCGCCTCGTCCAAGGTCCGCGCCATGTAGGCGTATTGGCGCAGCGTCTCCATCTCGGTCCAGAGTGCGCGCTCTTCCTGGGCGATCGCCGCGTTGTCCGCCTGAAGGTTGTTGCGGCTGTCGGTTAGCGCCCGGATGATCGCCTGGATGTGGCTCTGCGCCTTCGTGTAGCGGTCGAAGTAGCTCCGCAGTCGGTCGCCCAGGGGAATGACGCCCAGCAGCTTCCGCGGAGTCATCTGGGCAAGGTCGTAGCGTGCGGGGTTGAGGTCCTCGACGGTATGCCGGAGCTCGACCAGGTTCCTGGCGATCGGCGCCTTTCCCTCGAGGATGCCAGTCATCGCGCGAACGGGACGATCGAGCAGGCGGTTGCTCATCTCCGATGTGGCGATGACTTCGCGCTCGCCGATGCTATTCACGTCGGCGATCCGGCGTCGATACTCGTCACCGTGCGCGTCCAGCGAGGTGACGGAGTCAATGAAAGCTGCCACCAGGGCATCGATCCGGGTCGCCACGTCAACGGCGACCGTGATACCCGTCTCGGCTTCCTCGAGCGCAACCACGAGCACGGGGGCCGGTGCTGACAGGTCCAGGGCCGCCGTTTCAGCGGCGGTCGTGTCCGGCGCGGTCGGACGTTCGGACGCCGCTGAGCCGCGGTCGCTGCTATTGCTCATCAAGCGGCTCCGTCGCAGTCTCAGTCGACGAGGCGGCCGGGGGAGCCTCAGGCGCGCTCCCAGGGCGGACCCGACCCTGGCGACGCTGGGAGCCGGATGACACCACGGCTGGTCGCCCGGACCGGTTCGGGTGGTCGCTACTAGGAGCGGATCCCTCGCTGTTCTGCGTACCAAGCATGGGTGCCATCGTCTGGCGTGCGATGTTCGCGAGCACACCAGCCTGCTGGATCATTTCGGCGAGCGTCTCGGTGACCCCGGCCGCCCCGTTCAGGACCGTGAAGGTGCCCACGTGGTCGAATGAGGACGCCGCTGCGCGCACGATCTCGGGAAGGTTGGCCGCGATCTGCTGGGCGATCACCGCCTCCTGGTTTCGGTTCAACGCGGCGGCACGGAGCTCGATCCCGGCTGCTTCGGCCTGCATACGCGCTTTGACGGCATCGGCCTCAGCCACGCCCCGAGCCCGGATCGCGTCCCCTTCGGCCTCGCCGGTCAGCCGTGTGGCCCCGGCCTGCGCTTCGGCCTGGACCGTGACCGCTGCCGCCTGGGCTTGTGCCAGGACCTTCGTCTGCGCCGCCGAAGCCTCGGCGGCCAGGCGGACCTCCTGGGCGGCCGCTTCCGCCTGCCGGATTCGGACGTCGCGGGCAGCCGCGGCCAGGGTGGTCTGGCGGTAGGCCTCGGCATCGGCGGGCTTCCGAACGTCGACCTGCAACTGCTGCTCCGTTTGCTGGGCCTGGAGCTCGGCGACTCGAGTCTCCTGCTCGACCACGGCTTGCCTGGCCTTGGCCTCAGCCAGCGGACCTTGCTGCTTCGCCTGGTTGGTCGCCTGGTCGATCTCGGCCTGGTAGCCGGCCTTCTTGATCTCGGTGTTGCGGGTCGATTCGGCGATCTGCGCCTGTGCCGTCTGTTCCTGGGCCACCGCCTCGCGCTCGGCGTTGGCGCGGGCGATGCGTGCGTTCTGCTCGACCTCAGCCTGGTGGGGCACCGCGAGGTTTTCGATGTACGCGCTCGGGCTGGTGATCGCCTGGATCTGGAAACTGTCGATGACCAGGCCGAATGACTCCATCTCCTGGGTGCAACGATCCCGGACCTGCTGGGTGAACTTATCCTGATCGCTGATCATGTCCTCGACGGTCATCGATCCCGCGATCGCCCGGAGGTGGCCCACGAAGACGTTCTGGACCTTCGTCTCGAGTTCCGTCGCAGGCCGATCCAGGAAGCGTCGTGCTGCGTTTGCGATCGACTGGTAGTCGTCGCCGACCTTGTACACGACGATGCCGCGCAGGTCGACCTGGATCTTCTGCTGGCTCACGCAGGGGACGGTGATCTCGCTCTCGTGCGCCTCGAGCGACAGTCTGCGGACCTTCGTCAGTCCCGGCACGATCAGCGCGCCGCGGCCGGTCACGATGTTGAAGCCCATGCTCTCGCCGGTGCCAACTGGCCGGCCGCTGGCACGAAGCCCCGAGATAATCAGCGCCTCGTCGGGCTCAGCCACGCGCCAGCTCGCCCGGAACAGGAGGGCTAGTGCGAGCAGCGCAACAACGATGACGACGAGAATGAAGATGATCGCGACGCCCGCGTCCAGGGTCATCTTGGGAGCCTCATAGCATCTGTCGGGGAGACCTCAACGGTCCGACCACCGAGGCTTCCGACGACGAGCACCTGGGTGTACCTCGGGATCGTGGCGTCTTTGTCGGCTGCGCGAGCCAAAAACCTCTCGGTGCCCTGCCGCACTTCGATCATCACCTCGCCCAGGTGTCCCGGCGTGATCTCCGCCGTGACACGAGCGAGTTTGCCGACGACGTCGAGACTCATGCCTCTCTCACTTGTAGGCGATTTCGAGATCCGTGGCTCGAGCCATCGTAACCGCTAATGCCGTCGGCCGGACAAGCATCGTGGCCCGCGCGGATATCTTCGCTTGCTGGCGCGACGTGGCCACGCGGGAGCGACAGGCTGCGCGAAAGCGAGGTTTGCGGCGCCAGCGTACAAGGCTCCTTCGCACGATCCCGGCATCGTGCTAGGTCAGCGGCCCCTTGAGATGCGACGTTGACCCCGTGCCGACGTTGACCAAGGAGAGCCCGATGCTAGAATGCGATTCCTCCCGGGCGGGAGTAACTCAGCTGGCAGAGTGTCTGCTTCCCAAGCAGAATGTCGCGGGTTCGAATCCCGTCTCCCGCTCCAGTTCCCCCTTTCGTGCTCAGCGCGACACGCAAGATGCGCGTCGGGCTTCCTGATTGCCTGACGGAACCGCTCCGAACCGCGTGCCACAACACTCTCGGCGGCGCAACCACCTGTCGGTGACGGGCGCCCTGCTATACCCTCGGTCCATCACGTCGCTCGGGAGACTTGGGTGGTTTGCTCAACCTGCGGGACCGAGAACGAGGCGGGGCGCAAGTTCTGCAAGGAATGTGCGGCTCGACTCGCCCTCGTCTGTCCGTCCTGCGGAGCGGCCAACAGCGCCGACGCGAAGTTCTGCGGCGAATGCGCGACCCCGCTCGTCGCCGGAGCTGGCCCGCCCCCAGCAACGACCGCCCGCCCTGGCCTTCCGAGCGCGACCGCGGGACCCGTCGCCGAGCGCCGGCTCGTGTCGGTCCTGTTCGCCGATCTCGTGGGGTTTACGACGCTCGCCGAGGGCCGTGACGCCGAGGACACCCGGGAGCTCCTGTCGCGCTACTTCGACCTCGCCCGGGACGTGATCGGCCGGTACAGCGGGACCGTCGAGAAGTTCATCGGCGATGCGGTCATGGCGGTCTGGGGTACGCCGCTCACCCACGAGGACGACGCCGAGCGGGCGGTCCGGGCCGGCCTCGAGCTCGTCGACGCCGTCCGGACGCTCGGCCCCACGGTTCAGGCCCGGGCTGCCGTCCTGACCGGCGAGGCCGCGGTCACGATCGGTGCCACAAACCAGGGGATGGTCGCCGGCGACCTCGTCAACACGGCCTCTCGACTCCAGGGCGCGGCGCCCCCCGGATCCGTCCTCGTCGGCGAGGCGACCGTCCGAGCGACCGAATCGGCGATCGTCTACGAGTCGGCCGGCGAGACGCTGCTCAAAGGCAAGGCCCTCGCGGTCCCGGCCTGGCTCGCCCGGCGGGTCGTGGCCGGCCGGAAGGGGGCCGGGCGCTCGGGACGGCTCGAATCGCCGTTCGTCGGACGCGACGACCAGCTCCGGCTTCTCAAAGAGCTCTTCCATGCCACCGCCCGGGAGCGCCGGCCGCGTCTCGTCTCGGTCACCGGGATCGCCGGGATCGGCAAGAGCCGCCTCGCCTGGGAGCTCGAGAAGTACATCGACGGGCTGGCCGAGACCGTCTATTGGCACCAGGGCCGTTCGCCGGCTTATGGCGAGGGGCTCGCGTTCTGGGCGCTGGCCGAGATCGTCCGCGGCCGGCTCGGGATCACCGAGGCGGACGACCCGCCGGCTGCGCTGGCACGGCTCCGGTCGACCCTGGCGGACCTGATCGCCGACGCCGACGAGCGCGAGCGGGTCGGATCCCGACTCGCCGGGCTGCTCGGGATCGGCCCGATGCCCCCCGGGGACGCGGACGAGCTTTACGCCGCCTGGCGGGGGATCTTCGAACGGCTCGCCGACCGGGCGCCGACGATCCTCGTCTTCGAGGACCTCCACTGGGCCGATCATGGGCTCCTCGACTTCATCGAGGCGCTCCTGGCCGGCGCCCGTGGCCGGCCGATCCTCGTCGTCACCCTCGCCCGCCCGGAGCTCCTCGAGCGACGCCCGACCTGGGGCGCGGGACAGCGCAACTTCACCGCCCTGGACCTCGGGCCCCTGCAGCCCGACGAGATGGAGCTTCTCCTCGTGGGCCTCGTCCCCGGCCTGCCCCAGGCGGCGATCCGGACGATCCGCGACCGGGCCGAAGGGGTTCCACTCTACGCGGTCGAGACGGTCCGGATGCTCCTCGACCAGGGCCGCCTGACCGAGACCGGCGGCCGCTACCGGCTAGCCGGCGAGCTGGGCCGGCTGGCCGTCCCCGAGACCCTCGCCGGCCTCCTCGGGGCCCGGCTCGACGGGCTCCCCGAGCCTGACCGGGTCCTGCTCGGTCATGCCGCCGTCCTCGGTCACAGCTTCGCGGCCGAAACCCTGGCGGCGGCGATGGGGCGGTCGGAAGCCGACCTGCGGCCGGCCCTCGAGGCCCTCTGCCGGGCCGAGCTGCTCGAGCTCGACATCGACCCCCGATCGGCCGAGCAGGGCCAGTATCGCTTCGTCCAGGGACTCCTGCGGGAGGTCCTCTCGGGTCGCCTGTCGCGGCGCGAGCGGATCGCCCGTCACGCAGCGGCGGCCGACTGGTTCAGTGCCCGCGGCGAGGTCGAGTTCGCCGAGATCGTCGCCGACCACCGGCTCGAGGCGCTCCGGGCCGCCGGCGACGACCCGGGTCGGGCCGCCTACGCGGAGGCCGCCCGGGCGGCACTCCTGACGGCCGCGGATCGGGCGAGCGCGCTCCACGCGACCGCCCGGACGGTCGACTACCTCGAGAGTGCGGCCGACCTTGTCGAGGATCTGGCTGCCCGGATGGCGATCCGAGAGCGAGCGGCCGACGAGGCCATCGGGGGGACCGACATCGCCCGCGCCGACGGGCTCGCCCGGGAGGTGCTGGCCTGGCACCGCGAGCGCGGTGACAGGTTGGGGATCGCCAAGGGCTCCGCCCGCCTGGCCTGGGTCCTGCTGTACCAGGGCCGGCCCCAGGATGCGCGGGCCGAGCTGACGGCCGGCCTGGAGGCCGTCGGCGCCGACTCCAACGAGCCCGACGTGATCCGGCTGTCGGTCGATCTCGCCCGGGCGACGATGATGTCCGGCGAGCCCACCGGCGTCCTCGAAATGATCGACCGGGTCCTCCCGCGGGCCGAGCGGCTCGACCTCCGGCCGCTGATCGCGGATCTGCTGGTGACGCGGGCCTGGGCCGTCGCCGAGGCGGGCCGGTTCCACGAGTCGATGGCCATCCACCACGGGGCGTTGCGGTTCGCGGAGCGTGGCGGGTTCACGACGCCGGAGTTCCGGGCCCGGATGAACCTGTCTGACTGGGCCGCGCATGAGGATCCGCGTGAGGCGATGGAGATCGCCCTCGCCGGGGCCGACCACGCACGGCGGATCGGCAACCAGGGGTGGGCGATCTCGCTCCTTGGGAACGCGGGCGACGCTGGCCTGCTCGTCGGCGAGTGGGATCGCGTCGACCGGGAGGCCGCCGCCGAGGCGGACATCGCGCCCGAGAGCCCCTGGCAGGCAACCGCGGCGATGGTCCGGGCCGAGATCGCCGCCCACCGCGGCGACGACGTCGTCGCCCAAGCCACGCTCGACTGGTTCCGGGCGCTCGTGGGCGACAGCACCGACCCGCAGGTCGTCGAGGCCGTCCTTCGGCTGACGGCCGAGGTCGATGCCCTCGCCGGTCGCGACGAGGCGGCCATCGCCGGGTTCGAGCGGCTCGTCCGGAACGCTCGACCGGGGGAGCACCTTTCGCCCGCCGCGGTCTACCTCGGCCGGATCGCGATCTGGCGGCGCGACCGGACGCTCCTCGACCGAGCGATCGGGCTGATGGAGGATCGGGCCGCGCACGGCCGATTCGTCCAGGCGGAGCTGGCGATCCTGCGCGCCGCAGCCGCCGCCCAGGCCGGTCGACCCGACGAGGCTCGCCGCGACTACGACGCCGGCCTGGCGGTCTTTCGGACCCAGGACCTGCCGTTCCAGATCGCGCTCGCCCAGCTCGACCGGGCGACGCTCCTGCCCGCCGATCCGGACGCCGGGGCCGCGCGGGACGAGGCCGTCTTCATCCTCGAACGACTCGGGGCCGTGCCATTCCTGCGGCGGGCAGGGATCGAGCCGGGCGCCACCAGGTCGATTCCGGAAGCCGTGCCGGAGGCCGTCCCGACCAGCCCGAGCCGGCGTGACGTGTAGCTCGGCCCATGCCCCTGCCCGACGATCGACCGCCCGAGACGCGCTCCTGGCGTTCCGACCCAACCTGCATCGATGAGGTGACTTTGACTGGCTCGAGCCCCCTCACTCCGACCAACGCCACCGCCATTCGGCGCTGATCACGACACCCTAACTATCGGTGATTCGCTCGCCACTTCACGCTCACGCTACTGCGCTCACGAGCTTACTGGACTTCCCAAGCAGAATGTCGCGGGTTCGAATCCCGTCTCCCGCTCCACTTCCCCACTCTGATCTCAGGGCGACACCCTGCTTCGTCGGGCGGCCCCCATCTCATTGTCCGACCGGCGTGCCACAACGCTGCGCATTCGGCGACGCGCCTCGCAACGGAGATGGTCGCCGGGCGTGCTACGTGCACGAGTGAGACCAGGGCAGGGCGATGAACTCCGGGTGCGGTCGAAGGCTCGACCTTCCGCCGCTACGAGGGCGGCTCGACGGCACCACCACCTTGACGGACGGCCGGGCCTACCAGACCCCGGGGATCAGTCGTCGGTGCGTGCGCTCGTAGGCGCGGTAGGGGGCGCCCAGGTTCTCCTCCAGCACGCGCTCCTCCACCGCGATGCGCGGGAGGTGGGCGGCGAAGAAGCCGATGACCATCACCAGCACGCTGGCCCAGCTCCCGAGGGTGAGCCCAAGGCCGACCTGCGAGACCAAAAGCCCAGCGTAGCCGGGGTGACGGACGAAGCGGTAGGGACCGGAGCTCACGACCCGGTGTCCGGGGCGGATCGCCACGCTCTGCGTGAAGAAGCGCCCCAGGGTGCCGGCCGCCCAGCGGCGCAGGCCGACGCCGAGAGCCACGAGGGCCGCGCCAACGGCCAGGGGCCACCGCGGGTCTCCGCGGATCCCGGCCCGTGGCAGGGCTCGTGCGGAGGTGACGGCGCCCACCAGCGTCGCAGAGGTGACCGCGTCGGCCCAGGCTCTGGTGCCCCAGTCCTCGACGCGATCATCCCGGGTGGTCCGCGCCTGGCCCGCCGCACCCGCGAGAGCGAACCAGGCCGCCCAGACGGCAACGACGAGCCAGCGTCTCATCGCTCGAGCCCCGGGTGCTGCCCCCGGCCTTCGGCCGAGGCGGCGGGTGGCGTGCGGAAGGTGAGACGGTACAGCTCG
>Ga0209777_10009888_pt1 | contig 10196 bp, 6 predicted proteins | sample FrelakmetHBP12HB_FD_187147 | JGI IMG/M metagenome (GOLD analysis project Ga0209777, IMG submission 187147) | Freshwater lake sediment microbial communities from the University of Notre Dame, USA, for methane emissions studies -HBP12 HB (SPAdes)... | ecosystem: Environmental > Aquatic >...
AGCCGCGACCGTAAGGGAGCGGTGCTGTTCGTAGCGTGCCAAGGCCCGCTCCCTTACGGTCGCGGCTCGGATAAAGGCAACCGCCGGGCGCACGTAACTGAGGCATTACTGGTGTATTGCGAATTCTGTTGCACGAACCCCGTTTTCGAGCGTACTATCGGGTGGCGGACCAAGGGTCGAAAGGGAGCCTGGCATGGCTAGATCGGCACTGTTGTCTCTCCAGATCGCGGCACTCGCCTGCTTCGTGGTCGGCGCGGTCGGTTGCAGCCCCGGCACGGGATCGGTCGAGAACAACCAGATCGTCAAGAACGGCGACAAGATGGAGTTGAAGCCCTCCCTCTGGCCGACCGTTGCGGAGCCGAAGCCGCAGGAAGCGGCCCCGCCTGCCGAAGGCACGCCGGCCGCCGGCACGACGCCCCCCGCCGAGGGTACAACTCCGGCCGCGGGCACGACCCCTGCCGCGGGCACAACTCCGGCCGCAGGCACAACTCCGGCCGCGGGAACCGAGCCGGCCGCGAAGCCCGCGGATAAACCGGCCGAGAAGGCCGCCGACAAGGCCGCCGGCGATGCCCCCGCGGCGCCCGAGAAGCCGGCCGCCAAGTAAAGGCGAAAAGCATAACAGCAGTCCAAGGTCCAAAGTCCAAGGTCCAAGGTCAACAGCAAGGCACCCGCCACCGCGCCTCTGTTGACCTTCGACTTTGGACTTTGGACCTTGGACTTTGGACTTTTGTCGTGAGGTTGCCCGACCTGATACGTAGGTAGAAGTGGAAACGTCGTTCGCGAGCCTCCCGCGATCGAGCCCGCGGAAAGGAGCCTGCGTTGACGGACGCCGCCGGGGAACCCATCGTCGTTCATAGCGTCCAGGAAGAATATTTCTACCTGATGGTCCATCGCTGCACGTGCGGCGGCCCGTGGCTCGGCGAGGCCCAGGAGTTCGAGGGCGACGGGCCGCAGACGCGGCACCGCGTGGCCGGCAAATGCTTCAAGTGCGGCACGCGCCAGCCGTTCATTTTCGACCTGAGCCGCGCGGGCCCTCAGCCGCCCGCCCCCGCCATGGTCCGGCAGATCAACCCGACGCCCGAGCCCTCGCGGGCGGTCGATGCCGTCGAGTGGGCCGACCTCGCGCGGTTCTACCTGGAACGGATTCCGCGCCTGAAGAAGCCGCTCGAGAAGGCCCAATCGCTCCTGGACGCCCGCCAGTGCGCCGAGGAGGCCCTGAAGTTCCTCGGCCCCGCCGACACCTCGCCGCCCCCCGCGGCCATCTGGTCCGACGCGAGCCGCCGCAAGCTTTCGAAGAACCCGGACACCTACAGCCGCGCGCGGCTCCAGGCGATGATCGGCCGGATGCCTCCCCTCGACGACCTTCGCAAGGTCGACGCCCTCGACCAGAAGGTCTTCGACAAGGCCCTCAAGGAAGAGGCGAAGAAGCGCGTCGGCAAATGGTGGCAGGTGTGGAAACGGTTTCGGAGAGAGGCGTAGCTATGTAGGGTGGGTGCTTTGAACCCACCGGCCGTTGACTGCGCAGTTTGGCCCGTGGCGGACCGAACGGCAAAGGGGTCAGGAGCCTTACACATAGGGCTCCTGACCCCTTCCTGCCGCGCGGGTGCCATGCTTTCGCGCTGTTGCGAAAGCATGCTTACCCGCAGGCCGAAGACCATGCTTTCGCAAAGGCGCGAAAGCATGGCACCCACCCTACACGACTACTCAAATACCGCGCGGCGCGGGTCGAGGCCCTTCGATTCCAGGTGCGCCCACAAGAGCGCGACGTAACTCTGCGGCACGAGCGGCTCGGCACTGAGGGCCAGGTCGGCGAGCGCGACGCGAATGGCCTCTTCCGACGGGCCTTCGACCTCGACGAACCAGCCGAGGTGCGGGACCTCGTCGAGGGCGACCTCGCAGGCGCCGGCGCGCCAGGCGGTCCGCCGCTTCTCGTAGCGGAAACATTCCCCGAGGCCCAGGCCCTCGAAGACGGCCGTGAGGGCGGCGGCCGACGCGATCTCGGTCTCGTGCTCGGGCCGGCGCTTGAGCGGCCCGGGCGCGCGCGGCCCTTTGAACGTGACGAGCGCGCGTACGGGCCGGCCTGTCTCCGGGTCGAACTCCTCGCGAATCCGCAGCGCGCTTCCGGCGGCGCGCAGGCGCCCGTCGGCGAAGTCGAAGAGGCGGTTCAACTCGCGCACGGTGCCTTCGAGCGGAAACCCGCGCCGGGCCATGAGCCGGCGGAACTCCTCCGGTGCGGCCATGCGAATCTTGGCTTCGATTTCCTCGGACATCACAACACCGGTTCAAGGTTCAAAGTTCAAGGTTCAAGGTTCAAGGTTCAAAGTTCAAGGTTCAAGGTTCAAAGTCAACGGCCAGCGCTCGCCGATGGCTCGCGGCTAAAAGGAGTCAAACGTTCGGCAGTTGGCGTGCCGTGGTTGTTGTTAACTTTGAACCTTGAACCTTGAACCGCCTTTATTCCATGCGTGCGTCGCGATCGCGCTCGACGAGGATGTGCTTCATCCACCGGGCGTCGTCGCGCGCGGGGAAGTCCGACCGGTAATGGACGCCGCGCGTCTCCGTCCGCAGGTCGGCGGCGCGGGCGATCAGCCGCCCGAGCGTCAGCATGTTCTGAAGCTCCCAGCCGAACGGCTGGTCGAAGACCTTGTCGAGGACGTAGCTCTGCCAGAACTCGATGAGGCCGGCGGCCTCGACGAGGTCGTCGTGCTGGCGGACGATGCCGACCTTGCGCCACATGACGGCCCGGAGGCTGCTCGCGACGTCGCCCATGTTCAGCTCGCCGCGGGTGCTCTGGCTGATCTCCGACCGGAGGCGCTCGGGCTCGGACCGGGGCTCGTTGCGGCTCAGGTCTTCGAGCATCTGCCGCCCGGCCGCGCGGCCGTACACCAGGCCCTCCAGCAGGCTGTTGGAGCCGAGGCGGTTCGCCCCGTGGAGGCCCGTCGACGAGACCTCGCCGCAGGCGTACAGGTTCTCGAGGCTCGTGCGGCCGACGCGGTCGACCTTGACGCCGCCGACCATGTAATGGGCGCTCGGGCGGACGGGGATCAGGTCCTTGGCAATGTCGATATCGAACTGGGCGCACGTCTTCGCGATGCCGGGGAACCGCTTGCGGACGCCCACGCCGAGGTGCGTGAGGTCCAGGTACATGTTCGTCGCGCCGGTCCGCTGCATGTGCTCGATGATGGCGCGGCTGACGACGTCGCGCGGCGCGAGGTCGCCCATCGGGCTGTAGTCCTGCATGAACGGCTTGCCGGCCTTGTCGACGAGGCGTCCGCCTTCGCCGCGCACGGTCTCGGAGATGAGGTGGCGGCTGGCGCCGGCGATGTAGAGCGTGGTCGGATGGAACTGGACGAACTCCAGGTCCGCCAGGACGGCCCCGGCCCGGTAGGCCATGGCCAGACCGTCGCCGGTGGCCACCTCGGGGTTGGTCGTCTCGCGGTAGAGGCGGCCCAGGCCGCCTGTCGCGAGCACCGTTCGCCGCGCGCGGACGGCGTACACGCCCTGCCGCGGGTTCCACGCCAGGATGCCGACCACGCGGTGATCGACCGAGAGGAGGTCGATGGCGAAGGTCTCTTCGCGGACGTCGAGGGCCTCGGCGGCGCTGGCGTGGGCGAGGAGGGCGTTGGTGATTTCCTTGCCGGTCTCGTCGCCGCGGGCGTGGAGGATGCGGGCGGCGGAGTGCCCGCCCTCGCGGGCGACGCTGAGGTCGCCCTTGGTGCGGTCGAAGGCGGCGCCCCACTCCAGGAGTTCCTTGATGCAGTCGGGCGCGGCCGCGACGACTTGCCGCACGACGGCCTCGTCCGACAGGCCGCACCCCGTCGCGAGGGTGTCGGCCACGTGGCTCTCGATGGAGTCGACGCTGGTGACGACGGCGGCGATGCCGCCCTGGGCGTGGTAGCTGTTGGAGTCGATCAGGCGCCCCTTCGTGAGGAGCGTGACCTGGGCGCCCTGGGCGATTTCGATGGCCGCGCGCAGGGCCGCCACGCCGCTGCCGACCACCACGACGTCCGTGAAGACCTGGGGCAGCCGTGCCGTATCGAACGAGGTCAGGTATCGCCGCAGTGCCGCGGTTCGTTTCATCGAAACCTCCAGAATAGCCTATCTCAGGATGCTGAACAGGTCGCTGTAATCGTCGGTCCATAGGTGGGGCTTCGGCGGCTTGTCGGTCGAGGTGGCCTCGCGGATGGCGGGGATGTCCAGGAACGCCCCGTCGTCGGTCACGAGGATCCAGGTGCAATTGGAGTTCTCGGGCTTGTCGTCGTCGCCGGCCTCGATGGTGGCCATGCCCATATCAAAATGTTGCGCCAGGGCCACGACCACGGGCTCCAGGTCCAGGAATCGGTTGGAGATGTGGACGGCCAGGATGCCGTCGGGCTTGAGGTGCCGGCGGTAGATCTCGACGGCCTCCTCGGTCAGGAGGTGGACGGGGATGGCGTCGCTCGAGAAGGCGTCGAGCGCGAGGACGTCGAACCCCTGGGGCCGGCCGCTCGCGAGCTCCTGCTCCAGCGACAGCCGCGCGTCGCCCATGACGACCTCGCACCTGGCGCCGCGCGCGCGGCAATCGGCGACGTAGGTGAACCGCGTGCCCTCGGGCCCCGAGAGCTTGAGGACCTGCGGGTTGATCTCGTAGAACCGGTAGTCGTCGCCGCGGCGGCCGTAGGCGGCGATGGTGCCCGTGCCGAGTCCGACGACACCGACCTTCATCGGCGCGGCCGGCCGGCGGTTGAGGATCGCGAGGCCGACGCCCGACTTTTCCCAGTAGTACTTGGTGGCGGTGCTGCGCAGCGGCTCGGCCGTATATTGGGTCCCGTGAAGGATGCGGCCGTGGCGGAGGATGTAGCGCTCGTCCGCGGTCCCCTCCTTGCCGTACCCCTCCACCTTGAGGACGCCGTAGAAGTTGCGCGACGCGGAGACGACGCTGTCGGAATCCTTGTAGACATGGAACCCCAGGCTGATCGCCGCCGCCACGACGATCGACCCGCTGCCGAACCAGAACAGGGGGATGGCGTCGGTCTGCTTCCATCGTCCGTGCGGCGCGAGCTCGTGGGCCAGGGCCACGGCCGCCAGCACGAGGCACGCCACGAGGCCGATGTGCAGCTCGTAGTAGCCCTTGAGGAGCATCGGCGCCGCCAGCGTGACGAGCAGGCCGCCGATCGCCCCGCCCGCCGACGAGGCCAGGTAGAACCCCGTCAGGTGCCGCGGCGCCGGCCGCAGCCGCGCCAGTTCCCCGTGGCACACCATGCAGCAGATGAAGAGGCCGCCCGAGTAGACGGCGATCTGTAAGTTCATGCTAGCATAGACATCCTGATAGAGAAGCCAGATGATGGAAGCCACGGCGAGGCCCAGCAGGGGCAGCCACAGGGGGCGCCAGTAGATCCGGTCGCTCTGGAAGCAGAGAATGAATGACAATAGGTACAGCGCGAGCGGCAGGACCCACAGGAACGGCACCACCGCCACGTCCGAGCACATCTGGTTCGTGACCGCCAGGAGCATCACCGAGCCGCACGCCGGCAGCGCCACCCACAAGGCCCGCGCCACCCAGCCGGGCAGCGGGGCGTCCCCCTCGGCGGCTTGTGGCGACAGCGGGCCCGGCGGCGCGTCCCTGCGGGCCTTGAGGGCGCACCAGGCGCACAGGACGGCGAACGCACCGAACGCGATCGACCAGGAGATCGCCTGCGCCTTCAGCCGGAGGAGCGGTTCCAGCACGAACGGGTAGCTCGCCAGCGCCAGGAGCGACCCCACGTTCGACAGCGCGTACAGCTTGTACGGCGACTTCCCGGGATACGACACGTTGAACCACGCCTGGAGGAGCGGGCTCGTCGCCGACAGGGCGAAGTAGGGCAGGCCCACGGCCACCGACAAGATGAGGAGGATGTGCCAGACCGGGGCCTCGGAGCCGTGGGGCTTCCACCCGGCCGACGGATAGATCGGCAGCAGGCAGCACGCCGCGGCCAGGACGGCCAGGTGGATCCACGCCTGCCGGCGCTCCAGCACGCGGGTCCGCAGGAGGTGCGCGTAGGCATACCCCGCCAGCAGGGCCGACTGGAAGAAAAGCATGCAGGTCGTCCAGACGGCCGGCCCGCCGCCGAACCACGGCAGGATGAACCGGCCGATGAGCGGCTGGACCTGGAACAGGAGAAAGGCGCTCAGGAAGATTGTTGCCATGTATAGCGCCACTTGCGCTCCTTCATCAGTTGCCTGAACCGCACAGTACGCGCGACGAAATCCGAATGACTAATTCCTAATGACTAATCAAACACCAATGACGAAGAAAGGCAAGGACATGCCTTTTATTAGTCATTAGTCATTGCCTTTTGATTAGTCATTAGTCATTCGTCATTAGGAATTCGTTCTTGTGTCGCCGCGAGGCCTCGTCACGATTTCAAAGCAGCTTCGCGGGCCTCGCCCCTCGCTCCGGCTCCGCCTCCACCGTGTTGGCGAGGACGCCGATGCCCTCGACCTCGACCTGGACCTTGTCGCCGGCCTTCATGGGGCCGACGCCCGAGGGCGTCCCCGTGGCGATGACGTCGCCCGCCTCCAGGGTCATGATGCGGCTCAGCCAGGAGACGATGAACTGACAATTGAAAATGAGTTGGCTCGTGTGGCCCTTCTGCTTCACCTCGCCGTTCAGGCGGCACTCCACGGCCAGGGCGTTCGGATCCCCCGGCTCGGTCTCGATCCACGGCCCCACGACGCCGAACGTGTCGAACCCTTTGGCGCGGGTCCACTGGCCGTCGCGGGCCTGGAGGTCGCGGGCCGTCACGTCGTTGAAGCACGTGTACCCGAGGACCACGTCCAGGGCGTCCTCGACCGGGACGCTGCGGCAGCGCTTGCGGATGACGATCGCGAGCTCCGCCTCGTAGTCCACCCGCGACGCCATCTTCGGGTACTGGATGGCGTGCCCCGGGCCGCACAGCGCCGTCGCCGGCTTCATGAAGAGGACCGGCTCGTCGGGGAGCACCTTGCCCATCTCGGCCGCATGGTCGCGGTAGTTGAGGCCCAGGCAAAGCATTTTCTGCGGCCGCGTGGGCGCCAGGAGCTGGACCTCGGCCAGGGGGTACGTCGTCTTCATCGGCACGAGCCCCTCGAAGTACGGCCGCAGGAGCTCCCGGATGAGGTCGCCCTCGACGACGCCCCAGCAAATCCGTTCGCCGGCCGTGAAACGCACTAGCTTCATCGGCATTCCTTTATCTATGAAGACTTCCTGCGCCGGGCCGCCACACCCGCGCCGGGTGCCATGCTTTCGCGCCGTTGCGAAAGCATGGGCCTCGACCCGGCGACACACATGCTTTCGCAACGGCGCGAAAGCATGGCACCCCCGCCGCAGCCGTGGCGCCGTGCCGGCGCGTCACTTCTCAGGCTCTTCCCGCACCGCGGGCCCCGTCAGTATCCACCGCGTCTGGCACGGCAGGGCCTCGGCGTCCGTGGTCGGAAGAAAACTCGTCGGGTTCGCCAGGTAGTCCGGCACGCCGGCCGCGCGGGCCCAGTCCAGGGGCGGGGCCTTGCCGTCGCCGATGCGGAACGAGAACCGCAACGTCTGGCCCGCCGCGGGCTTCAGCGGCTGAAGGGCCGCCATCGGGATCGCCGCCTCGTACACCATGACGCCGGCCGCCTCGTCGTACTGGACCGACGCCTGCGCCCCGTCGACCGGACCGTACCACGGATCGGCGTTGCCGTCCAGATGGGTCCTCAGGACCGCCCCGCTCCCGCGCAGGCGGACGAGCTCGGCGCGGGTCTCGCCCATCGTCAGGGCGAACAGGTGGTCCGTGTCGCGGAACGCCCCCGGCGGAAGGACCGGCAGCACGTGGCCGAAGTCGTCGTCGGCCCTCGGCGCCAGGCCGAACGCCAGTTGGATGGCGTCGCCGCCGTAGGCCTGCGGCGTGGCGATGAATCCGCCATGCTCGCGCGCCACCCGGGCCACGAAGTAGAAGAAGCTCGCATCGTACGCCACGCGGACCTCGGCCGAGGGCTTGGCCGCATCGCCGCGCAGGCGGACCGGCGCGATGCCGGCCCACTCGGCCATGCCGAGGCCGGCGCGAATCTCGCGCTTCGGAATCCAGGCCGCCTGCACCTCCTGCACGCGGCGGGTCCACTCGCCATCCGCCTGGACGGCCGCCTCGATCCGGTAGGGGCCGGGGCCGGGGTCCTTCGCCACGTCGCAGTCGAACACCAGTTCCGCCACCTGGCCCGGCCCGAGCGACGCCCGCTGCTTCGCCTCCCGCACCGTCCACCCGTCGGGCGCGAGCAGCGACGCCACGGCGTCGACGCGGCGCGGCCGATGGGCCTGGAGCCACAGCGTCACCCGCATCCGGTGCGGCGTGTCGGTCGGCTGAACGCCGCTCACCCAGGCGGTCACCGGCGAGATGCCGATCACCTCGACCTGCCGGAACCGGTCCCGCATCTCCTGGGCCCTGAGGTCCTTGCCGACCACGTAGATCGGCGCCTCGCCCAGCGGCACGATCAGCCGCCGCCCCTTGGGCAGGCCTACCGAGTGGCCCACGAGGTCGAACGCCTCCAGGCCGAACCCGTCGTTGAAGATGAGGGCCCCGCGGTCGGGCGCGGCCGGGTCGGCCCCGGCCCACGACCACACGACCGCCACCCGGCGCTTGGCGCCCGAGAAGAGGTGGGCCTGGAGGAGTGGCACGTCTTCCCAGAGGTCCCCGTCGTAGGCGAGGCCGTCGAGCATCCGCGTCATCTGGGCATACGCGGCCGCCGCCGGCAGCGGCGTCGGCAGGCCGCGCGCGTACTCGACGTAGACGCCCTCCGCCCCGCAGGCCAGCGCCAGCACGTGGCGCGTCACGAGTTTCCACGCCTGCTGCTGGGGCGACCCGGCGAAGGGATCGTCGCCGGTCGCACCGATGAGGACGCGCTTGAGTCCGAACCGCCGGGCCGCCTGGATGCCGAAATCGACCGACCGGCGAAACGCGCCGCTCCGGAGGCTCGCGCTCCGGGCCCCGGCATCCACGACCAGGCTGACCCCGTCGGCCTCCTTCAGCCCGCCGGCTTCCGAGAGGACGTCGGCCACGAACGACGGCGTGGCCCCGACCCACAGCGCTGCCGGGACCTTGAGGCCGCGGACCTCGCGGATCAGTCCCTCAAGCATATTGCGATAGGCCGGTGCGGTGCCCGGCCAGGGGACACCGCCGACGAACGGCCCGTCGCCGACCTGCCAGTCGGGGATCGATTTGGCGTAGTGCTCGACCGAGATCGCGCTCAGGAGCGCCGGGAGCGGCGCGCGGCCGCCGGGCGTCGCCGGATCGTTCGAAGCGGCCGAAGCGGCCGGGGCGTGCAGGCGCTCCGCCAGCCGGCCCGGCCGGATGACCCCCATCGGCACGAGGCCCGTTCCGCGCCACTGATCCAGCGACTTTTCGCCGGGCTCCCACTCGAACTCCGGGCGCCAGTCCTCGGGAAGCGGCCCCTTGTCGGGGAAGTTCGCGACGTCGCGGCCGTCGACCCACGAGGTCGAGACGCGGGTCGCTCCGAGCCGATGGCAGATCTCGGCTGCATCGTCCTCCACCGGGCCCATCATCGCCACGCCGAACGGGCCGGCCGACGTATGGTCGTCGTCGAACGGCGGAACGATCACGAGGCCCCCTCCGCCGACGGCCTTGCGGCCCTCCGCCGTGGCCGTCACGTACACGTGGAAATATCCGGCGAACAACAGGTCCTTGAGCTCCAGCTCCGCCGCCAGCTTGCCGGCCGCATCGACGGCTTCCGGCGGGAGCGTGCCCTCGGCCACCTTGCGGCCATAGAAGTCGACCGCCTTCCACGCCAGGTTGACGACGACGGGGGCGCCGGCCTTCGTGACGTGAACTTTCAGCTTGGCCGGAAGATCGCCGACCGGGCCGAGCCGGTAGACCGCCCCGGGCTCCGTCGCCGTGACCTCGACGTCGAATGGCTCATCAGCCGAGGGGCTCTTGCGGTCCTCGAAGGGGTGCTGGACGAAGGTCTGCCCGAGGATCTTCTCCTGGAGCGGCGTGAGGCGGAGGCCCGTCGGGCTCGCCGGCGCGGGCTCCGCCGCCTTGGCCGCATCGGCGGGAGAGGTCTTCGGCGCGGGCTTGGCCGGTTCGGCGTCGCGCGGCTTGCGGGGAGGCTTGGCGGCAGGCTCAGGGGCGGGCTTGGCCTCGGGCTCGGGGGCGGACACGGCGCCGTCGGCGTCCGGCGCCTTGGCGGCGCCGGCTTTGGCCGACGGGGCGATG
>Ga0209777_10009889_pt1 | contig 10196 bp, 7 predicted proteins | sample FrelakmetHBP12HB_FD_187147 | JGI IMG/M metagenome (GOLD analysis project Ga0209777, IMG submission 187147) | Freshwater lake sediment microbial communities from the University of Notre Dame, USA, for methane emissions studies -HBP12 HB (SPAdes)... | ecosystem: Environmental > Aquatic >...
AGAGCAACCTAGGTTATAGATTAGCTATAGAATAAAGCAAACTATTGCCCTACGCTTAACTATACATAATAAATTAGCAGATTTGAAGCTAACTCAATCGTAAGAAACACTTTGGTGCCCCCAAGTGTGAGAAGTTCGAACGTTTAAGATGGGGTACACATCATATCGCCAGTCTAATACAAGAACTAGCTCAGTTATTGGGAGGCAGGTCAGTTAATTAAGTTCATTATACCAGTTAGTGACCGGTCATTTGCTCCAACTTTTCGGGGTACCGTGCTCCTTGCACCTTGATCTTTGAGCAGGCGCTATCGATCTCATGGAGATCTTTGGACGTAAGCTTAACAGCGGCGGCTCCAATATTTTCCTCCAGGCGTTCAAGCTTACGGGTGCCTGGGATCGGCACAATCCAAGGTTTTTGGGCCAGCAGCCAGGCGAGCGCTATCTGAGCCGGCGTCGCCTTCTTCCGTTGTGCGATCTTGCCAAGCAGGTCAACCAGGGCCTGATTCGCTTTCATCGCCTCCGGTGTAAATCGAGGGAGGGTATTTCGAAAGTCGGACTTGTCGAATTTCGTATTTTCGTTCATCTTTCCCGTGAGGAAACCCTTACCCAGAGGGCTATATGGAACGAAGCCGATTCCAAGTTCCTCGAGGGCCGGCAGCACTTCTGCTTCAGGGCCTCTCGTCCACAGCGAGTATTCGCTCTGGACTGCGGTGACCGGCTGGACTGCGTGTGCGCGACGGATCGTTTGCACTCCGGCTTCAGAGAGGCCAAAGTGTTTAACCTTGCCTTCCTTAATCAAATCTTTCACCGCTCCCGCCACTTCTTCGATCGGCACGTTCGAATCAACACGGTGTTGATAGAACAGATCAATGGCGTCGACCTTGAGCCGCTTGAGCGAGGCCTCGGCGACCTGCTTTATGTGATCCGGCCGGCTGTCCAGGGCCGGCGAACCCTGCATCCCCCTGGGATCGAATTTGGGATCGTTATTGAAGCCGAACTTGGTGGCTATCACAACTTGCCCGCGGAAGGGCGCGAGGGCTTCGCCCACGAGTTCTTCGTTTATGAACGGGCCGTAGACTTCAGCGGTATCGAAGAATGTGACGCCGCGTTCAACAGCTGACCGAATAAGTGAGATCATCTCCTTCTTGTCTGCAGCCGGGCCGTAGGAGAAACTCATCCCCATGCAGCCAAGCCCGAGAGCCGAGACTTCAAGGCCGCTTTTGCCTAATTTACGCTTCTGCATTGTTTTATCCTCCGTATTCTTAATCGCATCTTGCCTGTTAAGTCGACTTTCTTATTTCGCGATCTTGATTTTTCGCAGCCACTCAGATACTTCGCTTTGCGCAGTTTTCACATTGCTCCCCCGAATTGCCATACCCTCCAGCAAGGTCGATTTCGGGCAAAGTTTTGAGATATCCGTAACGCTTCGCCCCAGACCGCTTCCCTCGTGCGTGCAAAATGGTACAACGGTCTTTCCCGATAAATCACACTTCGACAAAAATGTTACGATTGGAGCGGGTATCGTACTCCACCAGTCAGGATAGCCAATGAAAACCGCATCGTAAGACTCAATATTCTTAACTATTGTTTTCAGTTTAGGTCTGTAACCCTTTTCAAGCTCCTGCTTTGCTTGTTCCACACACTCATTGTAATCGCTGGGATACGGATTTACGGGCTGTATTTCAAAGATATCTCCGCCGGCTTTTTCGTGGATTTGATCGGCAATTTCACGCGTGTTGCCGCTGCGGGAAAAATAAGCCACCAGAATCTTTTTCATATCTGCCTCATTTCGCTCATCAAAAGCGTTTGCATCTTTATCACCTAAACGTCGCTTGCTATAGATGATTGACCTGTCAACTCTAGGAATAGTACCATCTACAGAGATAGAGTGACGAGCATCCTAGCTTCAGGCGCTGGTAGTTTGTATTATATCCCTTGCTAAAGCCTGTAACAATCTCGCACAATGCATGCCACAGGCTGCAATTACACTACAATACAAAAATCCCGTATTTACAATGCATGCTAAGCATATACATTGCTTAAACATAACAAAGGGCTAATTTTGGGGATTTGAGGTTGTTATGCGATAGGCAGATTAGCTGGGGCCGATTTTGATGGCACAATGGTGTGTATTGGGATCAACTCTGGTATCCCAGATATTAAATACTGACCATCTGCTACAAACGGGACACCTGAAGAGTCGCGAGTTGATTAAGCGGATGGAAGTGAACGATGCGCCTGGGATCCATGCATAATCGAACTCTGTCCTACACTTCTTGCATCTTAGGTGGGAAAGCTGAACGATACTGGGTAGATTGTTAGTCTTTTTACGTGCCAAAACGAAAAGAATAGCTATGGTAGCGATAACGATAGCGATGATAATGCCCACTGTTGTTTTCAAATCTCAGACCTAGGTTTGGAGCTTCTGTTCCACTAGCAGTACACTCAGCGGCAGTGATTTCTCATGCCTATTGTCTATGGCTAAATCGATTGAATAATGTCCAGGCTTATCGAATTTCATCCCGTTGATATTGAGAACCATATTAGCACAGATTGAAAGGGAGTTCGGAGGGAACTTCACCCCAACGCTGCCATCGGCACTCGGGCCGATGGACTTACCATCTTCGTCCACGACGCTAATGCGCACACGGTGATCCCCTTCCTCTATTCGCTCAAACCGGACACGAAGGGCAATAGAGCAATTGGGGTGTGTTGCTGGGAATTGCTTCGCCCAAATAGAGTCGAAAGTTCCCATGAGGTTTAATTTGCCGCCATAGTCAGCCGCTGCATCACACACTGCGAAGATTTCGATTTCCACTTCTGTTCCTCCTCTTGTTTGCCTAACATTAGTTTTAAATTGATTCTATTAATGGTGACATTCTACAACTGTCAATAACGTCAGTCAAACGTGAAACACAAGCTATAATTACATTACAATACAAAAATCCCGTATTTACAATGTGTGTTAAGCCTTTACTGCTTACACATAACAAGGGGCTGATTTTGGGGATTTGAGAGCAACATAGGTAATAGGTTAGCTGAGAGAGGACTACCCCCAAGTGGTGGAGGTTCGAACGTTTGGTAGTTGACTTTGGGTTTTAAGGATATTGATCAGATATTTTCCTCAAGAATACTCTCTATATGAGTGCTTACTCCACTGTGTTCTTCAGATAAGCAAAGTGTGAGACAAACCTTATTGGTGGCTTTACAGTGAGAAAATAGTGCCTATTTTACATTTAGACTATCCGTAGTATTATACAAATCTTTTCCACAATCTCTACAAGAAACACTGTTTCTTAGCTGATGCTCCACCCTCACAAGCGACTACGTTACATGTGATAATCAAAAATAGAAAAGAGGCCGGTGTAATACTGCCGGCCCCTTCTTTATACACAACTCAATACGAATTAGGGCGCAGACGGATCGTAGTAGGTGATTACAATCTCAGGACATAGGGTAGGATTGCTCCAATCCGCGGAATAGAACTCTTTCCGAGCAGCAGTATTTACGCTATCATTTATTGTCCTTACCATCACACCGTTGTTAGCAACCGTACCATCAAACCAACCCTTTACAAGCTCTGTGATTGTCCAGTTCTCAAAACTGTCGCTGCCTGAAGCCGGAAGGGTGACTGTATCCAGCACCGTGGCGTTGACCGTCGGCTGATTATTCCATGTAATTGTCGAGTCACTCCAGCTGCCTGTCACCTCGTATACCCCGACATCTTCGGAAACGCCTAAACTATCGAAATAATAGTACAATCCTAAATCGGCTTGCGTGATAACAGCTGTCGAAGGAAGCGAGCTAATGTTGAATTGGAGGAATGCCCTGTCACGCTCCCCTGTGCCGGACAGTATATCCAGCCAGCCGGTAGAACCGAAATTCTGCGTAGGAGAATCCTCATAAACCATGGTGTCTTTACCTCTGGATGCGTTAGGCTGAATTGTAAGCGTCTGCACACTAGCATATGTCAGCGCCCAGTTTACATATGCGGTCTCCCCTCCGTTCACTGATACATTTTCCGATCTCCACTTGTAGTGCTCATATTTCAGCTCCACCGTGTGATTCCCGGTAGAGACATGCGTGGCCACGTAAGGCGTGATGCTGCCTGTATCACCGCTATCGATTATTATCTCCGCCCCAGCAGGGTCCGATTTTATGTCTATCGATCCAAAGGAAGGTACCGGCGTAGGTGTTGGCGTAGGGACCGCAACAACTATCGCAACACTGCCGTTGGCTGTCCCGCCCTTGCCGTCGCTGACCACAACATTCACGATATAAGTGTTCGCGACGGAAGGCGCTACCCACGTAACCTGCGCACCTGTACCGGATGTCGCTCCGCCGTTGCACGTCCATGCATAGCTCAGAGAGTCCCCATCAGGATCGCTGGCAACACATGTGACAGTGGAACTGCCCCCAGGGGCTAGACTCGTAGGGTTAGCAACAAGGCTTGTGATCGACGGCGGATGATTAACCTTGCCGCAAGCAACGAGAGAAGTGACTATAACTACGGCAACCAAAACTAAAATGATACCCCTAGTCCACCTTGCTAATCCCTTCATACATCACTCCTTATTAATTTAGATTAAGCAATTATTACTCTTCAAAGTAAAAGTTGTCAATCTCACACTCAATTCTCAGTAAACATCCGACAGTTGGACTCCTTATATTGACCTACCCCCAGTAGTTGTACCACTTACAGAGTTAGTGTCACGACCATTTTAGCTTCAGGCGCTGCTGGTTTGTATTATATCCCTTGATTAAGCCTGCAACAATCTCGCACAATGCATGCCACAAGCCACAATTGCACTACAATACAAAAATCCCGTATTTACAATGTGTGTTAAGCCTTTACTGCTTACACATAACAAGGGGCTAATTTTGAAGATTTGGTGTACCCAAGTGGCAGAAGTTTGAACGATTTAAAGCTGATTCTGTAATCACTTTGGTGCACCCAAGTGGTGGAAGTGCGAACGTTCAAACTCTGCCGCTGTCGCTCCCTAGGGGTGTGATATGTTTAATCTTTGTTGCCAATTTACCCCTGTTTTGTTATCCTTTATGCACTCCGTATCTGGCTTAACAGAACAATAAGTCTTAGCAATCTGGAGGCCGTTCATGCAGGACATCCCCAAGAATTTTCGTGCGCAGTTCACCGACCGGTTCATTAATTTCGTGCGAAGTACCGGGGAAATGATGATCCAGATGGAACTGGAGTTTGACTCCCGTCTGGACTTTGACAGGCTTATAAAGGCCTTGGATCTTACTCTCGATGCCGAACCGATACTGGGATGCCGTCTTGTAAAGCGATGGTGGCGTCCGCACTGGGAGAGGCTGGATGAGGGAAACAGGGAAGTGCTTGCCCTAGCAAAAGATGCGCGTGAATACGAAGCATTCAAACATGCCCCTATTGACCCCTATATCGGGCCCCAGATAAAGGCCTGTCTGCTGCGCACACCGGACAGGGATCGCCTGCTGATCAAGGTAGCCCATGAGGTAGCTGATGCCAGCGGCGTCAGGCAGATAACCAAGATAATCTCATCGACATATTCCACGTTGGCGCATGATTCTGAACACCGCCCTGAGCCAAACATAAATGGAGACAGGAGCATCTGGCAGGTTTTAAGTCACGTGCCATGGCACGCCTACCCAATTATCCTGTACAACTATTATCGCGTGTATATGATTCCACTATTTTTCCCCCTCGGAACACTGCACCTTCCTGTCATAGCAGACAATGATCGGACGTTGGAGTTTGTCAGCCGCACGGTTCCCGAGGACCTATTGAAATGCATTATCGAATACGGGCGTCAGCGCAATGGAACGCTTAACGATGTTGTCATGGCAGCATTGTTTCACGCAATGACTAAAGCGTCTGACTGGGACCACAAATCGCAGCTCAGACTGCGCATAACGGTTGACCTGAGACGATTCAAGCCGGCGGACATCGTAGGCGGGGTATGTAATTTGGGCGGTATGGAGATAGTCGACCTGGGTACCGATTTGAATGATGACTTTAACTATACATTGAAGCGTATCTCATCGTTCATGCATCAGAGGAAGGCTAATTGGATCGGCATTAACGATTACGTAGGGCTTGCACCAATGAGTATATTTTACCCGCATAATTTAATGACAAGAATGATTGTTTTGATAGTTGAGACTTCAACGAATAGTGGACAGGCCCCATATGTTCTCACAAATATGGGAGCTATAGAACAGAAGGACGTTACCTTCGATGTGCCGCCGATAGAGGCCAGATTATTACCGCCGGTAGATTACCCGCCGCATATTATTATCTGCTTTAACAGCTACAATAAGTCGCTCTCCATTTCAGCCGGCTCATGGCCGTGCTCCAAAAGATATATAGAGCGGTGTCTCGATGAGATGATCGTCGTGCTCAGCGGGCTGTCTTCGGAAAAAGCCGCAGACACGGCATACGCGGCATGAACCGGGTATGCGCAACAGCCCCTGTCCGAGTTCTACAAAAGTTACTTTGGTCGCCCCGATTTCGCAGCTAAATCCGCAGATCCCTGGAGTATACCTCGAGACACAGACCTAACGGTTAGGTTCTATCAGCGCATGTTAATTTTATTTGAAGATATTGTTGACAACACTTGACAAAATAATAGTAGATGTAATAGTATGTTATCCCTTAATGTTGTGTGCTTTACGTTAAAATAGCACTGATAAGTAATAGAATCTAAGGTAAATGGGATAAGGAGGGAAGCATGAACAAGAAGAATTTCCTTTCACTGTCGTTAGTCACACCATTTGTCATGGGGCAGTTAATAATGGCTCCCATTGCTGCAGGACTGTTAATGGTAAGAGGGATCGCGTTAGAGAATCCCAGGAAAAAGGCTGTGCTCAAGCATGCAGAGGAGGCACTGAGAGCCTCGGAGGAGAAGTTGCGACTCATATTCGCCTCAATGCCGGATAGCGTAAGTGTGATCGATATGAGCGGCAAGATCATAGATGAGAATGATGCCGGAATCAGGCTGTTTGGAGTTACCTCTAAAGAACAACTCATCGGACGCAACGGTTTCGATTTTATGGCCAGTAGTGAAAAAAACAGGGCTTTTGAACTTACGAATAATATATTCAGCAAACAAAGCGGTGGACCCCATCAATTCAGGATGAGAAGGGCTGACAATAGTGAATTTGATGGCGAAGTGATCGCCACATTAATGAGGGATACAGATGGCAAACCGCAGAACATCATTACGGTTATCAGGGATATCACCGAGCGAAAGCGGGCGGAAGAGGCGCTGAGGGAAAGCGAGGAGATGTCGCGGAGCATGCTGGATAACGCCGCCATGGGGGTTTACCTGCTGCAGGATAAAAAGTTCCTCTATGTGAACCCGACATTTGAAAAGATAACAGGCTATACCAGCGAAGAGCTTGTGGGGCAGGAGGCCATAAATTACGTTCATCCCAATGACAGGAGCACAGTCAGGATAAAAGCATTGGAGAACCTTAAAGGGATATCCAGCTCACCATATGACTTCAGGGTATTAAAGAAGGATGGCCAGCAGATTTGGGTCATGGAGCGGGTCACGTCCATCAAGTATAAAGGGCGGCGGGCGGTGATAGCCAGTTTCATGGAGACCACCGAGCACAAGAAGGCACAGGTGGAGCTGGAGCGTGCTTATGAAGAATTGAAGACGGCGCACGACCGCATGGTGCAAACGGAGAAACTCAGGGCCATGGGGGAGATGGCCAGCGGCATAGCGCATGATTTCAACAATATGCTGGCCGTGATACTGGGGCGCGCGGAGCTGGTCATGGATGATGTCAAGGATGACAAGGTTAAGAGGGGCATCCAGATAATTGAGCAGGCGGCCCTCGACGCGGCCAAAACGGTGAAGCGCCTGCAGGACTCCACGCGGATACGCGTGGAACACACCTTCGAATCGCTGGATGTGAATGAGGTGGCGGAAGGCGTCCTCAAGATGGTGGAGTCCCGCAGGGTCGAGCTGGAACAGACGAAGGGAATAGCGATCAAGGTAGAGCAGGAATTGGGCAAGGTGGGGCAGGTATCCGGCGATGCCGCCGAATTACGGGAGGCCTTGCTGAACATACTATTCAATGCTATGGATGCCATGCCCACGGGCGGGAAGCTGACGGTGAAAAGCTTGCAGGATAAGGACTGGGTGCAGATATCGATAAAGGATACAGGGGTGGGGATACCGGAGAACATGAAGAACAGGATTTTCGAGCCGTTCTTCACCACAAAGGCTTCCAAGGGCTCTGGACTGGGATTGAGCGTGACCTATGGCATAATCGCCAGGCATGGGGGCATGCTCAAATTCGACAGCGCGGTGGGCAAGGGGACAACGTTCCATATCAGGCTGCCGCTGGCCACTGAGGCTGCTAAGAAGGAGATAAAGAAGGGGAAAGCGGCTGCAGCTAAATTTGCCAATATACTGGTTGTGGATGATGAGCCCGAGGTCTTAAAGGCCCTGGGGCTGAACCTGGAACACTTTGGTCACTGGGTGAAAGGATTCACCCGCGGAGCCGAGGCTATAAAGGCTTTTAAGGATGGCAACTACGACCTTGTTATCACGGACCTTGGAATGCCGGAGGTATCAGGGTGGGATGTGGCCCACGCCATAAAGGAGATACAACCGGACATGCCCGTTCTTCTCATCACAGGGTGGGCCATAGAGCTCGATGAAGAACAGAAGCAGATTGTCGATGGGGTCATAGCCAAGCCTTTCAGTCGCGCTTCGATCTCATCAGCGATAGCCCAGGTGTTTCCCATTAGGAAGGGCGCACCAAGAAAGAGAGAAGTGGGTAGAAGAGGTGTAGGATTCACCATCTCATAAATAATGAATGCAGCACAGAGCTATTCATGAAAATACACTTGGTGCACCCAAGTGGTGGAAGTTCGAACGAGTGGAGAATATCATATGGGCTTAGCTAAGACTTTTTGCGATAGCTGAACAGAGAATAGCTTATTAAAGAATGTTCATGGCAAACCATGGCATATGAATAGAACTGGCACATTTACTGAAGCATCGTACTCTTAAGCAACACTTCTATAGCTATGTTAATAGTTACCTGCCTCAAGGAGTGCTAGCTACAACTCGCCGTATTATCTCCTATTTTTTCTTTACTATTTCCACCGGAGTTATTTCAAAGCTCAGGTTTTTTCCGGCTAAAGGAAGGTTAGCGTCAACCGTTACGCCCGCATCGGATACGTTAAGGACGGTGCCGTTAATCGTTCCATAGGTGTTGCGCAGATGCAATACTTCGCCAACAGTTGGTTTAGAGCTATTTTGGAAATAGCTCCAGTTCAAAGTTGCTGTACGGTTGTCGTAATGTGGGCCGTAAGCATCCGCAAACGGTATGTGGATAGTTTTAGACTGGTTAACGCTCATACCAATCACGGCCTGTTCAAAGCTTGGAAGAATGCTGCTGTTGCCAATAGTGAACTGTAGCGGTACATTGCCGTGGAGACTTGAAGCGTCGAACACTGTCCCGTCGTCCAGCGTTCCATTGTACAACACGCTAACATTGTCGCCGATCTGGGCTGTTTCTGTACCACCGCCACATGCGGTGAGCACTGTCGATACGGCTAGCAGCGCTATCAGCAACATAGTCGAAAGGGCCTTCATGTATTTTGCAGTCGTCACTTTATCTCCTCCTGTAACCTTTTCTGCACCTATCTTTGCCGTAGAGCTTCTGGTATTCGGCGTTCACTTGCACTTACACACCAGAAGCTCATATAATTTCCTTTGGTTTATTTCTAATGTAATTATAGCTTATACTGCGCTTAAATATAATAAGGGGCTAATTTTGGGGATTTAAGAACAACCTAGGTGATAGATTAGCTGGGAGAGTACTGCCCCCAAGTGACGGGAGTTCGAACGAGTGGATGAGATAAAATGAAACGATGTTTGCTATAAACCTGTCTCAGTTTCCATCGAGTAGCCACAATGCTTGCATGCCTCTAGGCGCGGTGTGACCTGCCCCCCAAAAACTGAGCCAGTCCTTGTGTTAGACTGGCGATTAAAGAAAGAGGGGGAGACATGGTCAGGAAGGCATTCAAACCGGAGCAAATCATCAACAAGCTGCGTGAGGCAGAGGTCCTGTTGAGCCAGGGGTCCACGGTAGCACGGGCCAGCCGGAAGCTGGGGGTCACTGAACAGACCTACTACCGCTGGCGCAAAGAGTACGGCGGCATGCGGGTGGAG
>Ga0209777_10009890_pt1 | contig 10195 bp, 9 predicted proteins | sample FrelakmetHBP12HB_FD_187147 | JGI IMG/M metagenome (GOLD analysis project Ga0209777, IMG submission 187147) | Freshwater lake sediment microbial communities from the University of Notre Dame, USA, for methane emissions studies -HBP12 HB (SPAdes)... | ecosystem: Environmental > Aquatic >...
TCGATCTGGGAGCAGGAGTACAGTGGCTTCTATGAGGAGGGACTCTGCTTTGTTCTCACCATGCATCCCCAGATTATCGGCCGCCCCTCCAGAATCGCGATGCTTGAGAGGTTGATTAGGAGGATGAGATCAGACCCCGAGGTCTGGTTCGCCCCGGGGACGGAGGTAGCGGACCACTGGCTTAAACGAAGGTAGGCTAAGAGGTGCCTGCCTTAATCATCTTGGCGACCTGAGCTACCTTTCTGCCTAAGCCGCGTGCTGACTTCAAACCTAGTTCATCCTCTAGGACGGCGTTGACTATTCTGCGCCTCTTCGGGTATGTGACTGCTCCGCCACCATAATAACCGCCAGGTGTCTCCTGTGGACCCGAGCCTACTACAATCATGTCGTGGACAAGGAAATAGTTGTGGATCATCTGGATCGAAGTCTCCTGACCGCCGTTCCTATTGTATCCGATGGCTATCGCCCCGCATACCTTGTTCGATAGTCCTCCGCCATAGACTGTCCTCACGTATCGGACGAGGGGCTCGGTCCTGTCGAGGAGGACTTTGAGTTCACCTGTGATTCCGCCGAAGTAGACTGGACTGCCGATGAGTATACCGTCGCTTTCGGCGAGCTTTGGGTAGACCTTTTCCATGTCGTCTTGGAAGCTCGGGCACGCTCGTCCATTCTTATGCTCTTCGAAGCACCGGAAGCAGGCGATACATGGGTTGATCTTCAGCTGAGCAATATAGAGAGTCTCCGTCTCGACGTTGCCCAGTTCCTCGCGGACTTTAGAGCCTCTTTGACTAGAATCTCAGTGTTACCGCGCCTTGGGCTACCCACTATTCCAAGTATTTTTACGTCTATTCTTCCTTCGGTCATCTCATTCTCCTCCAATTGCCTTTTAACTATCAGGTGCCGATTAATCGATTAAAATCTTTAGAGGTTAGAGAATTGAGAGATACTTCGCGTCTAACCAGGTACGTTAATGGAGGATCAGCGACGGATCTCCTTAGGTCCATGATTAGAGCAGCGAGTGTGAATCCCCCAGGTGGGGAGAGGGAGTGCGCGGAGGTTATCTATAATAAGCTCGCTGGTCTGGGTCTTGAGGTCGACTACGTTGAGAAGGAGTCGGGGAGGACGAACGTCGTCGCAAGGCTCAGGGGGACCAGAGGTAAACCTGTCCTCCTCTACAACGGTCATATGGATGTTGTCCCTCCGGGCAATGGGTGGAACCGGGACCCCTTCGGTGGCGAGATAATCGGTGGTAAACTCTACGGTCGGGGTGCCGCGGATATGAAGTCAGGTATAGCATCAATGGTCGCGGCAGTCGAGGCCATTGTGAAGTCAGGGTCGAAGCTCGGGGGCGACCTAGTCCTAACAGCGGTCGCCGACGAGGAGACAGGGAGCCTCAGGGGTACCCGCCACCTAATCGAGGAGGGGCTTAAAGCGGATATGGCCGTCGTCTCAGAGCCCACTGACCTGAGGGTCGAGATAGCAAACAAAGGGATACTCTGGGCGGAGATTACCACGCGTGGCAGAGGCTCTCATGCCTCGAGACCACACCTGGGAGTAAACGCCATCGATAAAATGCACGCAATAATCGAGGCAATCCACAACATCAGGCTCGAGGGGTGGAACGAACTCTTCGATGTCCCTCCGCCGGTCCTCAGCGTCACAACAATACAGGGCGGAACGAAGATCAACGTGATACCTGACCTGTGTAAGATCGAGGTCGATAGGCGACTACTCCCCGGCGAATCCCCTGAAGCAGCCCTAAGCCAGATCAAAGCCGCAATCGAGGGTGTGAAGATGAGAGACCCTCAGATTGAAACGGAGGTCAAGGTGCTCGACGAGTGGCCCCCTATGCAGGTCTCACCCGAGGAGCCCATAGTTAAGAGTCTCGTCGGTGTGGTTGAGAAATTGACTGGCGAGAGACCAAAGTTGTTCGGGAAGGCAGCTGGAACAGACGCCTCATGGCTAGTACGTGACGCGGGCATACCGACGGTCCTGTTTGGGCCGGGCGACCCGCGCCTCTCCCACACACCTGACGAGAACGTGAGCCTCGATAAGGTAGCCGAGGCAGCGAAGGTATTCACCGTCCTCGCAGCAGATGTCTTGGGTTTAGACTAGACAATTCCTACATGCGGTAGTAGCTCTATTTCTATGTCCAAAATTTGCCTTCTTGATGCAGGCTTCAAATCCAGTCTGGAATGATTTTATGTCGATTCTCTTCATCGATACTTAGTTGAGGGGCTTGCGCGAAACCGATAACAAAGAACTTGTTATTTCAACTAGTGTATTTCAAGTGCTCTATTTCATAACGTATAATTGGCTATGCCCTCTTTTTTAGGCACCAAAGCCGCTACTATTTTGATGGAGCCTCTTGGAAAAGATTACCTAACTAATACTGCGACGAGGATAGTGTTTGGAACGAGTGGTTGGAGGGGAAAAATTGGCCAAGACTTTACCTTATTTAATGTTCAACGCGCTGCACAAGGCGTCTCTGAATACTATAACAATTACATCAAGAAGGGCAAGATCCTGATAGGTTACGACCCTAGAGGATCCAATCAAGAGTACGCAAAAGAAATTGCCTCAATACTAGCTGCAAACCATATCCCAGTAGAAATAATTATTGAGGAACCGACACCCACACCAGTTCTGGCATACTTAGCAAACTCAAGTGAGGAAATCACCGGTGTAATCAACTTAACAGCCTCTCACAACAAATTCACCGACGACGGTTTCAAATTTTCACCCCACCATGGCGGAGCCGCAGACAAGAAGACTACTGACCTCATCTCTCAATATGCTAACGAGATCACGATCATCCGAAGGGAAACATACGAATTTGCAAAGTCGACGGGCATGATTCGGGAAATCCCACTACACAAATCATTGGAGAGATACTTAGAAGGGTACATCTTGCCCAATTTGAAGAAGCTGAAGGCCTGGGAAACGATAATAGGCTACGTAAAATCGAATCCAAAATTCAAACTGATTCTTGATCCTATGCAGGGAACCACAGCCAAGTACCTGGAGGCTCTTTATAGAAAAATTGAGATTGAAGCAGATAGACCTTTCATCAAAATTCTCCACATGGAAAACAAGGATCCACTATTCGCAGCGGTCAATGGGGCACCGAACCCAACCGAGCCGGATAACGTTAAGGAATTGATTGCCGTCGTGTCAAGGAACACGACGACGATTGGAATAGCAACCGACGGAGATGGAGATAGGTTTGGATTAATCGACTTCGGTGGAAAACCGATCCAGGGAAACGACGTAATAGCCATGCTAACCCATTTCCTCGCGAGCAAGAACCTCAGAGGCGTAGTTGGTAAAACCGTAGCCACAAGTAACTTTGTCGAAGCCGTCGCACAGCACTCAGGCTTGGAGGTTGTTGAAACCCCCGTTGGCTTCAAATGGTTCGTCGAAAAAGCAACAGAAGAAGGATGTAACTTCCTAATAGCAGGCGAAGAATCAGCGCATGTAGGTGCTGGGCCATTCATGAAATCCTGGGACGACGGTATAGCAATGGGAGCATTATGCCTCTGGATGATCGCAGAAACTGGCAAAAGCTTCTCCTCCTATAAGGAGGAGATTGAAACAGCTATAGGAAAACGCTACTTCTACAACAGAGAAAACGTCGAGTTAACAAGTGATTTGAGAGATGAAGCTACTATACTGATAAGCCAAGTTAAAGAGGAACAGAGCCGAGGAACGGATCTCGAGGAAACATCAATTCACAAGCTTCTGACATCTTTACACACTTCACAGAAAATAGAATCGATAGTCACCATAGATGGCCTGAAGATCATTTTCGAGTCCGGCGACTGGTTATGCATCAGGCTTTCAGGGACTGAAAATGTTGCAAGAGTTTACACTGAAGTAATGGAACCTAAGAGAAAAGGCTTCATCCAGTTTATCAGCAAAGTTCTCCTGGGCATAAAACCCGAGGTTGAGCTCTCAAATCTCATCAAGGCCTCTGAGAGAAGAAGGTTGGAGATGCAGGAAACCAACCTATATAGAGAGATTGGGTTTGAGGGTGAGAATCCCCGTCTCGGCTGGGTCATCCCCCCAAACTGGGAGAAAATCGAGGAGAGTTTAACCAGGTTTACCGATTTAGATGTGGTTAAAGGGAAAAATAATTTCGTATTCTCGGGCATGGGCGGCTCGATCAACGCCATCAAGGCGATGTCCCAAATCCATGGTAACCAAACTGAGGTCAACATATATACAATTGACAGCCTCGACCCAGCGGCCCTCAGAGAACTTTTTTCACAAATCGTTTCTCTGCCACAGACCCTGGTCATCGGAATATCAAAATCGGGAACAACGAAGGAAACACAGGATATATTGAAGGCGATTAGTCAAAGGTTCGAATCACAGGGACTTGATCCCAGGAACCACTTTCTTTGGCTTACCGACCTACCCAAAGGCAGGGAGTCGATCGAGAGCAGCGGATGGATAAACGCCCTAACTATACCAATACAGGTAAACGAAGGAACAGACGTCGGTGGTAGATTTACGGCGCCACACACAGCGATTTTTCTAATCCCGCTCTATTTAACCCTCAACAGGAACCTGACAGAAATGCGTAAGATCTGGGAGGAATACCTCAGACTCAGAGAAGCTCTCCTAGAATCCCCGGCGAAGAAGGCTTATTCCTTAGCAAAGAAAGAAACTCAGAACTTCGCCATAATACTCGATGAGCCATTCGCCCACGCCCTCGAAACCTGGGTCACTCAGCTCATTCAGGAATCCCTAGGCTCAAAAATCGCCGACTACAACCCAAAAACAATGGTGTTACCCACAGAGGGATCGATAATTCCTGGGTTCGAGCCGGTTCAATTTGATGTCGACTCACTGAACTTAGATGTAAAAACCATGGTGAACATGCATCTACTAGAGGTCTTCATAGCCATCTTCGCCTATGAAAAGAGAATTAACTTCGTGACTCAGCCTGATGTAGAATTATACAAGAGGGAGATGAACCTCATCGAGCCTCAGAAGCTTCCTAACATCGAACTAGTTACATTAACCGAACTCGTGGTAAAAATAAGAAATTACCTTCAACTGAAACCACAAATAAAGTTTCTTGAAGTGGTTTGCTACTGGTACCTCCGTGATGACTTTAAGAATCTACTGTGTAAACGGTTGAATAACACCTTCCCGAAACTTGAAACCCTTGTATTCGCCGGAAGTGATTGGAATCATCACTCATATCAAGCGGCAAGCAGGAACGAGAATACCCTCTTCATAATACTAACCAAGAGCGACTATGAGCACCGCATAGATGGAGTTTCAGAGCTAATCCTTATGAAAAACATTGCCACGATCCAAAAAATAGCCTATGCAACAAATCAGACACTGCACGATAGAGCGATTCTCTTCAAGGTTAATGAGGCTACCTTCATCCCATGAAAATCTGTCCTATCTCCAAAACCTTTACAGTTTAAATAGACAAAACTGATCAATTACCCATGCATAAACCAACTAAAGAAGAGTCCGTTAAAATCTTAGGAGAACAACCGCAAGAGCGGGCATTCACCTTCTACCGAGACGTAGGTGTACCAACAGGCATATCTGCAAATAGCTTAGCCGAATTCGTAGACTCCATTAAAACCATAGAGGCAGCTTCCCTCGAATTCCACATGAATAGAGGCGACTTCGAGAAATGGGTCACAATGCTCGGAGACGAGACTCTTTCTAAGCAGATCGCAAACCTCAAACGAGAAGAATTCCACGGCGAGAAGATGCGAAAGCGCCTACTACAAATTACGAGACTTAGACTCGGTAACCTGAGAAAATTCGCGAATGCCACAACAGCCTAACCTCACCAAATTAAATCGATATTTACATAAGTTAATTAATCAAACAACACAAACTAACAAGGGATGAGCGGAAGGGAACACACTCCAAACCAAATTTTACTAGTAACACTGCATAATGTGGGTGCAATAATTGGGAAAACGGGTAAAACAATAGATGAACTGATAAAACTAACAAACATAAACAGAGAGGAGCTAGAGGGAATCATCGCCAGCCAGATCAACTCAGGTTATCTAGAGTACTCAACCGACCAAACAGGGACAATACGCTACCACTTAACAGGTCGAGGTATCATCAGGGTCTCTTCCCTATACACGTGATTCAAGGGATTGACTAAAATAACTCCAGTAATACTAACCTGGGAGTACCCCCCAAGAATTATAGGTGATATGGCGCACCACTTAGACCGCCTTACATCAGGTCTCAACAAGTACAATATACCAACAAGCGTGGTCACCTGCCACGACTCACCGTATTTGTACGAGAGACGATCCGATCTCCTCGAGTTATTCTGGGCATCAAACCCAGTCGAGCCACACATCTCCGTCATTACCTGGTGCCTAACACTAAACTCAGAGATAGAACGGATAGTTTCGGATATATACTATAGTAGAAAAGGAGAAATCGACCTATTAGATGTCCACGAGTGGCACTTCGTATCTGCAGGTATCAATCTGAAGAAAGCCCTTGGCATACCGTTCATCTTCACAATTCACAGTCTCGAAGACCAGAGATCACTAGACCTCTCGTCTCCCCTAAGTTCATGCATCAAAGGCTTGGAGAAGATCGGGTCAAATGAATCTGATCTAGTGATCACGAAATCGGATTCAATGAAAAAAGAAGTTATAAAGATCTATGAGGTACCGGAAAGCAAAGTAATCGTAGTATCCCCAACCGAAAAAGGTTGGATCAAAGAAATCATAAAGTCATATAGGAAAACAACAACTAACAAACGAGAGTGAGGACTTGCTCACCCCCAATGTTTTGATGTTAGCCTGGGAGTTCCCTCCCAGAATAATTGGGGGGCTTGCGCCACACGTATACGAGCTATCAAGGGCCCTAGTAAAGAAGGGGATCGAGGTCCATGTAGCCACCTGCGACTTCCCGGGAGCAGAGACATACGAGGTCGTAGACGGAGTGATTGTCCACCGAGTCGACTCCTACAGTAACCCCACCCCCGATTTTGCCACATGGGTCGCGATGATGAATGTCAATCTCCAGAGGGAAATCGCCGAGATAATCGCATCAAACGACATCTCAATACTCCACGCACATGATTGGCTTGTAGCCAGCGCCTCAATCGGACTTAAACACATGTTCCGCATACCACTTGTCGCGACTATACACTCCACCGAGTATGGAAGAAGAAGCGGCATCCACAACGACTACCAGAGGATGATTAGCTCAACTGAGAGCTGGCTAACCAGAGAGGCTTGGAGAATAATCTGCTGCAGTAAATACATGGCCAAGGAGATCAACTCCACACTAGGCGTAGACGAGATAAGGATCGATATTGTCCCTAACGGAATCAATACGGAGCTATTTAGGACACCAATCAACCTCAAGCAGCTGAGATCCAGATTTGCGCAGCCGAACGAGAAACTCGTCTTATTCGTTGGCAGACTCGTCCATGAGAAGGGAGTATCAACAATCGTTGAAGCCGCGCCCCATCTTTATGGACTGAACTTTAAGATCGTTATCGTGGGTGAGGGATATCTGAAGGAGGAACTGATAAGACGAGTAAACGAACTTGGCCTATCGGATAAGGTATATGTGACTGGCTTCCTCGAAACAGAAACAATTAGAGGGCTATTCAGAGTAGCTGACGTCTGCCTCATACCATCCATCTACGAGCCTTTCGGAATAGTTGCATTAGAGGCTATGGCCGGGGGTTCACCGATTGTAACCTCAGGATCAGGAGGACTGGGAGAGATCCTAGAACACGACAGGACCGCTACATTTGTGTACCAAACCCCCGAGTCCCTAGCTTGGGGAATAAAAAAGATTTTGACAGACCATAGATACGCTGATTCTCTAAGAAAAGAGGCTTCAATACGGGTTAAATCCTATGAATGGGGTGCCATAGCCACCAGCACAATAGGCACATACACGAGAACCATGCTCGAGTACACTGAGGGTAAATGGAAACCATTTTAACCCTCGAGATACCTATTCAAGAGAAACGAACCATATAAAATTAAATTACAGTCAATTCTGGTGATGTAATGCGGATTGCTTTTTTCGTATGGGAGTATCCCCCTACCATTGCAGGTGGCCTAGGAACCTACGCTCAGTATATGGCCCCGGGCTTGGTGAAAAAGGGACACGAAGTATCAGTCTTCACACTTAATAGGGGCAGACTTCCAACCCGCGAGATTCTCGACGGAGTAGAAGTCCATCGACCCCTGATCTCAGATGCCAGTAACGTTTTGTCACTAATCGCTGACCACGGTCTGAGACGATGGGGGTCTGGGCTCAAGTTCTTCAGCGACATAATGATCTACAACACCCTGTCAGCGACAAAACTACTCAACGACCTCATTATCGAGCAGGGATACAAATTCGACATGGTGTCATACCACGACTGGCTCAGCGGAATAGCCGGTCTTATGGTAAAGCAAAACTCAGATCTGCCATGCGTCTTCCATGTCCACTCCACGGAGTGGGGCAGAACAAACGGCAGAGGTTCAGAAGTAGTCTCCAGTATCGAGAAAACAGCCTCAGATAGCGCGGACCAGGTTGTGACTGTAAGCAGCGCAATGAAATATGATCTGATGACCCACGGTTGGAACGGGGACAAAATCAACGTTGTATGGAATGGAGTCGACCCATCAAAATACGACCCAAATAAATACACTAAGAAAGATGCTCAAGCGATCCGGAGAAAATACCAGATAAATGAAGACGAAAACATGGTGCTGTTCGTCGGGAGACTAACCCACGTAAAAGGGACCCTGGAACTCGTAAATTCCATGGTAGAAGTCCAAAAGAAGTCGCCAAAAACTAAACTAGTTATCCTAGGAATAGGTGAGCAGGAGAACGAGATACAGTGTCTAGTCAACAACCTCGGTCTAACTCACACCGTGAAGCTCCAATTCGAGTTTGTATCCGAAGAAGAGAGGATCCTACACTACGCAGCATCTGATGCATGCGTCTTCCCATCCAAATATGAGCCATTCGGGATCGTGAGCCTCGAGGCAATGGCAATGGCTAAACCCGTTGTAGTTGGAGCCCGAGGCGTCGTAGGATTCGCCGAACAAGTCATACCTAACGGTCCAGAAAAATGCGGCGTTCACGTCAACGGAGGAGACCCAATGGATATAGCGTGGGGAATAAATGAGGTACTACGAGACAAAGAAGAAGCCAAGGCTTGGGGACTAAATGGTAGGAAAAGAGTTCTCGACTGTTTCACATGGGATGAAGCTATTTCGGAGACGCTAAAGGTCTATCAGAAGGTCATTCACTAACAGTCGATCGAATCTTCGAGGCCGTATCCTCCGGCCTTATTTCGACCACAACTTCGTTGTGAAGCCTTTCCATGAACCCGGCATCAGTTGTATAGATTGGTTTAATGTCAGGTCTGGAGATCATTCTCAAGTGGACACTAAAATCCCGTAAATGAGAGTCTAATGGCCCAGAGAAAATAGACATATTGAAACCCTGCACACCAAGGGCACTGTAACCTTTCAGCATGGCTGACAATCCTTCCGCTAAGTCTCCGAGCGTAGCCTCATTCATCTCAAATATGTTGGAGGCATCAACGACACCGACTACGTCGTTGTTCCCCAGTCCACAGAAACTTGTGTACCAATTGGAGCCGCCAAACTTTGTTATGAAACGCTCTAAATTCTCCTCCTCTGCTTCAACGATATCTCTCCAGTAACTCAAACCATGCTTCTCGTGGAAAATTCTAGACGCCTCCAACACATCGAAGAGGTAATGAGTTGGGACCTCATCGGCGATCACCTGGAAGTGTGGGTGTAGCATGCTGGCTGCAGCTGTGGGGAGATGATTCCAGTTTATAGAGCAGAACCTGACCTGAGGGTGCCTAGCCCTCACTGCTTTAATGTATCTGATTGAAGCCTCAAGCCCATTGCCAATGTGCAGAGCATCGAACCTTTCGAGTGGAATGAAATGCTCTGCAGTTAATACAACAACCGCATGATGCTGGGCGAATGCGAAGAGATTCGGGAAAGCAATGGCTTCACCAACCCTCAACCTACCCCCTGGAATAAGGGTCTCAGGAAACTTCGGGGTATTTGCATCTATGCGATCGGGACAAAAGGGACAACTCTTCCTAGTAGACTCAACTAGCTCTAAAATCGAGGAGTCGCCAGCCCTAATCTTTGGCCTATTCGCTCTCTCATTGTTAATT
>Ga0209777_10009892_pt1 | contig 10193 bp, 9 predicted proteins | sample FrelakmetHBP12HB_FD_187147 | JGI IMG/M metagenome (GOLD analysis project Ga0209777, IMG submission 187147) | Freshwater lake sediment microbial communities from the University of Notre Dame, USA, for methane emissions studies -HBP12 HB (SPAdes)... | ecosystem: Environmental > Aquatic >...
TACTATATTTTGCCTCGCAGTTCATAATCGGCTCGATCATACAGCCATTGGGTGTGGGAAATGTTTTGGCTCTCCAAATAACCCTGTCGAGCGATACATTCAAAGAGATCGCGTCAGGTTGGATCGCGTCAGGCCAAATAGCAATTTATTATAAACACTTCTACTTCGATAATTTCCATCCGATTTGGTACAGCATATTTTTAAGCCTGCTGATAGCCAGGACATTCAAAATTAACGGCGTAAGTCCTAGTTTCAACTTTATCATTCTGACACCGTTCATCGCCGGAATCTGCGATCTGATTGAAAATACGATGCACCTGTACTTCCTGAGCGACCTCAGGCGCGCAACACCAGCACTCGTCGCGTTCTCGGGAACCGCGACAAACACCAAGTGGTTTCTGGCTCTCTCCGGTGTCGCCATCGTATCCATTTTGATTGTTGCCTGGTTTGCGAAGACGTTTATAATAAAGAAAAGGTAGGAATTTTTTTCATGAAGCTGCTAAACTTTCAGTTTGTTTCGGATGACGCGCCAAAGTTTGGAGTTGTCATCAAGGGTTACGCGGTGTCTTTTGAGACGTTGCAGCAGCAATACGGGCAAACTCGTGCGGAACTTACGGACGTTTATTCGTATCTGGAAAATTTGCCGTCGAGCGAGGATAAGGCAAGAGAACTTTTGAAATATGGAGAAGCTTACATTTCCTCTTTCAATGAAAATGAAAAAATACCTCTGGAAACGGCGAAAATACTTTCTCCCCTGGCCGTTCCGCGGGCGCTGATTGATTTCGGTTTGTCACCGCGTCATCTGGGAAATTCGGCGGCGACTTTGATAAAGCATGAATTCGGCATTTTCGGTTCGATTATCGCGCCGATTGTTAAGAAAAGAATAAGAGCGGCGGCCAGCGGGAAGATGCTCTATTATAAATGCAACCATAACGCGATTATCGGAGATAACGATACCATTCATTGGCCTGAATATTCATCTTATCTGGATATTGAACCGGAGTTGGCGGTAATCACGGGAAACAAAGCCGTTCCGATAGCCGGATATACAATTTTCAACGATTCGTCGGCGCGCGACGTTCAATTTCGGGAAATGTTCGGATTAGGTCCGGCCAGAAGCAAAGATTTTAGTCACAGTAAAGGGCTGGGGCCGTTCATCGTTACCGTCGATGAAATTGGTGATCCTCTTGCTTTGAACGTGAAAGTGAAAATAGGAGAGCGATATGAATGGAAGGGAAGCACTTCTGAATATTCCGCGCGTCCCGAAAAAGCGCTCGAATACCTGAAAACTATTTTCACCCCGCTTCCGGGCACGGTCATCGGTTTGGGAACCATACCCGATTGCACGGGACTGGACAACGATTTGTGGATAAAGCCCGGCGAAAAGATTGAAATCACTTTCGATAAACTTGGCACCCTCCGGCAGAATACGCCGGAAGATCTGGGAAAAATCGAACCATCGCGCTGGGGGAACAGAGAAGAATTGCGAAAATTCTACTGATTACTTTTTTATTCTTTAATCTTTAAATTTTTCCGCAGATAATTTTTAAAATCATCGTAATCGTTTGTGATGGAAACGGCGCTGCCTTTTCTTTGGTCAAGGTCTTTCATGCTCTCCGGCAGAGGCATGGCTAATCCCAAAAGCTTTTGTATCTCTTCCGGGAATTTCGCCGGATGAGCCGTTTCCAGAGAAATGGCCAGTTTTTTATCCGGCGCTGTTTTCAAGTACGCATCCAATCCAGCCCAGCCCACGGCTCCATGCTGTTCCAAAACTATATGATAGCGGTCATAAACATTCTTGATAGTTTTTCTGGTTTGCTCATCTGATACGCTTACCGAAAAAATATGCCGTCGCATTTCTTCCAGATCGGGATAGCGGTGAACTTTTCCCACGCGGTCAACGGTGCCTCCGTATAAGTCAAAAAAGCGCGCCAGATTGCTGGGATGCCCGACGTTCATGGCGTTGGAAATACATGCCCGTGAAGGAGAAACTTTGCTGTATTTTCCTGTGGCCAGAAATACAGGGAACTCATCATTTTCATTAGTAGGCATAACGAGTTTGGCCACCGGCAGCCCCATGCGGCGCGCGTATTCACAGCCCAGAGCGTCGCCGAAGTTTCCCGAAGGAACGGAAAAGATTGCCTGCTCTCCATTTTCGGCTAACTGGGCGTAAGCGTAAACATAGTAAATTATTTGCGGAAGAATCCGGCCAAAGTTAATTGAATTGGCTGAGGTCAGATTAAATTTTATAAGTTGAGGATCGGAAAACGCCTGCTTGACTAAATTCTGGCAATCATCGAATTTACCGCTCACGCTAAGCGCCTGCACGTTGCCGCCTATTGTGTCGAGTTGTTTTTTCTGCCGATTGCTGACTTCTGTTTCCGGATAAAGAATAGTAACATCAATTCCAGCCACTCCTTTGAAGGCTTCGCCCACGGCGCTGCCCGTATCGCCGGAGGTGGCGACAAGAATATTTAATCTTTCGCCTTTCGGGCGGCAGTGGCTCATAAGTCTTGCCATCATGCGCGCGGCAAAATCTTTAAACGAAGCCGTCGGTCCCTGATCCAGGCGCATCACGTAGGTCCTAGGTTTTACCTCTTCCAGAGGGACGGGATAGTTGTAAGCGTCTTTAACTACTTTTTTAAGAACCTCTAGAGGGAACTCATGGGCAATAAACGCTTTAGCCACAAGTAGTGCCGCTTCCCGGTAAGGCTTGCCTTTCAGCTTCTGGATATCCTTTATGGAGAGAAGCGGTATGGAATCCGGCATAAATAAACCTTCGTCCGAAGCCTGTCCTTTGAGCAGAGCTTCTTTAAACGAAACCTTGCCGGTAAAAGGAACAATTCCCGCGACATTCTTCAAATTACGATTTGTGCTGTAGTAACGTATGGACATGGTGCTTATCCTCATTTTTTCGTAATGTGCCATTTCGATATCATCTGTAATTTCGAAATGGCGTTAATATTTAAAACTTATTTACGCGAATAAATCAATTTAAAAATTACCTCTGTCATTGCCCGGCTTGACCGGGCAATCCAGTCGCAACTTTATTATTTCTTGACAACGCCGAATATTCTTTACATAAATGAACATACGATAATAAAGAAATGCGAAGTGTTAGATTTGGCTAAAAGTAAGGGAATCTGCAGCTAATTGATGGTTATTATGTAATGAAAAGTAATGCTTGATATGTTCACAAAACGACGAAAGACGAAAAATGCGTTATCCTAATATTACTCGCCTTTATAAATATTGCCCTTACAACGAGAATTATCTTAATATCCTTATCAATAGAAAGATATGGTTTTCAAATCCAGAATCGTTTAACGATCCTTTTGATTGTAAATATAAGTTTAAAACTGAAGTTGATCAATCTGAATTTGAAAATTATGCTCATAAATATAAGCCTGAAAGTTTGGAGAAGTTGAAGAAACTGACAAATAGTGATGAAGACGCCAAAGAAACACGAAATAAAATCATAGAGGGGCTTACGCATTATGTCAATGTTGAATTGAAAAATTCAGGCCTTTTCTGTATGAGCAGATATGATAATAATATTCTAATGTGGTCTCATTATGCAGATGCCCACAAAGGATTTTGTATAGAATTCGAAAGATGCAAGGATAACGAACTGGGTAACTTTGATAGGACTCGCCCAGTCAAGTATGTAAGTCATAATTATGAAAAAGTCACGGTATTAAATGATAAAGCCTATGATATGAAATTTTATACAAAAGCCTTTGAATGGAAATACGAAGGAGAGTGGAGACTAATTAACAACAAGTATGAAGAATCATGGCCGTTACCCGCTAAAATATCAGCAATAATATTCGGTCTCAGAATGTGTGTTCATCATAAAGAAATAATAAAAAAATTTTTATCGGATTTATCCCATGTAAATTATCGCCAAGCGGAGGAAGTACCTAACCAGTATAGGATTAAGATAGTCGATGAAATAGGAAATAAAGAAAACAGGTAGATATAATTTCCATTAAGAGAGAAAAGGGGTTTGCCTTTGACTGTTGAGAAATAATAGTTGTAGAAAGTATCATGGTCAAGATTTCATTGACATACACGGCCGTTCTACTTATAGTTTTACAATCAGGAGAATCCGGGTTAATATACTAATAAACGATTTAACCAAAAGGAGGACACCATGAAGATAAGCGCGCGTAATATACTGAAGGGGAAAGTAATCAAAGTTTCAGACGGCGCTGTGAATACAGAAATACTTTTAGAACTTACGGGCGGAGCTAAGGTCGTTTCAATCATTTCCAAAGAATCCGCAAAAAAACTCGGTTTGAAATCCGGCAAAAAAGCATATGCGATTATAAAAGCTTCCAATGTAATGATGGCTGTTGATTAAGCCTTTCGTTTTCGAACGCAACTTTGATGTTAATTAAGGGGGGCAGCAGTTCCCCTTATTTAATTAAAGCAAAAGCTGATATGAGCGATGAAAAATTATACATAGTCCTGATGGGTCTGCCCGCCCGGGGGAAATCAACACTAGCCGTGCGCTTGCGGGATGCTCTCCGGAGAGATGGCATTTCCACTCGAATATTCAATAACGGCAATCTACGCCGGATTTATCGGCCGCTGCAGGAAACATCGAATTCCGAATTCTATTCTCCGGAAAATTCAGCCGCTGTGGCGTTGAGAAACGGATTTGCCCGCATGAATATGGAAATGGCCAAAGCCTATCTGCGCAATAGCGGACAGGTCGCGATTCTGGATGCAACCAACGCGGAACGGGCACGACGCGCGATAATTGAAAAATATCTCGATGATTATCCGCTTTTCTTTATTGAGTGCATCAATGATGATGAAGATATCCTGAACCTGAGTATACAGGAGAAAATTAATCTGCCTGAATTTGCTCATCTTAAAGATAAAGCGGCACCAGAATTCTTAAAACGAATCAATTACTACCGGATGATTTATACACCATTAAAGATTGAAAGAAATTACATTCGCATAGAGTCTTTACAAAACATGATTATCGAAGAAAAGCATAGCGACGCGATTCCCTTTTATGACCGGCTGCGTGACTATCTTGTTACAGATGAAGTAAAAAATCTTTTTCTGATCCGGCACACGGAAACGGAATATAACCTTGAGAATCGAATCGGCGGAGATTCGCCGCTCACAAAAAAAGGTAAAGCACAAGCAACCGCATTAGGCCGGTTTTTTAAGAAAAAAAAGATTTCGTACATTTTTACCAGCAAAAAAAAGAGAACAATCGATACGGCCAGAGTTATTTGTGAAATGCAGGATGATTGCAGAATTATTTCGCTTACGGAGTTTGATGAAATCAACGCGGGAATTTGCGAAAAAATGACTTATGAAGATATCGAAAAAAATATGCCGCACGTCTTCAAGAAAAGAGGGATAAACAAATACCACTATGTTTATCCCGAGGGTGAAAGCTACGAGACAATGAAGCCACGAATCATACAAGGCATCAAGAAGGCATTTTTTTTAAACCGGCGCGCTAACAATATTATGATCGTTGGCCATCAAGCCGTTAACCGGATGATCCTGTCTCACTTCCTGTACCGGCGGGAAGAAGACGTTCCTTACATCTACATTCCTCAGGATCGTTTTTATCATATCGTCTCCACACAAGACAGAAAGCTTTTTGAACTCAAACGGTACGATTGAATGTTGTTTCATAAATCAGCACGGACGTTTCAATACATCAAAGCGGAGGATAATGAGGCTCAAACTTCAAAAGCGAAGCGAATAGAAGTTTGTAAGCCGAATTATCCCGTATAAGCAGGAATATTAAACCCCGCAGCTTGACTTGGGGTTCATATTCGTGATTGACATACAAGACCGTTCTTCTTATACTTTATACCAAGTCGCATGTAAGTTACCGCCTTGCAGATGGTAACTACCGGTAAGATAAAATTGATTTACTATATGCTTTCTTTGCGGGAATCGCTCTTTGGTATTGGCGGTGCTGCTGTTGTCGGTGAAGTTGTTGACGGTCATCCCGGTAAAATTTTTATTTACTAAGGAGATTCAGTTGGCGGTTATATTCACGCCCGAGCCATGAAAGTCGCATCCATTACAATCAAGAAAGAGACGGAGCTGAATTTTAAAAAGCTCCTGGACATAGTCCGGCCTGATGATTCATTAGCCTTGTTGATGCAGGGCAGTCCTGATCCCGATGTCATTGCTTCGGCGATGGCGTTGCGCGAAATTATCCAGCAGAAAAAAGGCCTGGCCAAAAGTGTTTTTGTTTCCACAGAGCCATTGGTCAGACAGCAAAACAAAGAATTTGTTTCTTTCATGCGTCTTAATATTCACTTAATTAATCAAGTGGATTTGAATTCTTACCGTTTAATAGCGCTCTTGGATGCCCAGCCTTCTTTTCTTGATGATGCCTTAAAATTCATAAAGCCGCATATTGTTTTCGATCATCACCCCCGCAAAGGGAAATGGCAAGCGGATATGGAAGATATACGGCCTGAATACGGCGCTTTATCCAGCATATTAACCGAATATTTGCTTTGTGCCCGCGTGAAAACTACCCGTAACCTGCACACTGCTCTCCTTTACGGAATCAAATCGGATACGGACAATTTTGATCGTGCCACCATTACCGAGGATATCAGAGCTTACACCTACCATACAAAACACGCCAACATGCAGTTGATCCGCCGTATCGAACTTAATCAAACGCCGGTCAGTTTTTTGAAATATTATGATCACGCCTACCATCACATAAACAATTTTCACGGCCGGCGGATTTGTTATCTGGGAGGTGTTGAAAGCGCTGATGTCTGCGTTCAGATCGCTGATTTTTATTTGCGTTTGATCGGCACTTACTACGTAGTTGTAGCCGGAACCGTCGGCGATAAGTTTATCATTATTTTTCGTGGTGACGGTTATAGGCAGGATTGCGGCGCAATTGCGCAAAGGGCTTTCGGGTTAATCGGTAAAGGAGGTGGGCATCGAAGCGCCGCACGGATTGAAGTTCCTCTGGAAGCATTGAAAGAAAAGTTAGGCGGCGATTTATCCCAGCGAAACGTTGACAGATTTCTTTTTCAAAGCCTGAGAAGAGATCAAAAACCTGCTTCCACCAAAGGTGAATAATCCACTAAAAATACAGGGAAGGAAAACTTATGCGAGACGTCGGATTTAAAAAAGAAATAACAACAGGATGTTACCTCGATCCTTTTAACGGTTTTCAGGAAAAGAAGATTACTATTGAAGTGCGTTATGATGAGATCACCGGCGTGGCGTGCCGCATTTTACCTTACCGCGTCCGTCCAGCCCAAAGGCCTGATTTAGATTTTTATTTGGAAAAATCGCCGGAATCGTTATGTCCTTTTTGCTCTGATCTTTTTGAGAAGACAACTCCCAATTTCATGCCCAATATTATTTCGGAAGGAAAATTCCGGAGGAGAGAAGCATACCTGTTTCCTAATGCCTTTCCTTACGATCAAAACAATAATGTGGCAATTTTATCATCACGACATTTTATCGGACTGGATCAACTGACAGCGGATACGATGCGTGACGGCTTTGCCGTCTGCCGCGACTATTTTCACCGTGCCGCCGAATTGAATCTTGGTTATAAATATTGTTCAATTAACTGGAACTATATGCCGCCGGCCGGCGGCGGCCTGATTCATCCGCATTTGCAGACAATTGCCGGACATAAACCCACTAATTTTATGCAGCGACTTTTATCCAGCGCTCAGAATTACGCCGCAGCTGCAAATGGAGACAATTTATGGCGCAATTTGATTGCTTTGGAAAAAAACGCGAAAGAGAGGTTCATTGCCAGCACCGGCGTTATCAGTTGGCTGACAAGTTTTGCGCCGAAGGGCATGGCGGGAGAAATCGATTTTATTTTTCCGGAAAAAACATCATTTTTTGATTTAACTGAAGCTAATTTCAATGAACTTCTCACAGGACTATCCAGGGTTTTCAGCTATTTGTACGCGAATAATTTTGTGAGTTTCAACATGACGTTTTATGCCACAATGATAAATAATCGTTATTTTTGCGTGCAGGGAAAGATTGTACCGCGTTTTGTGATTAATCCATTGGGAACGAGCGATTTGAATTATTTTGAAAAGCTGCACAATGAAATTATTTGCCCGACTGTTCCGGAAGAGCTATGCCGTGAACTCCAACCTTATTTTAATACTGGGCTATAAAGAAGTTGTCCACTCGGAATCAGTACTATTGGAATCGGTGATGAATGATTGAAATGCTTTTAGTTTGGCGTCGAGATCATCCATGAAGTTGACAACCAGCGGCACTATTTCGTATCCACTTTTTCACTTTGCATTTACCGAAAATTAATATATAAGCGTAACCCAAAATATATATGAGAGGGTTATAATATCGCGTTTCTACCACATTCTTTATTTCGTTTAACTTCCATTTTATTATGTCTGCTGGTTTTGATGCCGAAGGTTGCCTTGGCTGTAAACTTTTATGACGGCGCGCGTGCGCAGGGAACTTATTTTCTCACCTATTCTTCTGTTTATACAGCCGACGAAGCGACCGATAAAAACGGCAACACGAGCAACAGAGATTATGGATTCTTCAATGCTCAGGAATTGCTCCGTCTCTGCTATTATTCATCTGATTTTGTCGCAACCGCTCTTGTCCCGTTTGGCTATACGGATATTCACTCCATGAATCAGAGCTCGTCAGGTCTGGGTGACATCAATCTCGGCGCCGGTTATTTTCTGCCGGTTAAACAGATTGATATTCTGCCGATGATATTCGTAGAATTTCCCATAGGAGAATACAACGCCTCAAAAGCGGTCAATATCGGCTCGAATCAATACGACATCAAGCCAATGATTTTTCTTTACAAATCATTCGGCGATTTCAGTATTGATGCCGCCGTGAAATATTATTTTCGGTTGAAAAACGAAACTACCAATGTCCTGCCGGGAGATGAGTTATACGTGCAGTGCCTTATGGGCTACAATGTAACGGAAAAATTTAAATTAGGACCTTCCATAAACTGGATGATCAGCAAAGACAAAGAGCAAAACGGAGTAACGGTAAGCGGCAGTGCCCGAGAAGCGCTCTCCGTGGGTGCTGACGTTTATTATCGTTTTTCATGGCTTAGCGTTACCTTCACTTATCTTTACGACGTGCATACCGAAAATTCGACCAAGGGGAATTTCTTCCAGATCAAAACTGTTTACCGCTTTTAGTTATTTTCAGTTAAAAAAATGGCGATAATTTCTAAGAGTCAAGAAAACTAAGCCAAAGATAAAAAATATGGTTTATTGACTTTACCTTGTGTTCTTATAAGCATCGTATGGTATAAAATACTATGTGACGCAGGGATAAATGCGAAGAGTGAATCTACTTATCTGCAATCTCATGGAAAGAATAAAATTGAAGATTACTAGTTGAAGGTGTTACGATGCCACTGAAGCGTGCCATTATGCGTCGCCTCGGTGTTCGCCACGGATGAAGACACCGATAATTCAGAATCACGAACGCTTGACGGTTTGCCGAACAGATGTTCGCCAGGTCCTTCGGAGGTGCGAAGAATCTATAATGGTGTGCTGTGTAATTTTATATTACTTTTTTTTTCTTTTAACCGTTCATTCAGCAGTCCATCTACTTTTTTGATGGTTTCCTGTATTTTTTTACTGAGGTCACTCAATTGGAATTGTATCGCTAGCATGAACACCATTAGAAAAAGAACAATCCCGACAAGAATAGTATATTGCATAACACACTCCTTTTGTTAAGTTAGAAATCCGCCACTTTTCAAACATTACCGTTTGCAATGTATCATAAAACGATAGAATTGAGAAACAAGAATTACAGGAAGAAATTATTTGTTACACAATTATTCAATGATGGGTATTCATAATAATCGAGGATTACGGATTAAAACATGTTTTATGGAATTTGTATCGACATCTCATGAAAGTTGGTATCCTTTCTCGCGAAATAGTTTCAAGCAGGCATCGGCGACAGCATCGTCATAAAAAATTCCCTTATTTTTTACGATTTCTTCAAGGGCGGTATCAATACCCAGGGCCGCACGATAGGGACGGTGAGAAGCCATAGCCTCCACGACGTCGGCGACAGCCAGAATCCTTGACTCCATGAGAATTTCATCCCCTTTCAGGTTTCTTGGATAGCCGGAACCGTCCATACGTTCATGGTGTTGGTAAACAATTTGTGCCAGCGGC
>Ga0209777_10009893_pt1 | contig 10193 bp, 8 predicted proteins | sample FrelakmetHBP12HB_FD_187147 | JGI IMG/M metagenome (GOLD analysis project Ga0209777, IMG submission 187147) | Freshwater lake sediment microbial communities from the University of Notre Dame, USA, for methane emissions studies -HBP12 HB (SPAdes)... | ecosystem: Environmental > Aquatic >...
CATTGGCATGGAACATGGGCACGATATGCAGGACGCAGTCCGCCTCGCCGACACCGAAGGTAACGGCCACGGCATAGGTGTGGAGGATGATGGCCCGGTGAGAATAAACAACCCCCTTGGGGTCGCCCGTGGTGGCCGATGTATAGCAGATCATGGCAGGGTCCCACTCGGAGAGATCCACAGGGAAGTCATACTTTTCGGGGAACTGGGCGATGAGCTCATCGTACATGATGAGGTTCTCTATGCCCGATACAGGCTTCTTTCCGGTGTGCGAGAGCACCACGATGTGCTTGACGTTCTTAAGTTGGTCTTTTATCATCTCCACGAACATGAGCAGGTCCTCATCCACGAAGATGACCTGGTCTTCTGCATGATTGATGATGTAGACAAGATGATTCATGGGCAGTCTGAAATTAACAGTGTGAAGGACCGCCCCGGAGCACGGAACTCCGAAGTAGAGCTCCAGGTGCCGATGGTCGTTGAGTGCAATGCTTGCCACCTTGTCGCCGCGCTTGATACCCAAAGATTTTAGCGCATGGGCGAGCTGGCATACCCTCTTGTAGTAATCCGCATAGGTATATCGGTGGACAAATTCGGGAAACACAGAGACGATTTCTTTTTTAGGAAAGTATTTTGCGGACCTCAACAGAAACGTTCTCAGAAGCAAGGGAAAATCCATCATAGCGAAGACCTCCTTTTGTATTATTGTATTATAATTCTAGCACATCTATTAGCACTGTCGGAAAATCAAGTGTTTTTTTATTCGTATATTTTCTCGCCTTTTGCATCAGCGTTTACGGCATAGTCCTCCACATCGCGCATGTCCTCCTTCGAGAATGTTTATCAGAGAGAGGGGTACGGTTTCCCTTCTCCCTGATATCCCTTAAGCAAAACTCTCCGTGGCAATATCCACCATGGAAAGGTCTTCACTCTTGATGGCCTTTGCGGCGGCATCGACCTCCGGCAGGATATTCTTGATGAAGAACCTTGCCCCGGCGACCTTACCGGCATAGAAGGCGGCATTACGGTTGTTCTTGATGAATTCCTTCCAGGCAACTGCATCCGAAGACGCTACGCTCTTTTCCTTGCTCAGGACAGCCAGCTTCTCCCGGGCGATACCTGCCTGCCAGAGAAGCAGCCAGCCGGAAACGACCTTCCCCATCATCATCAGGAAGGGATAGGCGTGACTCACCGGCACCAAAAATTTACCTTCCCGGGCACAGGTGGAAAAGAAGATGCCCATCTCAGCCAGCGTGTTAACCGCCCCCTGAACATCGGCGGCCAACCCCGTCAGCTCCGGTTGTTCCTTATATTTGGTGACGGTGGCGTTCATTTCTCCCAAAAGACTCATGAAGTGGGCGCCTTTCTTCATCCCCAGCTTGCGTCCTATCAGATCCAGCGCCTGGACGCCGTTGGCGCCCTCATAGATAGAGGCGATCTTTACGTCACGCATAAACTGCTCCACGGGATAGTCGGCACAGTAACCATAGCCGCCATAGACTTGGATGGCCAGCTCGGTAACCTTAAAGCCAATATCAGAACAGTAGGCCTTGATTATCGGTGTGAGGACCTCCAGCAGGCCGTGCCATTTCTCTTTTTCGGCATCATTATCCTCCGTTATTTCCTTGTCGATGGCAAATGAGGCAAAATAAATCAGTGCCCGCATACTTTCCACGTTCGATTTCATCCATAAAAGCATCCTTCTTACATCAGGATGCTCGATGATGGCTACCTTGGGAGCGGCGTCATTGCCGAAATCGGCTATGGTAGTGCCCTGGATGCGTTCCTTAGCATACTGGAGGGCGTGAAGATAGGCGATTGATCCGCTGCCCACCCCTTGGAGGCCGGTACCGATCCGGGCTTCATTCATCATCTGGAACATGACCTTGATGCCCTTTCGCTCTTCCCCGAGAAGCTCTCCGTAACACTGGCCGTTGTCACCGAAGTTGATGGTGCCGGTAGGGCTCCCGTGGAAGCCCATCTTTTCTTCGATTTTAGCTATCTCGTAGTCGTTTCTCCTGCCCAGGGAGCCGTCGTCGTTAACGATGTATTTGGGGACGATGAATATGGAAATGCCTCTGGTACCGGCGGGATCGCCTTCGATTCGGGCTAGAACGGGATGAATGATGTTTGCGGTGAGGTCCTGATCCAAACCAGTGATGAAAGATTTGGTCCCCTGAATCAGGAAGGTGCCGTCGGGCTGAAGAATCGCCTTGGTGCTGAGGTTGCCTACGTCGGTCCCGGCGTTTGGTTCGGTAAGGCACATGGTCCCGCCCCACTCTCCGGAGATCATCTTAGGCAGGTATTTATTCTTCTGAGCCTCCGATCCGTAGGTTTCGACGAGGTGCGATGCCCCGTCGGCCAGAAAAGGCAGAACCAGAAAGCCAAGGTTATGGATGAACCACTCCTTGGCGGCTACAGTTATGCAATAGGGAAGTCCCTGGCCGCCGATTTCCGGCGATTTGCCCATAGCGCTCCAGCCGCCTTCGCTATAGAGTTTGTAAAGCCGGTGGAAAGACTTGGGAACGCTGATACTCCCTTTTTCCAACCTGCACCCTTCACGATCCGATTCCACCAGAGTGGGGAATATCTCTTCCACAGCAAACTTTTGCGCCTCCGTCAGAATCATGTCAAACATGTCTGGAGAGAAGTCCGTGTATGGAGCCTTCTCGCAAAGCTTATCCACCCCCAGCATTTCATAGAGCACAAACTTCTGGTCCCGTTCGTCTACAATCAAGTTCGCCATATCATTTTTCCTTTAATATTATTAGGTCTGTTTTTGACGGCTTCCGTCTTTGTCACTGCGGCGTACTTTCCTTATACAAAGGCAGATATATCTGCCTTTGCCCTGCGCAGCAATCGGGCTAACGGGTAGTCTTGGTAACTGTAACTTATTATAAAAATATCTTATTTAGAAGGAAGAGCGGCGATGAAGCTGCCGGTCAACTTTACACCCCCCAAGGCATCGACAGCCTGGATGTCGCACTGGATGCGGTTTTCCCCACCTTCCGCGAATTTTTTCACTACATTGCCTGTGACGGTAATTGTAGCACGGGCTTTCGTATTTTCAATATCTGACAAATCGGCCGGTTCCGTCATTCCGGAGAAGCGAACCTTGAAATTTTTTAAACATTTGTTATCAATCCATTCCGTAATGGCACGGCTCGTTATCCCCATGATCAGCATTCCGTGGGCGATAACCCGCGGCATACCGAACATGGTCACGAAGGTTTCGTCGTGATGCAGGGGATTGAAGTCTCCGGAGGCGCCGGCATAACGGACCAGGTGAGTTCTCGTGAGAGGGTCCGACGTGAAGGTGGGCATAGCGTCGCCGATATTTATATCTTCAAAGTAGATTTCTTTAGCCATGGCGTCCTCCTTATCTTTCCACTAAGGTAGAGCGGGATTTGATAATGAGCTCTCCCCGTTGATTGCGAATTTCTGTTTCAATAACTGTAAATTCCATGAATTTACCGGGTTTGTCTTTCTTTTCCTTGTCGTACATATCGACGACTTTAGATTTTCCCGTCATAATGTCGCCGGGATGAATGGCGCCCAGGTAAGAGTATTCCTCTTCGCCATGAAGGAGCCTGATTAGATTGATATTCAGGGCTTGAATAAGCGGCATGAGCCCCCCGGATGCCCAAAGGGCAAAACAAGTTTGAAAGGTGGGCGGCGCAATGATGTCTTTGAATCCTGCATTTTGCGCCGCTTCCCGGTTTGTATAGAGGGGACTTATCTGATCCTTATTTTCTTTCTGATAGATGGCCATAGCAAATTCGGCTATCTTTCCCTTTTCCACTTCGAAGGTGTAGGGTGCAAACTCCAGCCCTATTTTTGATTTATCCGCCATTTTGCCCTCCTTTTTTAATATAATGAAAACCTTTAATTAAGGATTGAATTAAAAATCAATTAAAAACCCCTTCCTTTTCGTAGTTACTGATCTGTTCTTCCGTATAACCATTTTCGAGAAGAACTTCTTTACTGTGAGTGCCTGCAGTGCAGCCGATAGAGCGATATTCTTGTTTAGTGGCGGAAAACTTAATGGGGTTCGCAATCTGTTTCAATTTTTCTCCCGACGGTAGGGCGAACTCCACAACCATTTCCCGCGCCCGAGTATTTTCATCGGCGATTGCTTCCGCAAGCGAAAGGACTGGTTCCACACAGGCGTCCACCTGCGAAAAAATTTCAGTCCACTCATCCCGCGTCTTTTGTAGAAAGATTTCCCGGATTTCTTTTTTTACTTTCTCAATATTGGGCGTGATGATACCGTAGGGGATCAGATCCTCCCGGTCGATTATCCGGCAAAAGGTTGCAAAAAACTGTGCTTCCAGTCCGCCGAAGCTTATGTATAGCCCGTCTTTTGTTTCATAGAAATCGTAAAGTGAACCGCCGTTTAAAAGCTCCTGTTCCCTTTGTGGTTCTGCTGCTCCGGCCAGATATGTTGTGGCCATCATGGAGTTGAAAGCCATGACGCCGTCGGTCATGGAGATATCGATATACTGTCCCTTTCCCGTATCTTTTCGATGGATCACCGCAGCCAGAATACCGATGACAGAGTTGTTGGAGCCGGAAGCCACGTCGGCAATCTGCATACCCGTAAGAGAAGGTCCTTTATCTTTTGTCCCGGAGTAGTTCATGAGCCCGGAACGGGCCAGATAATTAATGTCATGACCTGCTCGGTTTTTGAGTGGCCCCGTCTGTCCGTAACCTGTAAGAGAACAGTATATCAATGAAGGGTTCACAGCCTTCAGATCTTCATAACCTAGGCCCAGCTTGGCCATGACTCCGGGACGAAACTGCTCGATAACGACATCGTATTTCTTGATAAGTCTGTGGACTATCTCAACAGCACTTGTCATCTTAAGGTTGAGGTTCAGGCAGCGTTTTCCCCTCCCCAAGTAAGCAAGGTTGCATGATAAATCGCTGCCGGGGAGGAAGGGCGGCAAGAATGAAGCCATATCGGGATAGGAGCCGGAGAGTACGCGAAGCACATCAGCGCCCATATCGGCCAGCATCATCGTCGCGTAAGGGCCAGGCAGAAGCGTCGTAAAATCCAGTATTTTTAAACCCTTCAGGGGTCCGGGCATCAACAGTCTCCTTTAGAGACCCATGAAGCGGGCTGCGATCATTTTCATAATCTCGTTAGTTCCGGCGAAGATCCTGGTGACCCGGATGTCCCGCCAGGCGCGGGAAATGGGATATTCGTCGCAATAACCATAGCCGCCGTAGAGCTGGAGGCAACGGTCGGCGACTTTGAAGGCCATGTCGGTCGTCCAGAACTTGGCCATGGAAACTTCCACGACCACGTTTTTACCCTCGACATGGTCCATAATGAGCTTGTCCAGGAATGCCCGTCCCACCTTTGCATCAGTTGACATTTCGACAAGCTCAAACTGAGTGTGCTGGAATTTGGAGAGAGGTTTCCCGAAGGCTATTCTCTCTTTGCAATATTGGATCGTCATTGCCACCATCATCTCTGCCGCCGCAACGGCGCCGATGGCGCAAACGAGTCTTTCCTGCTGAAGTTTCTGCATGAGCTTCAAGAAACCCGTTCCCTTCTCACCCATCCTGTTTTCCTTGGGAATCCGGCAGTCGGTAAAGTACATCTCCGCCGTGTCCTGACTGTGCCAGCCGATCTTTTTGATCTGCTTGCCTTTCTCGAAACCGGGAGTAGTGGCATCGACAAGGAAAAGATCTACGGCGGAATGGGAATCGTTAATAGATGGGTCTCTGGCGGCCACAATGATGAGGTCGCAGTTGATGCCGTTGCTGATGAAGGTCTTCTGGCCGTTTAAGACGATATGACCGCCGTCTTCTGTGGCGGTGGTCTTCATGGCGGCCAAGTCGCTCCCCGCGTTGGGTTCAGTCATGGCCACTGCGGTGATAATGTCGCCGGAGATGCAACCGGGGAGATATTTATGTTTCTGTTCCTCGGAAGCGAAGGAGGTAATATAGGGGACAACAATGTCGCTGTGCAGGGACGCCGTCAGACCTGAGAAACCACTTTTCGTCGTCTCTTCGGTGATGATGACGGAATAGAGGAAATCCGCTGCCAATCCACCGTACTCTTCCGGTACGCTCGTACAGAGGAACCCCTGTTCGCCCATCTTTTTCCAGACGCTCCTGGGAACTATGCCCGCTTCCTCCCACTCGTCAATGTGCGGTACGACTTCTCTGTCAAGAAACTTCCTTAACGAATCTCTGAATATCTTGTGCTCTTCCGAATAGTTGATAATCTCCATTTCATGTGTCTCCTTTTTAGAAGCATGAACATATCATAGCCAGAGGCGAGACCACTTTTACTTAAAAATAAAATATGAAACATTGTTTTAAATGTCAAGACAAAAATGAAACATTGTTTTAAAGATTAAAGTATCCGGAAAAAATGTGTTCGACGCTCTCGAATGACAGGCGTGAAAAGTGGTCATTGTTTATCAAAGAGCGAACAACAGATCCATTAATGGCAAGTGTTCCTAAAATCACAAAAGACTTAGTTCCACTCATTTATGCTTTAAAATTAATCTACCTTATCTGTTTACTTACTAGAAATAGTAAGAATTCAATATACCGAATACTACAAATTATCTCGATGGCTGTTTTGCCTATTTGAAAGAATTAGTAAGAATGCAATGCATTGTAGATCTAATTCTCAAAAAGAAAATAATCAATGATATTTTTTTGAAAAAAAGCCCTGAAATTTGATAGTAAGCTTATTTGTCAGACGATTTTATCTATGATTATGATCAACTCGGCAAGAAAATAAAAAAGGCAGGCTGCAACAGCCTGCCTTTTTAGTACTCCAGAGAAATTAATCTTCCTATTCTATATGCAAAGCAACATAAAAATTCGATTTGCCGCGCTTAATTAAAAACATCACACTTTTCTTTTCGGCGGCTTTAGCCATTTCCGTATTGTATTGTTTCATGGAAGAGACCTTTATTTTGTTTACTTGAACAATAATATCCTGTGCTTGAATGCCAACATCATCCGCCGGACTGCCCTCTTCCACATCAGTGACTATTACCCCGGTATCGCGGGAAATTCCCAGCTGTTGTGCGATTTCTTTAGTTATTTCTTGGGCAGCAATGCCAAAATATCCCTTTGATTTTTTTACTAACGCTATTTCAGGTTTGTCTTTACGCTCTGCCACAGCAACTTGAAACGATATTTCCTTGCCGTCGCGCAATCCTTTAATTAATACCTTTTCGCCAACATGCAATGAGGCAATGGTCAGTAATAATTCATGGGTGTCTTTTATAGACTTTCCATTAATTTCAGTAATTATATCGCCAACTTTAATTCCGGCCTTATCTGCTGGATCATCTTTAAAAACATCGGATACTAAGGCGCCTTTCTTATTTTTATGATTCAGATTTTTTGCTATATCTTCCGAAATGTCCTGTACGGAAATACCTAACCATCCTCGAGTTACTTTGCCTTTGGTTTTCAGGTCCGCCAAAATGCTTTTTGCCATGTTCACCGGTATGGCAAAACCGATACCCTGCCCTTGGGCAACAATTGCCGTATTGATACCGATAACTTTTCCAGCCATGTTGAATAATGGTCCACCACTATTGCCTGGATTAATGGATGCATCGGTCTGAATAAAATTATCGTAAGCGCCTGCTCCAATCACACGTCCCTTTGCGCTGACTATGCCGGCGGTTACAGTTTGTTCCAAGCCGAAAGGATTACCAATCGCAATGACCCACTCGCCTACTCTTACTACGTCGGAATCGCCAATCTCCACAAACGGTAAACTATTATCAGGTTTGATCTTTATTAAGGCAATATCGGTTTTAGCATCGGTTCCAATAATTTTCGCTTCATATTCCTTTCCGTCGGAAACTTTAACCAGAATTTTATCTGTCTGTTCTACCACGTGATTATTGGTAAAGATGTATCCGTCGTTGCTGATAATAAAACCGGAACCAAGGCTTCTTTGCTTAAATTCACGTTGAGGTATATCGCCAAAAAAGTGTTCAAAAAAATCATCTCCGAAACGTCCGCTAAAAGGCGAACGGCCAAAGGGCATACCTAAACCGTTTCGTCCTTTAAATGTTTTTGTTGTGCTGATGTTTACTACTGCAGGCTTAACACGTTCGGCCAAATCGGAAAAAGAACCAGGTGCATTTGTTTCTGAGGAAGAAACTGCCGATGCCGTTTGAATTTCCGGTGCTCCTGAAGGGAGAAAAGAAGATCGCAGAACTTCTACAAAAGAAACAATAAAAAAAGCGACCAGGAACGCCATTAAGAACATGAAAAATGTTTTGCGGTTTTTACTTTCCATACTATCCTCCGTCACGTTGTTTAAAAAATTATGTCCACTTTGCCATGATGTCTATAATTAATTTACTTAATAATCTTAATTAATATAATGATAGCTCTATTTTTGTCAATAAAATATTATTCAATATTAGCAGTTTGAAGTCTTAACGATCATGTGTGAGTATTACAAAATTTATAGTTTATAAATTTCCGCATGGCAGCATTCTTTGAAACCAGCCCGGATGTATACCTTGGCCCCCAGTTGCGTTGCCTGCAGAATTACATATTTTAAACCGGTATTTTTCGCCGCTTGCATCGCGGCCTGCGTGATCATCAGGCCGAATCCTTTATTCCTGTAAGCGGGAAGAGTAGACACATAGTAGATTCCCGCTGAATTTTTATACGTGAAAAGTAACGAGGTAGCTACAGGTTTTCCATTGTAAAAAACAAGAAAAAGTTTTTGTGGAGATTGTGCACTAAGCTCAAATGAAGAAACAAAAGAGCCATACTGCTCCCTAGCGCGAGAGGGCATTTCAAAGCCATGAAAAGAAATATCTGCCCAAATAAGCAAATCATTTTTATCTTTAACTGGAGAGATTGTTACATTGTCAGGGGTTTGCTTATCTGACACCGAATCGTTCAAATCCGCAGCCATACAAGGCACTTTTTCAACCAAACGCAATCCTGCATCTTGCAACATGCCACTGGTTTTTGGCGATTGCCCGCAGGGATATACCCACCACAAGAAACGCAGATTTAATTTTTGGTAAATTTCTTTTATGTCCTCGATGGCTTTGGCGTTATAATTGGCTAAAGGCTTTTCATTCCATACCCAGTTGATATCGGGAATAGCTACGCCTGTGTTCATTGCCCCTATTGATCCGGCGTAAATCAACGAAGAATTTAAGCTTCCCCAGTAACGGCAGACGGCAAAAAAATTTTCTTCAATATGTTTAATTAAATCCATTTAAGCAATGCCGGCTTGTCTTGTCCAACTTGAACTTTTCCAAAGCGGATCAATATAACCATGATCATTAGCCGCAAGTTTAAACCCGCATTTAATGGCGAAATACCTATGCAGGGCAAGGCATCCGGTTAATTCCGGATGAAATACCGTAACCAAAATATTGTCATTTTCCGCTGCCGCAATGTAATCGTCAATTTTTAAGAGAACATTAATTTCTGTGCTTACAGAAACAATTTTGGGCGCGCGAATAAAAGTCAGAGGTATTGGTTCGGCGGATACAGCAGGGATCAGCGCTTCACTGACGAAACTATCGAGTTGACTTCCAAAGCCATTACGCTCGATTTTCATATCGATCAAACTGAGGCAAGATGTTTCACCGACAACGTTCTTGGCTAGTAAAATTGCTCCCGCGCACGTACCCCAAATTTTCATGCCTTTACGGTTAGCCTGAATCAATACATCTTTTATTTCAAAAATATTAAGCAGTCTCGAAATGCAGGAACTTTCACCGCCGGGAATGATTAAACCGGCCAGATCAACAAAATCAGAGGGATGTTTTACTCTTCGAGCAGGAACTTCCAGACGCTCAAGATGATCCAGATGTTCATGCACTCCGCCTTGCAAATCCAGAACACCCATTACGGAAGGTTTGTTGCGCACTAAATGCAGAGTCATAAAGAATTACCAGCCCCGTTTTGCTAAAATCTGTTCAGGCGGGATTTGCGAAATTTCCAGGCCGGGCATAGCCTCTCCCAGACTCATTGACGCTTCCAATACTTTTTGCGGATCATTGAAATAGGCTGTTGCCTTGACTATGGCCCGTGCCCGTGGAGCCGGATCGGCAGATTTAAAAATACCCGATCCGACAAAAACACCGTCGCATCCCAATTGCATCATCAACGCGGCATCCGCCGGCGTGGCAATGCCGCCTGCCGCAAAATTAACGACCGGCAGG
>Ga0209777_10009894_pt1 | contig 10193 bp, 10 predicted proteins | sample FrelakmetHBP12HB_FD_187147 | JGI IMG/M metagenome (GOLD analysis project Ga0209777, IMG submission 187147) | Freshwater lake sediment microbial communities from the University of Notre Dame, USA, for methane emissions studies -HBP12 HB (SPAdes)... | ecosystem: Environmental > Aquatic >...
GGAGCTTGTTTTTGCTACGACCGGATTTATTGGTCTCATCGACCATCTGCTGTTTGCCAGCGACGAAAACCTCACACAAAAAATTGCCAACTCGTTTTTTGCCAACTACTCATACAGCTCTGATACCATCAGTGCCAGCAGAGAGATACCCGTGATGCCCTTCAGCAGCGGCGGCATAAAAGGAATAATTGCGGCCCAGGCAATACTGGTAACCGGCTTTGTTCTGCCGATCGGAAATCCTGACTTCCCGGTAACTATGAGCATGAGCTTCGACCTGAACTAAGCGCCATGCTCCTGTTCACGGGTAGCGCTTAATAATTTTGTACCCGGTATTTCGCTGTGCAGGAATTCTCCCTGCACAGCGAATTAGTTCAACCATCTCTTCTTCCGTAAGGCAGTAGGAAGCCCCCGCAGCCCGCACCACATTTTCCTCAAGCATAATACTTCCCAGGTCATTTGCCCCGAAACAGAGCGTTATCTGCCCGATGTCCGGCCCCTGCGTGACCCAGGAGCCCTGGATGTTCTCAATGTTATCCAGATAGATGCGGGAGATGGCAAGGGTCCTGAGATAGTCAAGGGCTGATATTTCCCCGCCGCCCAGTTCGGTGTGCGCGGTTTTAAAGCTCCAGGGAATAAAGGCCCTGAACCCGTCGCGCCGGTCCTGCAGGTCCCGTATGCGGCGCAGGTGCTCAATGCGCTCCTCGCAGGTTTCAACGCTGCCGATCATCATGGTAGCGGTTGTTTTCATCCCCATGGCATGTGCTGTTTCCATGACGCTAAGCCACTCTGCAGATTTTATCTTGCAGGGGCTGATAATGCCCCGCACCCGGTCAGAAAGAATTTCCGCGCCGCCGCCGGGAAGCGAGTCAAGCCCTGCGCCGCGCAGACGTGCTAGAACAGCCGCCACGGGCTGGCCTGAGCGCAGCGCGAAATGGGAAATTTCAGGCGGAGAAAATGAATGGATGCAGACAGCAAAGCGCTCTTTTATGTTCCCCACCAGCTCCAGAATATACTCCAGGGACAGGGTCGGATGCAGCCCGCCCTGCAGCATGATCTGTGTGGCGCCGCGGGAAACCGCTTCCGCCACCTTGGCCATAATTTCTTCATGGCTCAGCAGATACGCCTCCGGGCTTGACTCGTCCCGGTAAAAGGCGCAGAACCGGCACCTGCTGGTGCAGACGTTCGTGTAGTTGATATTGCGGTCAATTATAAATGTTACCTGCGGTTCTGGATGGAAAAAAGCAGCACACTGCTGAGCGCACTGCCCCAGGGTCAGGAGGTCGGCCTCTTCAAAAAGCCGCAGGGCATCCTCATCAGTAATCCGCTGCCGGTTAATAGCTCTTGTAAGAATATCTTCAGTGTTGCTCATCCTACATCCGCAAATTCAAGTTTCGGGACTGCTGTAATGGCGCCAAGGGCCTGTGCCCTGCGCAGGAATTCAAGGCAGCCTTCCTGATAGTCGGGGCCGAATTCAAACCTGAGCCCCGTGAAATAGTTCTTTAAAAAGCGCGCGGAAAACGGGCTCCACTGAGACACGTCACGGGCAATGGCGCCTGTCTGCTGCAGGCTGTGCTCCATGGACAGCACAAAGGCATGGTACACGGTTTTCACCGCGTCCGGATGCTGCCGGGCATAGGCTCTTCTCACCGCCCAGACCGCATAGACCATCTTTTTCGCGGTGAGCAGACGCCACTCTTCACCCAGGTCATAGACATAAAATTTTTTCGGCCTGATAAACGTGCGCAGGGCATCATCACCGATCAGGAGTCCTGCATCCGCCTCCATGAACATCTGCGCCAGGTCCGGTGGGCTCTCAAAGTAAGCGGGGACAACGTTGTATCTGTCCCGGAGAATGATCCTGGTGAGAACCTGGGAGGTGGCAGAGGTGTTTGCCAGGGCCACCGGCCTGCCGTGAAGCTCCCCGGCGGGAATCTTGCTCACCAGAAGGATGCTTAGAACCCTGCCATCAGAGCTGACGGTCAGCCGCGGCAGCAGTAGCAGCTCTGCGGCATGCCGGGCATACTCAATGGCCGGAATGGGACTGATATCAAGCTCCCCTCGCAGCAGGCGCTGGGAAAGTTCGGTCGGCGTGTGTTTATAGAGCTCAATATCAGGCAGCACGCCGTTTTTCACCAGTCCGTAGTAGAGCGGCAGGCAGTTAAGAAACTGAATATGTCCGACGCGGGGAAGCACAAAATCACCTGTCAAATAAGTTGATATTCTAAGTCTGCGGTAAAGCAAAATTGTGACATAATGTAAGTCAAATATAAACTCTAAATCCTAATTTCGAAATACTAAACAATTACAAAATGCAAAAATGTAATATTAAAATCGAAGAGTTTTTTTGATTTTGTCATTTTGGTTTCTGATTTATTTAGGGTTTGGGATTTCGTATTTTATGTTTTTTACTGGCGGCTGGTAGTTGTAGGCTGTTTGCTATCGGGCTCATTATAAACCTTTAGCACCTTATAAAGCGTATCGCGCTCCACGGGAATGTTCCCCGATTCACGGATCATGCGCATGAGGTCATCTTTGGCAATGGCGGTCGCGGTTTGGGCTCCCGCTGCATGGGTTATTTTCTCTTCAGCGACCGTTCCGTCCAGGTCATCCACGCCAAACTTGAGAGCCAGCTGGGCAACCGGCAGCCCCACCATTATCCAGAACGCCTTGATGTGCGTGAAGTTATCGAGCATCAGCCGCGACACGGCGTACAGTTTAAGCTCTTCATAGGCCCACGGCTTTTGCATATAGGATAGCTCGGTGTTTGCGGGGTGAAACGGCAGGGGGATAAACGACTGAAATCCTCCGGTTTCATCCTGCAGGTCTCTGAGTTTTACCAAATGATCAATCCTTTCTTCAGCGGTTTCTATATGGCCATAGAGCATGGTGGCATTTGACTTGAGCCCGAGCCGGTGGGCACATTTCATCACCTTGAGCCATTCATCTGCCGAGGCTTTCTTCGGGCACAGTTCGTCGCGTATGCGCGTGCTCAACACTTCAGCACCGCCGCCGGGGATGGATCCGAGGCCCGCAGATTTCAGCTGCATAAGCACCTCTTCCACTGAGAGCCCGGAAATATCCGCAAAGTATTTTATCTCAACCGCGGTGAAGGCCTGAATATGAATGTCACGAAAAGCGGTTTTAAGTGTTTTAATAATATCCGCGTAGTAGCTGAACGGAAGGTCAGGATGCAAGCCGCTCACGATATGAAACTCTGTTATGCCGGCAGGAAGTGCCGCGCGGGCACGCTCCATCACATCATCTATTGTCATGGCATAGGCGCGCGCATCATCAATGCCGCAGCTGAAGGCGCAGAATTTACAGCGTGACACGCAGATATTGGTGAGATTGATATGGCAGTTTACATTAAAGAAAACCTGCTGTCCGGTCTTCTGCAGTTTCACCGCGTGCGCTGCCTTGCCTAGGGAAAGAAGATCAGAAGACCGCAAGAGAGAGAGACCATCATCCCGTGAAAGCCGTTTCCCGATTACCGCCTTTTGTAAAATAGAATCCAGATGAGCTGATGCCATTACTTGGTAAAAAATTTATCTAGCAGGTTGTTGATAAAGTTGTTTTTCCCAGGCTGGTCAAAAATGCACAGATGCAAGGCTCCCGAAATCCTCTAGAAGTGAGGCGTACTTCAGAGTACGCTGCAACGACGAAGGATGAGGGAAACGCCGCAGATGGGCGTTTTTCAACAGCCTAAATGTTTCCCCTCCTTTCCAGGGAGTGGTCAAGGGAGGTCAATGGAGAAATCCGCGGTAACCGAATCCCATTTGCCGGTGCTGAAATAATCCCCGGTGATGCCGGTTATTGCTATGCCGGTAGGAATGCCGGCATAGGTATTACTGCCGGGATTTGACTGAGGGGAAAACGCGCGCCCTGAAAACGGCACAAAAAAATCCTCTGCGTCAGCCTTCCCGTCCCCGCGTTCAATTTCTTCCAGACCGTCTGCTTCCATGATCCGCAGCAGCTTGTGGCCGGTATAGCTGTTGTCATACAAAAAATCAGTGCCCTCGCTGTTGAGCCGCCCGTCCACATGCCAGATAGTCAGTCCGCTTCCGGGAAAGAAAAAATCATTACCCATGCCGAAGGTGCGGTACTGCACCATGAAGAATTCCGTAAACGGCGCAAAAGGTTTCTTTCCCGGCATTAGTGCCACACAGTCATTATAGGTATCAGCAGGCCTGAGCGTCAGCGACCGGGTGCCGTCAATAATAACAGCTGGCGCAGCCCAGTCAAGCATCCATTTGCTGAACGCGTTGTGGTCGAACTGGGTTGCATCCATCATATCAAGCCCGCCGAGGCCGCCGGTGGGCCCCTGGGTTCCATCGTAATCATAAAAGTCGGGCAGCCCCAGGGCATGACCGGTCTCATGGATGATCGTCTGCGCGGTGAAGACGGTCTCTTCGGTCCGCACCCGCTGCTCCGGCTGCCAGGAAAAAACCCCGAGCCGTTTGCCGTCAACCGTGAACGAATCATTGCCGAAAAAAAACTTAGTGGTGTCACACCAGCCCCACCAGAGCGAGCCCCAGCCGGTATTGGGCCCGGTCCAGATAACGCAGAAGTAGTCAATCACCCCGTCGCCGTCGCTATCAAACTGCGAAAAATTAACCACTGGCTCATAATACCTGAGCGCCTCTTTAATGAGCGCTTTGACCCCCCATATGCCCCACAGCGAGTTTCGCCCATTGCCATAGAAAAATCTTCTCAGCCGTGCGGTGTACCAGCCGGACACCGAGCCCTGAATATCAAGAGCTCCATAGGAAGACCGCTGATAAAAATTCCTCAGGCTCTCATAGGGATACTCGCCCGGTTCTCCATTGCCGAAAATTTTACTTGAGAAAACAGACGGCTCATTGTTGTGGGGGTAACCCTGAAAGTCAATCAACAGGATAAATATTTTTGGCGCGCCATGAGAGGGAAGCCCCGGTCGCGTAGGGGAGTGACCGGGGCTGTATCTGTTTACCGGCATTGAGCCGGGCAATTTTGCGCTCAACCAGCGCCGGGTGAAAGCGGTTGTTTTGCAGGCGCTGCATAAATCCCTGGCGCTCAGCCAATGACCCGTCAGCCCGGTATTGCTCAATTTCTCCGGGCCCGGGCGGCTCCATGCACAGCCCGGCAACTGCAAAAGCAGCGGTTAGAATAACAGCTAAAACAAAGTGTTTAAAGTTAGTATGCATAACGGTACATCATAGCAATTGTTGCCTGCGTTCATTGTTCATTCAACCTCACCTCGCAGATTTACCTTGCAAAACCAATTTCACTCATGTTTGAATTGCTTATCTTTCAGGACCCCTCTGTATCCCCCCTTGCCAAGGGGGGACGAAGGGGGGTGTACGATAAAGTCGGGCGAAGCAATCTCAGTATCATTATGAATGAATAACAGGGATCATACCAGTGAAAAAATATTATTTCGTCGGCATCGGGGGGAGCGGCATGAATCCCCTGGCACAAATACTCCGGCAGCGCGGGAATTGGGTTGGCGGGTCTGACCGCAGCTTTGACCGGGGCACGAATACTGCGCTGTTCGAAAAACTGCAGGGCCTTGGAATCTTCCTGTTTCCCCAGGATGGCAGCGGCATCACCGCGGACATTGACACGCTGGTCATTTCCACGGCCATTGAAGAGCAAAACAGGGAGCTCGATCAGGCGCGGTTATTTTCTATGCCGGTCATGCACCGGGCAGATCTTCTCGCGCAGCTCTTTAACTCCGGCTACGGCATCGCCATTGCCGGCACCAGCGGCAAGACCACCGTTACCGGCATGACCGCCTCCGTGCTTGACGCCGCGGGCAAGGACCCGACCGTGATTAACGGCGGCATCATCAGGCAATATGAATCTCCCGCGCGTATCGGCAATGCCAAAGGCGGCACCTCGGATATCGTCCTCATCGAAACCGATGAGAGTGACGGCAGCATCGTCAAGTTCCGCCCGCGCGTCGGGGTGATCACGAACATCTCAAAAGACCATAAAGAGCTTGGCGAACTGCGGCAGTTGTTTCAGGCCTTTGCCGGCAACACCGCTGATACGCTCATTGTAAACGGCGATGACCGTGAAATCCGCGCTCTTGGTATCAGCAATGCCATAACCTTCGGCATGGAAAATTCTCGCGGGATTGCCGTGGAGAGGGTGCAGCACAGCGCGCATGGCACAACATTTGAAGTGCAGGGAAACTCGTTTCACCTCTCAGCGCCCGGCCTGCATAATGTTTACAATGCCGTGGCAGCAATTGCGGTAGGTCTGGTCATGGGCTTACCAGTGAAAGCCATACAGGAAGGGATCAGCTCGTTTGCCGGAATCAGGCGGCGGCTTGACATTATTACAAGGGAACATGGCATCACCGTCATAGATGACTTTGCCCACAATCCGGACAAGATTGCTTCATCCATAGCAGCCCTCAGGTCTATGGGAGAGCGGCTTATTGTTATATTTCAACCCCACGGCTACGGGCCGACACGGTTTTTACTCAATGAGCTTGCCGCTTCCTTTTCCGCATCTCTCAATGCATCCGACTTCCTGTTTCTTCTTCCCATCTATGATGCCGGCGGGACCGCTGACCGGAGCATCTCATCCGCTGACCTGGCAAAAAAAATCAGTGGCCCGAAAATAAACTGCGCTATTGATAGAAAAGAAGTTATTGAACAGGTTGTGGATATAGTAACGGCCGGTGATGTTATCGCGGTGATGGGCGCGCGGGATGATACGCTGAGTGAGTTTGCGCAGGCTATTGCAGAGGCAGTCAGCTAACGACAGGTAAGAAAACCAGTATGATGTCCCCGGTTTTAGAGTGTCCCCACTTCCACTTGGATTTTTGCAATTTTCATTCAAGTTTCTTTCTCACCACTACTTGCCATCTTTTAAAAACTACCTCCAGATACGGTTTATAGATGTTTATAAAAGCATCAATTGCCGGCTCAGGGGACGTTTCCCTTTCCTTTTTTTTCCAAAGATATTCATCAATAAACTTTATCCGCGTAAGTTTATATCCTTTAGGTGGCTCAGGGATACGACCGTAGTCATCAAAAATAATTAATCCCCCCGGTTTTACCAGATCCCAGCTTAAGACCGCATCGCTGAGGACCCATTTTGCCAAATGACAAGCATCAATATACACATAGTCGTATTTCTGCTCATTGAGGCTCCGTAACATTTTCTCTGAACTGCCTTTTAGCTTTTTTACCTTATGAGCAATACCGGTGGCTTCTATGTTTCGATCAAACCGCCCTTCAACCGTTTTGTCATCAAAAATGTCAATGCAGGTGATTGTTGAAGTGGGATGGGTTAAAATATTCTCCAGCTGCCATATTGCAGAGAAACCTTCGAAACTGCCTATCTCTAAGGCATGTATATTTGGCTTTCCCTTGAGTTCTTTTAGATGGTTTTCCCAATCGGGGATGTTTACATAGAAGGAAAGCAATGAAAACACGTACGGCGAATCTGGAAAGCTGCCTTCTTTTGACGGTAATGGTTTAGCTGGTAGTTTTAGATTTTCAGCAATTGTAGTTTTAACACTCTTTTCAATATTGTTTTTAAATACAACATTCCACTTAAAAATATCCCACCTGTAATAGCGCCAATAAGCAGATGTTACGGAGAAATAATCTACCCCGACAAAAATGATTGCAATGCCTATGATTGTAGTGGCTATAATTTTTAATGATTTCATTGCATGTCTCCTTTTAAATAAAACCCTCATGTAGCGTTACGGAGTGATAAAAGATAGAGAGGGCTTTTATAAAAAGCATGAAACAGGGCCAACCACAGCCACATATTTTATTTTATAATAAACAGCTGTTTTTTATAAATGACTGGATGCTCTCCATCGCTCTTTATTATATCGTGCAGATAGAGCAGGTAGTCTCGTTTCATACGGGCACAACTTCTTGAAGCGCCGTTTTTTGAATCTCTTTTCGCAAAGCCCTTTTAGGAACGACATCGACCTTGCAGTGCAGTTTTTCTTCCAGAAACTGGCCAAGTCCGACAAGGTCAAAAAGATCAGCCCCTCTTTTGAAATCGACAAGAATATCAATATCACTCCTGGCAATTTGACTGTCTTAAACAGCTGAGCCGAACATGCCGGTTTTCTTAACCTTACAGGTATCAGGCAGATAGCCTTTTAACGTTCTTAAAAGGGTAATGATTTCGGATGCCATGCTGAGATTGCCGCGTCGCTTTCGCGACTCGCAATGACCACTTTCGATGCTTTGCCCAAATTAATTTTCTAAATTAATTTGGGCAGAATACAATTCAGTCAGATTTCCATTCTGCTGAGGATGAACATCATGGCGAATTATCTCCAGATTTTTTACTCCGCTTCTCCGTGCGCTGCAGATACTGCCAGATAAGTTCATGGCTGCACACTGTCTACGTGTTCTTGTGCAGCAGTGAGAGCGCTCTTTTTTTCCGCAGCTCAAGATAGCGGGTGACCTCTTCAAGCTGCATGGTGTTTAACACATCACCGGGCTCCAGCCACCCCTTGCGCGCGATATTGACGCCATAGGCAACATCCCTGAGGCCCGCGCTTGCGTGGGCATCGGGATTGATGCTCACCTTTACCCCCTTCTCCCTGGCATACTGGCACATGCGCCAGTCAAGATCGAGCCGCTGGGGGTGGGCGTTTATTTCAATAACGGTTCCTTCCCGGGATGCCGCGTCAATGACTTTTATCATGTCCACCGCGTAAGGATCGCGCGACAAAAGCAGCCGCCCCGTGGGATGGCCGAGCATGGTGACAAAGGGGTTTGCGAGCGCTGTTACGATGCGCCCGGTTATTTCAGCCTGGCTCTGGGTAAAATGAGAATGAACTGATGCGATCACAAAATCGCAGAGCGCTAACAGTTCAGCGTCATAATCAATGGCGCCGTCCGCAAGGATATCAGCCTCCGTGCCCTTGAACACCCGGAAGCCTTTGAGCTTTTTATTGATTGCGTCAATTTCCCTGAACAGCTCCTTCAGCTGGTCCGGCTTAAGGCCCCGGGCATAAGAGACGCTCTGGCTGTGCTCGGTAATGCCCAGATAGCTGTAGCCAAGCTGCTGCGCTTCTGTGATGAGCTCCTGCAGGCTGCAGGTGCCGTCGCTGTGCGTGGTGTGGGCATGGAAGGTGCCCCGGATGTTTTTTTCCTCAACCAGCCGCGGCAGACAGTGCTTTTCTGCTGCTTCAATTTCTCCCCGGTCTTCCCTCAGCTCCGGCGGGATGTAATCAAGCTTCAGGGTGTTAAATATCTCCTCCTCGTCTTTACAGGGCACCAGCTTTTCACCCTTAAACAAGCCGTACTCGTTCATCTTCATGCCCATCTCAATGGCACGGCCGCGCATGGCAATATTGTGCTCCTTGCTGCCGGTAAAATGGTGCAGGGCAAAGGGAAATTCTCTATCAGTAACGGTTCTCAGGTCAACCTGGATGCCGGCAGCAGTGATGATGCTTGACTTGGTATCACCCCGGGCAATGATGGTTTCAACCGTGGACAGGTTGGTGAAGAAATCCATAACCGGGCCGCTGTTCCCGGTGCTCACCACCAGGTCAATATCCTTTACCATCTCTTTCCTGCGCCGGATGCTTCCGGCAAGGCTTATCCGTATGACCTGCTGTAAGCCCGAGAGGTTATCAAGAATGGACTGTGCCACTTCAAGGGCGGTGCTGTAGAGAAACTGGTTCTGATATTTCTTCAGAAAGGAAATGCCCTGCAGCACTTTTTCCTGTGATTTCGCGCCGAATCCCGGCAGGTCAATGAGGCGGTTTTCATTGCAGGCATACTCCAGTTCGCCGATAGTGCTGATGCCCAGTTGCTCATGCAGTACTTTGATTTTTTTCGGGCCAAGTCCCGAAATCCTGAGCATGTCCCTGAGACTTTCAGGGATCTCTTTTTTCAGCTCTTCATAATAGGCAAGGTGCCCGGTGTGCATCAGTTCGGATATTTTCTGCGCCAGCCCCTCGCCGATTCCCTTGATATCTCTGAGGCGGTTTTCAGCAATGACGGCGTGCAGGTCCTCATCAAGTGACTCCACTGCCCGGGCCCCTGCGGAATAGGCGCGGGACTTGAAGGGGTTTTCTCCCTTCAGATCAAGGAGCGTGGCGATTTCTTCCAGTATTGCGGCGACTTCTTTTTTGTTCATACGTTAAATTCTTGCAGCTGGAACGGGGCTTTTCTTAAGCCGCGACAGCATAACCGTTAACAGGCTTTTCACTTCCA
>Ga0209777_10009895_pt1 | contig 10193 bp, 16 predicted proteins | sample FrelakmetHBP12HB_FD_187147 | JGI IMG/M metagenome (GOLD analysis project Ga0209777, IMG submission 187147) | Freshwater lake sediment microbial communities from the University of Notre Dame, USA, for methane emissions studies -HBP12 HB (SPAdes)... | ecosystem: Environmental > Aquatic >...
ATGAGGGATAATGGTCCGCCGCCAGTATTGCAACGGAAGCAGTGCCACATATTCTTGCTGACATTCACGCAGAAGTTCTGACCAGTCCCGCTCCCATGGACGGGGTGGGCACCCTGGAGTTCATCCCCGTGCCTGACATAATCTTCAACCTTAATAAGTTTCGTTATCGGGAAAGTTATTTCACGCTCTTCTTGTAGCGGTTTCTCTGGCTTGTCGATGTATTCGGAGAAAGTCGCCAGGAGCTTTTCTTTTGTGACCTCGAGGATAGGAACATCAGCGATGATGACATACCTGTTGCCTGATGGATGGACGCATGATGGTCCAACGACCTGCGTGCCAGTCGATTGTATTTCGCCAAGGTGCTTCTCATTGTCATCGAAGAGAATTATTTTCTTGTCGAGTTCTGGACACTTGATATAGTAATGCCGACCACCGCCCCCAGTCTGCACGGTGAATGTTTCGCCCAGCCTCTCGGCACATTCCCTGACTTCTTTCGTGTCGGCATCTATGACATTCAGCCCGCCGAACCCGCAACGCACCCCATAATTCCCCCACTTCCCGATATGCTCGAGCAGAACTGGGTCATCGAATCGTCTGACGATATTTGTCCATCCCTGTTCTACTGGTCTCTTGTCTCTCGGGGTCAGTAGAACGAATCCAAATTCTGGGCACCGCAGTTGTCCTGGTATCTCGATGGGTTGTTTTAGCTTTTCTATACTCTCCAATGCCCTTTCTTCTTTTTCGCTAAAGTCCACCATTCTTCTCTTTCGCCACCCTATCAAGTTTTTTTGCTACATCAGAAGGTCTGCTAAATTTTTTCCATGCCTCAAATAGAGTAGTCCCATATATCATTTTTCCAGATTGTTGTATCGTCTTAACCAATTCGATATATACCTCTATCGGCATAGCCCCCTTCATCCGATTACAACCCCAACAACAAATAAGCAAGTTATCTATTGAATTTTCACCGCCATTATAATAAGATTTGATATGGTCTATGACTGGCGAATTATCTGTCGGGATTGTAGTAGTGTTCCAATAATCAAATTCACAACTGCAATACTCGCAGAAGTTAGTGTCCCTGAACTTTATCCAGAGTTCGTCTTTCAAGCCAGCAGGAACTTTTAGTCCTCTGCTTTTTGAAGTAGCGACAAAACCTCGCCACTTCCTTTCAAATAATTTATCTTTCCTATCTTCAATGTCTTCAGCCATGGTTCTCAACCTCCTTGAATGGTCTTCCAGAAATTATCTTGTCCTTGTTGATGGTCAGAATAGAAGAGTCGTTCATCTCGAGCTTGATGCACTCGCTATCTTCCAGAATCAGCTTACCAAAAATAAATTTAGAATTAGCACCTTCAAGGTCGACCACAATCTTTTTTCCCAGCAGGTTCTCGAACATAATCCAAATCTCCAGCGTTGCGGCGTCATCCCCCGAGCTGCCTCAGGGTCGGCACGCAATCCGTAATTATAGTTACGATGTTGTTTCTTAAATAGGTTGCGTGACTACTGCTTAGGGACAAGCCTGAAGTAGTCCTTGCCAGAGATTGTCGAATGCTCTATCTGTGCGTCATCATGCGAGCTGTTGAAAGCCAGCATGAACTTGAACATCAGCCGCTTCTCCTGCGTGTGTGCTCCAGGGAAATGTTCTGGTTTTGTAAAACCAGCCGCCGTCATGAGCTTTGTTATACACCACCACTGCCTATCTGACATTATCTTCTCCCACTTCCTCATACGCTTGATTTCCGATGCCCTAAAGAGGTAGCCGTCAATCATTTCTGTGTTGTGTCCCATAATATAACCCCGTTATAATTGATTTTAAATTTCATCCTAAACTTTAATGTTAACATTTATATTTGAAACTTTTTTTAAATTTGGTTAGGATTCTAAACTCATTTTTCCTCCTTGATTCCAGCAATATCGAAAATCGACCTGATTGGTTTATTTTGCTTTGGATTTTCAACCACTTTCTCATACTTTTCCATAATCGACATGGCTCTGGCATGTTCTATCTGGAAAATCTGCTCCTTCATTTCGACAATCTTGAGTATCCCGCCAATCCTGTCCAGCCGTTCTCCTAATTCTATATCGACATACTCGTTAGCCAGTTTCCTCAGCTCCTCCCAGTCCGTTCTGGCGACAGTCAGAGCGTCCTTGCCACCATAGAGACTGTCCTCCATCGTTTTTATCTTCCGTTCTATGTCCGACCTCAGCGTCCTGTATCTGCTCTCTATATCTGCCCTTGTCGGCTTGTCCTGGGCGGTGAAATACAACGTGTCACGCCATGACTCTTCAATCATCTGCTCACCATACCTTATCTACCCATATCAAATCTAAAGTCACAATGACCCAAAATATCCCCCACATCAGCTTGAAGATGTCTTGGGACAGGAAAAAATTAAATCCAAACAAGATTGATACCAACACAAACCATGCCATCACCCACTTACTCATTCCTCTTCCCCTCCGCCACCACCATATCTATATCGTGAGCCTAATCCTCCAGGTGCCATCCAGGGCGGAACTCCTTGTCCCCCAGATTGTCTCGCCTCCCTGATGAGTTCGAGATAGCCACGGACCTCCGCCAGTTTGTCTTTCGTCAATCTGTCTAACTGCTCCTTATACTGCTTGTTCTCCAGTGCCAGCCTTGTGACATTATCTGGCGTCCTTTTTACACCCAAGTGGTCCCGAAGATAGCCCTCTTTAGGTATGTGAAGTATTATTTTGCGAGTGGCGTCATTGGCTATGAACGGCAGCGGGTCGACGATAAAGACAGTTTCGTCCAGAATGAAATCGTCGATGAGCGGCATGGGATTGTTCTGGAGCTTTATCTGCAGTTTCTTTTTCTGTGCATCATGGATAGTTTTTATCTCCTCGATTAAATCCTCGCCGTAGATGGGCGAGACGAATTTAGTCCTGACGGCGACGGACTCATCAGCCTTATAGACGCCTGCCTTAACCTGCCCGAAAGGTCTCCATCTCCCAGTGGCTACCGCAAACGCCGCCAACACTATCGCAACTAATCCGACGATATACCAAATGTAATCCATTTTTTCAGACTCTTTATCTTATTGGTCAACAGCTCCTTGTCGACATCCTTTCCCGAATAGTTCAGCCAGAATAGCACCTCGTCAGCACACATCTCCCATCCTTTCGCCATCTCTGGGTTACTCTTCAGCTTCCGTATTATCTCCCATCTTCTCAGTGTCTTTGCCATCTTTTTCCAATCTCCTCCTTGCAGCATTAGCTTTAGCCCTCTCCGACTGCTGTCGCCTGCGTTCTGGCGTCCAGGAGCCTTTGTAGTTGTTTTGTGCTGGCTCTTTTTTAGGCTCTTCCTTCTCCACCATAGGTTCCTGGACCAGCTCGGATATTGGCACCGAATCATGTCCAACATCATCTATCCTCTCTTCGACCAGCTCAGTGACTGGCTCGGGCATTGGCGGAGGAGAAGCAACAGGACCCAGGATGTGATTTTCTTGGCTCTCCGCTGCTTTCTCTTCTTTCGCCTCCCGCAGCATCTTGACGAGCTGGGTGGCTATATCCTCTTTCTCTATGCCGACGTTCTTCATAGCATGGACCTGCGATTCGATTATTTCCTTGCGTTCCTCGCCAGGCTTGCGTTTGACTATAGCATATATCGGCTGGCGATAGACGGAATATATCCAGACGAAGCAGATAGCCAGTGCCACCGCTATTATCCCCTGGAACAGCGGCTCCCAGTCCGTATTGATGATAGTGCCTAACTGTGTTGTCGACAATGGCTGTTGTATGATGAAGTCGAACCAAAAGTTCATCAGTCAAGCACCACCAAATTAAACTTACATCTCCCGTTCTGCTGGAGATATTTTATCGCAATAAAGTATGCGGTGTTGTTCGCTGGCTGTCCGAAGTTCTGCACGATGTCTGGAGTCAGCATCTGGGTCAATCCAGACGAAGGCTTGATATAGACCTGGCAGACGCTGTTCAGACCCTCGTTACCCGTGGAATTTAAATAGAAACGGGCATCCTTTCCACTGGCATTGTTGTAATAGACCAAAGGCTGGATGTCAGCTATGTCGTCCACGCTGTTCTTCCCTACCGCCACAGTATTGTTGACGAAGTAATACAGATTCAAGTCCACTGTCGCCACTGCGAATGTCTGCGTCAGCGGCTGGTTCGGTATCGTCACATTGCCTGAACTGTTCGCCCAGAAATCCAGGGAGAACGTCCATGATGTCCCGACCATGCTAATCATCGGCAGGACCATCAAAGCTATTGCCACTTTCCATAATTTCATTTAGTCGCCTCCAAATATTTCACCATAATCAATTTGTTGCAGCTTGTCGTCTCATAGGTAGTTTTGTTAGTAGTTTCATCAACACAAGTCCAGGTGCAGTTATAGTTCAAGTTTGTAGTAGTTTTGCACAGGGCTGATGGCATCGAACATTTGGCACACTCCCATGAGGCACCAGTCAAGTCGATAGGTGTTGCGTTAGTTGTCGCATAAAGAAGAAGTCCAGCAAAAAAAAGAATAACCATTGCAATCATTATTATTCCCACCCCCACCACAATTCCATCCTTTAAATTCATTTCGTATCTCCTCCAATCAGTTTCACTGCGAGATTTTCCTTGCCCTCGGAGCTCTCCAGAATATCCAGGACATCGGGCTTCTCCTTCGGGACCATCTGCCTAATCATCGCCCCCTCGTTGTCATAGCCGAGCTCGAACTGCTTTGCTGGCTTGTAGTAGGACAGGAACACAGGCGAGGCGTTCTTCAGAGCCGAGGTTACCATCTTCATAATCCCAGTCTCCGTCTCGACGGTGAACAGGTAGAATTTCCCCTTTATAGGAACGACCTCCTGCTTGGAGATATGGGTCGGTATGCTGAAATTCTCCCTGAATTTCCATCCCTCCTCCGTTTCGTCCAGCTGTCTCAGTATCTCCGTCGGCGACTCGAGCTTCTCCGACACAGCCAGTCTCTTGAATAGTTTGTCCCACTGCCACAGCAAGATGCCAATGCCTATCGGCACGATAATCCACAAGAAAGAAGCCTGCCCGTAGAAGCTGGAATTATTTTGGTAGTTCGGATACCACAGAATCTCCAGACCCAACGCCAATACCATAGCGAGCCACTCATTTCTCTTCATCGTGCTCCCTCTTCAATCGGACCATCAGTCGGTTGCCGCCTCCGCCAGGATTCTCGCCGTTCCCCTCGCCCAGTGTATAATAGCATTCCACCAGACCCTTGGCTTCCATATATCTGACAATCCATCGGACATAGGATATGTTCGGCTTGGTGCCTTTTTTGTCAGCAAAATATTCTGCGATGGCGTTTCTGGAGAGCTCGTGTTTCGGCTGTGATTTGAGTAACTCCTCAATTTCCTCGGACATCAACACTGTCAGCCCTCTAAGAGTAGTCTACCTTCTTAGGTAATTACTACTTATATAAGTATCCTATGCCTTAAAGATATGGGGATGGATGCGAGGCACACTCTCTTCGCTGTAACTTTACTGGTCGCACCAGATTTGAGTCGCTCTCATCAATCCATCTCCACCTTGTGATTTTATGCAGCTCGAGCAGGTCTACGGGAGATTCGGCAACGGATACTGGATGGAAAAATACAAGCCCGAGGAGCAGAAGCTGGTCTATTCCGACAAATATTATATGTTCCGAGACCGCTGGGGACGCAAATTATCCTATAACATGTATTGGAACTCGAACCACGCCACGTTCATCGCTGGAATCTCTCGATGGGGAAAGACCGTGACCACTAATGAGATAGTCCAGGGCGAGATAAACTGCGGCAAGAAAATAATCTACGACAACTTCAAGGGAGAGCCGCTGCCTTTCGACTCACACAGGATAGATGCGAACAAGGTCCAGTATGACATCAGCCTATTGTCCATCAACGACTGGATTAACCTGACGCATCTCGAGAAGGGACCTCTGTTCGATTTGCGGCGGACCATCAAGCACATGATACAATATGAGGAAGAGCTGACCTTCGAGAACCTGGAGAAAGAGATTGAGAAGCAGATTAAATCCAAGATGAACGTAGCCTCAATCATGAACGCACTCTATGACCTGCAGGACGAGGACCTTCTCTCGGAGAAAGGCTTTAACATACTGGAGCTGATGAACAAGCACCAGGTCGTGGAGATAGACTGCTCCAAGAATCCAGAGATGCGACTGACTCTCATCCCGCACATCTGCCACATAATAATGATGAACAAGCAGAACGGCGTCATCCCGAGGAACGACGAGATAGTGATGGCATTCGACGAGATAGCCGACCCAGAATATGGCGTCGGCAATACCACTGGGGCGAAGACCATCATGGCTCCAGTCAAGAGGATATTCACTGGAGGAGGTTATTTCCATGTGTATGGTATCGCAAATACGCAGCTCCCGCAGGATACTAACTCGCAGATTATAGGCAACTGCACGGACAGGATAATCCATCGCTTGACATCAGACAACGCAATAAAGAAAGTGTCGAACACTGTCAACGTCCAGTTCTCCTATCTCAAAAACATACTGCCTTACCTGCAGAAGGGCGAATGCCTGTTCTTGCGTGGCGAACTGCAGCAGGTCAGAAAGGTAATCAAAAGTTAGAGTTATAAGGCATCGAGGTCATAATTACTCTAATCCGAGTGAAATTATGGGGAGAATACTTTTTATCATATTGGCATTTCTATTCTTGTTCTCTATGGGATATTCTCTGAATGCCAGCAATTTCTTCACCTCTCTCGACAAAAACTATGCTACAATAGGGGCGGGCTATGCTGAATTTACAATGAAGAATCCAACCGCCTTCGACCTAACGTCTACAAATACCGCCAAGTTCAACTTCAAGATAATCGGAAACTCAACCCCTACCATATCCCAAAAAATATTCATCTGGGCGAATGTCAGTCATGATGTTCCCATATATGACTTGATTAAACAGGACTGCACTGCTGAAAACAAGACAACTGGCAAGAACGATACATGGGACTGTTCCTACTACAAACTGGTCGATAACAAGACCGTCTGGGAGATGGACTGGGCTCCTTTCGTATCGGAAAATCTGAAACAAAATACTTCTTATAGGTTTAGGATTGAAGCTAAATGGAACCTGCCTAAGCCAGATAAAAATGGGATGGTGACCGTCTCACGGGATTGGTATCCATTTATAAATGTTTCTGGAATAACTTATAGTAAAACAGATTGGGCGTGGTGGAATGCAACTTATAAAATAGCAAATAGTTCTGTTTCTATTTATGAACCAAATGGTAGTTCAACTGATATGATTGATATATCTCCATTTCAATACATTGGAACTTTAACAAATAGTGGTATTCGAATTATCACTAATGGTTCTAAGGTTTCTTCAAATTCTTTTATGGAAGGATATCATCAAAATCATACAACTGTTTTATGGACTTCAGCTCAATCTTGGTCATTTTCTGCATGGATGCAATTAAACAGCACATATTCTGGTTCTGAGGCACTTTGGGGATGGGAAGATGCAGGTGGACAGCATGTTGCATTAATGAAACGAACAGGAGATACTGCTCTTATTGAATGTTATATTCATGGTGGAGGAGGAGATACAGAAACTTATTCAACTATATCTCCTACTATAAATGTTGGTGACTGGTTTCTTTTAGTTTATGCAAGGAATGGTTCAAATTCAACAAGTGTATGTTATATTGTTAATAATGGAACTACAACACTTTCATCTGATACTGGGTCTTCAACATCTAATCTTTTAACTGTTGCGGTAACTGGAGCAAATTATGATACAAATAATGTTGCTACAAATTATCAATATAATCAAGTGATTTTTTGGAATGATACTCTTCAACCCGATGATGTTGCATGGCTCTATAACAATAATCTTGGACAAAATTATTCTGGTCCAAGTGGGGGGGCAACATTAGACAACTCGACCATTCTAACTCTAATCTCCCCGATAAACAACACACTGAACACCACAACGAGAAACATCCAGTTCGGTTATAACATCACCTATCTTGGCGGGACTCCAGTAAATTGTTCTTTGTGGACTAATGAGACTAACTGGCACATGACCTCACTGAATCAAACCCCGTTGACCAACATGAGTATAGAGAGTTTTACCCATGCATTTACTTCAGATGGGCATTATCTCTGGGCTATATCGTGCTGGGATGAAAACAGCCAAAATATTTCGGATAACCAGACATTGAATATCACGTTAGCAAAGAACACGACCTCCATCAGTTATATTCCCATATCTGGAGTTCAAGCTTGTGGTTCACCTATAAAATGGCAGACTAAAGTCTATGATTTGAACAATAGTTTGAATGTCAGTTATGGAACAATGTCCTTGATTTACACTTCACCAAGTTCAACAATTTACTCTTATTCTATGACCTATAATACATCCTCTGGTTATTGGGAACACACTGCCTCTCCAGGAGTTGCTGGAACCTGGTCGGTCTTATTCAACTTCACTGACCCAGGATTTTTAGCATCGACCAACACAACCTCAATCATAATAGGAGATTGTGGCGGCGGGGGAGGCGGAGGCGGAGGAGGCGGCGGAGGCGGTGGAGAGATAACGCCATCACCGCAGAATGTAACCGCTCAGACAACTACTACATCCAACCTTCAGCAGTATCTCAATATGGCTGATAGCTGGCTGAAGCAGAAGACCAACGGGATAGGAAACGCCTTTATCGCTGCCGCCGTTCTCTTTATCATTTCATTCTTCTCAAGGAAAAAGGAGAGCACCGCCATCATTCTCGCAGTGTCGGGCATTCTCATTCTGGCGGTTTATTCCGCTTATCTTTTGTAGTAGTTTTTTTCAAGTCCTCAAGACGCTTATCGAGCAGCATCCCATCCATAATCATAGCTTTCTTAGTCTCGGGAGGAAAGCCCATCTTGTCGCAGATTCTACTTATATGCTCTGTCGGATAGATTGTCGCATAATGCTCTTTATGTTTCTCCCCGTATTGCCTCATATACTCGACCTGCTTCTGCTGTTCTGGAGTGCGTTCCCAGGGCTGCTTTCGCTTTTTGCCAGATTTTCTATCCTCGACTCTCTGGTGGGATAACTCACGCATCTCCTTGGTCGAGGCATGCCCATCAAGTCGCTTGTCTGCGTGTTTTCTTATTCTGATTTTACCATCGGCATCCTGAACTTCAACCATATCCATCACTATGTAGTAGTTTTGCCTAAGACATCACTCGGTGGTATTCCGCCTTGATGTCCGTTATCGACGGTCTTCCATAGACGTCGATAGTCGTTTTGATGCTCTCATGACCCAACATCTCCATTAATACCTCCATTCGACCTCCACGCTTGAGGAACTCTCTCGCAAAGCTGTGCCTGAAGAGATGCGGATTCAGCCTGTTTCGTCTTGGGCTTGGATTAGTTATGCCAGTCACTTCGCCGACCTGCCTGCAGAGCCTGACGACCACCATATGCGAAATATGTTTGCCAGATTTGCTCGTGAACGCCCATCCTGCGTGCCGAGAGCCTATATACATCTTCAAATCTTGCAGCAACTGGTTTGGCAGCGGCACGGTCCTGGTTTTCTGACCCTTCCCGAGTATGTTGATAACCCCTTCTTGCCAGTCTACCCATTCTATGCGGAAATTGACGACTTCACTCAGCCTCAGCCCGCATTTAGCCAGCAGAGAAAGGATTATCCGATTTCTGACGTTTATTGTAGTGTTTTTGCTCACTGGTGTCTCGAGTATCTTGGCTATCTGCTCTGGAGATAGGTAATACTGGCTACCTACGTTCTGCTGCCTAATCTGTCTCTTCCTGGTCCGTTCAATCAAGGTTTCCATTTGGCTTCCCCCAGTCAGTTCTGCATTTCGGGCAGCTTCCGTAGATATGGACTATTCCCGCTATCTCATACAGATAGGGCGTCCTTTCCTCGCACTTCTGGCAATATTTATGGACAAGTCTCGCCATTTCTCCCGACCTCCTCATTTATGACCTGACGCAGATAGCCAGCACATTCGTCGCAGATGTGCCAACATCCCAGACTCTTCATTCTTGAGTCCATTATGCCGAGCATCAGCGTAGATTTTCTAACCTGGCATCTCTCGCATCTATTTTTCTTTTCTACCATTTTCATCTGTTTTCACCTTTTGTATTAGTTCTGCGGAAGACTCATCGGAGCCTCGCCATGAACTCCTCTGCTTCCTTCTCTTTTCGAGCCGCTTCTTAAACCTC
>Ga0209777_10009896_pt1 | contig 10191 bp, 7 predicted proteins | sample FrelakmetHBP12HB_FD_187147 | JGI IMG/M metagenome (GOLD analysis project Ga0209777, IMG submission 187147) | Freshwater lake sediment microbial communities from the University of Notre Dame, USA, for methane emissions studies -HBP12 HB (SPAdes)... | ecosystem: Environmental > Aquatic >...
CCACACGGCTGCCCGGCTCTTTGAAGGCAGGAATGCTCTCGCCCGTGATCATGGCTTCATCAACGTAGCTCTCTCCCGCCCTAACTAAGCCATCGGCCGGAATCTTTTCGCCCGGTTTTACGAGGAGCAAATCGCCCACTAACACCTCTTCCACAGACACCTCAATCTCCCGCCCGTCCCTGAGGATGGTGGCTCGCTTGGGCACAAGGCCCACCAGCTTTTTGATGGCCTCAGAGGTGCGACCTTTGGCCCTGGCCTCCAAATAGCGGCCTAGGGTGAGAAAAGAGGCCAGCATGACTGCCGTTTCATAGAACATGAAATCCGATGTAAGCACAATCCCGAAGGTTCCCAGAATGCTGGAGCCATATGCCACGCCAATGCCCATGCCGTACATGACGTCCATATCCAGATTCCTGTTAGAAAGCGCCCGCAAGGCGGCCCGAAAGATGGGGTAGCTCACATAAACAAAGACTGGTGCAGATACTATGAGCATGAAAAGGCTCATGAAATTGGGAACGGCCATGGCCAACTGCATAGGGACGATTTTGTGCACAGGCAGGTACATCACAGCCATGAGAAAGAGGCTGGTGGCAAAGCCTATGATGATGCGCTTCTTCTTGTCTGCCAAATCCCTTTGAAGCGCCTCCTTCTCCCGGTCAGCCATTGCTTCCTCGCCTTCGAGCCCCAGGAATTGATAGCCCGTATCAAGAACGGCCTTCTTCATATCCACCAGGCCAACCATGCGGGGATTGAAGGTGACGTAAGCCTTCTCAGACGCCAGGTTCACCCGTACTTCCACCACACCGTCCAGCTTCTTGAGGGCAATCTCCAGCGCTCCCACACACATGGCGCAGACCATGCCGCCTATTCTGAGCACGGCCTTCTCATCGATCACATCGTAGCCCGTGTCCCTTACCGCCTTTTCCAGATCGGCCAGACGGAGTTTCTGGGAATCGTATTCTACCGATGCCGTCTCCGTTCCCAGGTTGACGGAAGCCAAGGCGACGCCGTCTAAACTCCGCAGAGCCTTCTCGATTGCCTGCGTGCAGGCAGCGCAAACCATGCCTGCTACCTTCAGCTCAGCCTTCTTCTTTGCCATAAATTGACCTTCAGACACCATTCAAAAAAAAAAGAAAAAATTAAACTTTAAATAAACCGCTCGAATCTCTCCTTGCCTACCTTGCAGATGGGACAGACCTCAGGAGGGCCTTCCCGGGCGCAGAGGTAGCCGCAGACAGTACACCTCCACACAGGTAGAGAAAGCTGGAAGGCCACTTTTGCGATATCGGCACCAAGCACCTCTGCAGCTGCTTTTTGTCTTTGCCGAAGCATCTCCCTCTCTTCTGAAGGCAGCCTTCTCTCCGGAATGGAAGACAGCTCTTGTTTGCCCAACAGAACGGCTTTGGAGACATAAAGCGCACAGTAGCAGGCGCCAAATTCAGTAACATCTGCATCTCTGTAATCGCAGGGGCAGATGAGATCCAGGTCCTCGGATTTGTCACCGGAAGCCAGGCGGCAGGGACAGGCCCGGTAGCCGTATCGCCTCTCGTTTATGAGGAGACCTTTTATCAGGCCTCTCACAAAATCCATGTCGGGATTGAGATTGTATCCACCCTGCTTGGCATCTTTATCCAGACGGGAGTATAACTTGTCCACATCCTCGATCGTAGGCTCGACAAAGTCCTCTTCCATCAACTCAAAGCCTCCTTGATTTCTTTTTCTCTCAGACCTACAATGCATTTCTCACCGATGACGAGCGTGGGAAAAGAGGTGCTTGGGTTGTATTTCTTAACCTCGGCTACAGCCTCAGCTCTCTCCTCTCCTTTTAAAAGGTCCACATAAATGTAGTCGAAGGCCACGCCCATCGATGATAAGAGCTCTCGGGTCTTCTTGCACCAGATGCAGGTGCTCAGGGCAAAGAGCCTGATCTGGCCTTTATCTTTTCCTGCGACGTGTTCAAAATTCATGAAATCACCGAATATTGCATAATGTGCTGTTGATCGATAAATAATTACTCAAGGAGACGGAGATGCCGCTGCCCAGAACCAGGGATCTGCTCCACCTTCCTAGGCGAGGATCTGCACCTTCGGCTCGTCCTTGCAGGTGATGCGAAACTGCTAGCCGGACTCGTCGAGGAAGGATCCGCGCTCGGAGAGGATTATGCGGGGCATTTATGCAGAGAAAATAGGATGATAGATTTTCTACAAGCCAATCCTGGCTTTTATCTGCGAGATATCGGCCTCCATTCGGACGAGTCTCTCTTTTGGATCATCTTTCAAATCAGAATGAAGCTCTTTGACTTCACCTGCAATCTCTTCTCGAGCATCATCGATCTTCTCTGCGATCATCTCGCCAACGGAATTGACCTCCTGGCGGACATCCTGGATGCTTTTATTTATGTCTTCGCGAGAGCCCTTGACTTCTTTGCGGACACCCTTGATCTCCTCATTATTTATTATTAATTGGGCGACAATCTGCTTGTTGACAATTATTAGATCACTGAGCAGTTCCGCTGCTTTGTCCAAGCGCTGATCCGTTTCACCTTCTGCGACCATCTTTTCAAATCTTATGAAGTCTCCCCTGGCTGAAGTGTAATTAATTTCGATGCCATGCACATCGATCAGAGAATCTTTGATCCTTAAATCATTGACAAAACGCTCCAGGGCAGACTCATCACCTTCGGCCACAACCTTTACTCTGTCGTCGGGAAGGTTTTGAACAAATCCATTTATAATTTATTTCTTACATTATATCTCTTTGCCTGGGTAAGACAAATGCTAAAAGCTGTCGCTCTTGGACACGGAAATCAGACGCTCCACGCCACCCACCTCCATTATGAATGCCACCACTGAGGCAGGCACCAGCCCGAACCAGTCACATTTCTCTCTCATCAGCTTGCGGATGGCCGTACCGGAGTACAGGTCTCTCTGGTACATGGGCGGCTTTCTTATCTGAATGCCCGCTTCGCCGATGAGCTGAACCACCAGAGGATTATTGGAATAGACCACATCAAAGCGAGGCACCATGGATTGCAGGTGAGAGGCCCACACAGAGTTTCGTTTGATATCCTGCAAAGGCGTGACTATGCAGCGCTCTCTCAGATCGCTTTCGCTTAAAGCCGCATAGATCATCTCCATCCTCTCGCCGCCGGTGAAGGGATTTTCAGGAGTGTGGCTCTCCTGAGCACTGCCGATTACTATCACAATCTCCTCTACCTCCTTTGCGATCTTCTCCAAAACCGCCTGATGCCCCAGATGATAGGGCTGGAAGCGCCCAATGTATAATCCACGCATGAACTTCAAATCAACCTACTTGCCTATGACCTGCTTTCCAATCAGCTTAATGGCGCTCTCCTTGTTGGGACCGATGGGCGAACCCACCACGATCTGGGTGACGCCGGTCTTGAGAAGCTCATCCACCCGTGCCCGGCAGTCCGCGGGCGCACCGGAGACGGAGAAGGCCTCGGTCATCTTTGTCGTCACAGCCGCCATAGCCGCTTTGAAGTCGTATTTGGCAATGGCCTCGGAAATGGTCTTCGCCTCATCCATGCCGATGCCGTGCCTCTCCAGCACGTTCTCAGGCGAGCCGGCCACGATAAAAGCCACCACTATCTTGGAGGCATTAATGGCCTTGACCGGATCTTTGTCGGCGCTGAAGCTGGCATAAGCGCAAATCTGTACATCCTCCGGCTTTCGGCCCGCCTTTTCCGCCCCTTGCCTGATCATGGGCACAGCGAACTTGAAGTCCTCAGGATGAGAGGCATTGATGAGCACGCCGTCCGCTATGGCTCCGGCCAGCTCCAGCATCTTCGGCCCCTGAGCGCCGATGTAAATGGGGATTTTGCTGGTGGCAAAGGCCATCTGCGCGCCTTTGAAACCGGCCTGGTTTACCTGCTCGCGGGCCAGGAAAGCGCGAATGGCCTGGACCGATTCCTTGACGCGAGTGAGAGGCTTGTCCCAGTCGATGCCCATCTTTTCGAAGGTGGCTTTGTCCCCTGGGCCTATGCCAAGGATAGCCCGACCGCCTGACAGCTCATTTATGGAGGCGATGGACGAGGCGATGATGGCCGCATTCCTGGTGTAGGGATTGGTAACGCCCGTTCCCAGAGAGATCTTATTGGTCATCATTGAGAGCACGGCCAAAGTGGTCCAAACATCCCGGTTATTATAGTGATCTGTTATCCAGATATTCTCAAATCCAGCATCTTCTGCCAGCTTTGCCATATAGCCGATCTTCAAGACAGATTCATCGGGCACAAACTCAATTCCAAACAACTCAAATCTCCTCCAGCTCGATGCGGTCCCCGGCCTTAAGGCAGAACGCCTCGGCGGCATTTCCCTCGTTGACCGCAATTTCTGCAAAGCCATGGCTTCCCAAGGTTATAAGCGGTTCGATCCGGCGCGCACATCCTGGGGCGGGATGTGGTGGGCAATGTCCACGAAGGTGATATCCCGGGCTTTATCCCCAAGCTGGGAGAGAATCACGCCCTTCATCTGCGCCCTGGTAAAAGGAGCCAAAGTAGGTGAGAAGGGTTATGATCGTCATCACGTGTTTTTCACAGGCGATTTTTTAGCAAATCTTTCACGAAGCCTCATATTCAGCTCTTTTAAATCTTGCTTGTACTCACCTCTGAGATCCAATTCATTGGCCAGCCGGCAACATTTCAAGGCCTTTCTGGCAAAGAACGAATCCATCTTTGATTGGGGATTACATGAATTCATTTTGTTTTCGTATGCCATAGCCAGATGCAAATATACAGACGGTCCTGCTTTTTTGGAGACGGAGTTCTCTAGCCACCCTATCGCTTCATCCACATGGCCCAGATCATAATGAATCCAGCCTATGCAATCTTCATAATCAGCTTCCCAGCAGCGCATCCTTGCATGATAATCTTCTTTACAATTTTGGCTATTATTGAAGCATTCCGAGGAGTCTATATACTTTTTAGCAAGAAGAGCATTATATAAGGCAATATCAGGGCAACCATTGCGTTCGATGCATGAGATCGATTTACCCAAACAAGCCTGAATTATTATCTCCTCAAAAGAAATAGCATCATCATATTTTTCACCGGGAATATCACTAATCTCATAATCGTCAAGGTCATTTCTTCTCGCGATTATCTTGTCAAACAGTCTATCCGATTCATCGAATGACTTCGCTTTAAGATAAGCCAAAGCAAGTCTTAAAGCAATTATGAGCGTGTCTCTATCAGAATCGATCTTTGCGGACCTAACATTGTAGAGAATTCTGAAATGCGGTATTGCTTTCTTGTATTCACCCATCTCATAATGCACCATGCCCAACCAGTAACGAGCCACTCCTCTCTTTATTATCAGAGATTTATCATAGACCTTCAGGGCTTGATCAAGTTTATGACGGGCATCAGTCAGGATTTTCTGACGATGCTCTTTATCGCCGCATTTTTGTGCCTGTTTAAGATATGATCGTCCCATCTTGACCAGAATCTCGGGCTCGTCAGGCTTCCATGATTGGGCATAGTCCAGCTCTTGTAGGCCAAAATCAAACTCCTCCAGTTTGCAGAATATACTGCCCAGTTCACTGCGCTCATCGTAGCCCAGCGGGTTGGCCATTCTTCCTTTCTGGGCTCCTTTGAGGGCGTCCGACATTTCTTTTCCCTGCTCACTCTGCGATCGGGAGAGCAGCGTCCACAGGCTTCTGCTTTTTATATCCAGAGGACGCTCATCCTTTAGTAGCTCAATTGCTTCCTGGAAGGCATTTTCCGCTTCTTTTGGCTTTTTCATCCTAAGATAAAGCTGACCGGATTCAATTAAAAGCTGAGAATATTCTTGAATATACATGGAGTATTTTCTTGAAACATCTTTTTTAAAAATATCTACAATATCTGAATTAGGTATTATTTGCTTGATTTCTTCAAGCCTCTTTATGAATTCATCTATAAACGCTTCCGCCATATAAGTGTCATAATTTGCATAGGCATCAATCGCCCTGTAGAGATACACGGTCCTGCATATTTCTATTGATTTTTTTGATTCATCGATCGCGTTTTCAATGGAAAAATTCAAATCCGCCCTTGCTTTTCTAATATGTGAATTAATTACATTGAGTTCTGCATTAGAGATCAGTTCATTTTTATAAGAACCTTTTGCGAGATTGATGCCATTAGACCTGCAGTTAATTGCCCCCATTAACCGACAATTTAAAAATTTATAAGCATCTAATATGCATTTTAGCACATTCTTGGCATTGGTAAGACAACGTTCATATTCATGTTTTTTATTCTGATATAATTCATCAAATAGTTCATCCAATTCTTTTATTGCGGACATAGTATTATGAGATCTGCTCTCTAGATACATTTTAGCAATTATTATTCTTTCATTAATTTCTTGAATATTTTTCTCTTCCAGCAACTCAATTGAATCACGGATACATCTGCAGGCATCATCCTCTCTGTCCAATTTCAAATAGTACTTACTTCGATCCAACCTCTCTCTGGCTTTTCGGAACGATTCGCGCCCATAATTATAGTACATATATAATAAATAACAGCGCGAATAAAGAACCTGTGCTTTTTCCCACCCCTTAACAACTACCGGTTTCAAATAATCATTGTCAATGATGCCTTTGATGTAGTTTTCGTAAATTTTCTTAGTTTCATCACTATCGAGATCTATTGAGTCTAGATCATCTAATATATTGATTAATGTCGCGGAAGCTTTGGCACGTTTCCAATCTTGAACGATATTCGTATTTGTTCCCGATCCACCTTTCTCAATTCCGTCACATTCAAGCATCATATTGAGACATTTGATAATTGAATCGCCTTTCTTGGCATCGTCATTTAATCTTGCCAAAAATGAAGCATTTTCCAGACGTCGGCATTGATCAAATTCCTTCATCGACTCATAGACTTTTGCCACCACTTTTAAGGCGGCACTGCATGCATCAGGACCATAAACCATGATACTATCGAATAATTGAAACGTTCTTTCTTTGTCCCCTAATTTATTAGATACACATCCAAGACAAGCCTTGGACCTGTCATCCTCCGGAGCCATTTTCAAGCCAAATTCATATATTTTTCTGGCGGCTTCATAGGATGAATCTAGACAATGGGCTTTGCCTAGATGAAGATATAAATTGGAATCAGAGGGATTCACGCTGATGGCTTGTTCAAGCGATTTTCTTGCATTAAAATTATACATGAAATGAAATATATCATCTTGGGAGAATTTTTGCTTTAACAAATATAGATCAGCCAAGTCAATTAAGCACTCACTAACTAGCTTCCTGGCATCAGATACATCATCCTCCCAAAATTCTGCTTCAAACAACGCCAACCAGGAATAATACGCCGCCTTTTTGCAGTGATTTAGCGAATCGTTTAGTTTTTTATTATTTATATTATCTCTCTCTTGGACTCCAGACATATCCTCGCCAGTCTTAACTGAACAGATAAGCTCTAGTTTATTTTCATCAATCCTGGCCAGATGGCTCCGGGCATCTCCCTTCAGATTATATGCTTTTGCCAGACATCGGTAATCCCTCGATATAAAGCATGCCTCTTTCTCTTTCAGCTCAATTATATAGTCGCCCAAATCAACAACTTTATTATACTGTTCTTTAATCGTTTTCTTGCAACGGGAAAGAAGCTCATTATCATGATACGAATGAGAAAGCTCCTCTTGGTCTCTTGCTCTATTATAAATATTAAGCCCCAAGGCATAATATGCCTCCCATCCATTGGGATTTTTCTTAATGGCCCTGAAGAACGCGACCTCGGCAGAGTCGAGCTGCCGAAGCTCGGTATAGACAACCCCTAAATTATAATAAGCATTAATGGAGTCATCCTCCTCTTCGGCAGCGTTGATGAAATGCTTCTCAGCATCCTTTAAGTAATATTGTCGTTTTTTGATAGAATGCAGACAATCACGATAAGCTCGAAGACCTTCATTGAAATTCCAAACCGCTTTCCAGGGTACCACTTTACCCGGTTCTCCAAAGGCCAGCTTTGCGAAAATCCGGTGTGAGAGCTCGTTGACCATATCGTCAATAGTTCGGGTCTCTGAGTCGCCATCCAAGGATGGCTGCTCATCAACAACCCAGCTGTATGGCTCACTTCCCGTCATGGTTGCAGTCAGGTAAAAGATATCTCCTTTCTCCTTCTTTGTGTCTTTAGTCTTATGCAATCCAATGGTTATCTTTGGTCCCTGCATCAAGCGCCCGATCATTCCAGTGACGGACTCCATGGGGATGCTTATTGGGCCAAGTCCAATCGCCGATTTTTCGCTGGCTGAACTCTTTAGAATTTCTCCGATTTCACCTGATTTAAGAGTGGCTTCGACGGGCCTGCCTGCTCCTGATTCAGATCGTATGGCGCGTTGCTCATCTACATCTCTGTATAATTCGCTTATCCTATTGAGATTTGTTGCCAGTAGGTCAGCCAGCCCACTAAGACTAGGTCCATCTTTGTCGGCGCCCTTTGCAGCTTTATCATCCGTTTTGGTTTCTCGCGGGAGAGAATTTGTGAAATCTTCCGCCTCAATTGACAATTGATGGGATGCTTTCATGACAAACAATATTAATTCTAAAAGAAACCAGATTACTAGGATCTTCTCCCAATGAAACCATATAGTTGTTATTATGCTTGATATCATTGCATAGAAAAAGTTATCTCCCAAATAATTCCAATATAATATTATTCCCTTTGTCGAATTCATATTGAGCAATAACCCGTCAAATGGTCCGTCCAGCAACGATCCTTGCATATACCTTGCACCAAGATATGTGACGTTAGATATGGCCCCGTTGATCTGGGACGTGCCATCGATTACTATTCTTGAGCTAGATGCAATCAGGATATTGTAGGCTTTCTCTATCAACCAGACTATGATTGCTACATCTGCTAGCCTTATTACTGGTGCTGGGCATCCACTAGCCAAGAAGCGGAAGATCTTTCCCAGCCATCTGGATATCCACAATAATAAGCATTGGGCAGGGGAGAACATAGTATATCTTGAAATAAATAATATAATTCCGAGAAGAAATAGTATTAATAAAACGAAGACAATGGATGTGCCCAACATTGCCCATAGAGAAAATTGTGATAAGTCTTTGGCTCCTCCAAAGAACAGGTCTAATATGGTTTCTCCAAAGACCTGGTCAGCCATGCGAAGAATGAGGAGCGAAATTAGAATAACGTCAATGCCAAGAAAAAATACTATAACGGAAGTTGAGCCGATCTTATGCAATGGCCTAATAATGATGATAATAACGACTGGTATTAATAAAATTGTTAGGATGAAAATTAGCGCGTACGTCAAAAAATCCGGCATATCTGATAAAGTTGTCGCTTTTGCTAGAATGCTGATAAATGCACTCGCAATGATCAATGAACTCACAAAAAGAAAGAAAACCGTTGAAGCCCCATTCCTTATCTTCTGCATAGTTTTCCCCTTCATATCATTTTCAACGAAAGCATTATTGATATCGTTAGGAGCTTTTAGTTGTTACGTCTTCGTTGTTTTACTATATTTAATTTGTCTAAGACCTCCGGAATGACAAGGCAAGCATAAATCAGAATAAAATATACAAAAAAACTAATTATTTAACCTCAATAGAAACTACATCTGTCGCCCGACCCACAATGATCTCGTCATTTCCTTGAAAAGAGGATACAATACCCTTGATCCGGACGCGATCGCCTAAATTCACCTTGTCTTGAATCTCTCCAGCCCCTGCTTTCGATGGAATAAAAATAGGCAGAGGCGTTGAGTCCAGCCTGATAATTAGGTTGCCGCCACTGTTGGTAGGCTTCTTCTCCAGTACCAGGCCTTCCACAGAAAGGCTTGCCTCTTTCTTCGTGCCGGAATCATCATTATTGACGCCAGCCAACGCATCGTCTTCAGGGCCAAAAGACCAGAAAGCCACCGCCAAAGATCCCAGCGCCATGAGGAGCAATACTACTACTATCTTCTCCTCTTTTTGCATCCTCATGATCTGCCATCCAGCGCTAGAGCCAAAGCTACGACGCAAGCTCTGCGCGATTGTGCGAAAAATGTTTTATTATTTTATTTTTTCTCTTCCGGCTTTGCCCCAAAGCGCTCCTGCCAGCCCTTCTCCAGGTGCTCCAGGCAAATGTCGCATACGCCCTTGTATGCGCCCTCCGGGTAGGTGAGGTTGTGAACGGGGGCCTTTATGGGAAAG
>Ga0209777_10009897_pt1 | contig 10191 bp, 22 predicted proteins | sample FrelakmetHBP12HB_FD_187147 | JGI IMG/M metagenome (GOLD analysis project Ga0209777, IMG submission 187147) | Freshwater lake sediment microbial communities from the University of Notre Dame, USA, for methane emissions studies -HBP12 HB (SPAdes)... | ecosystem: Environmental > Aquatic >...
TCTAAGTTTGAAGATACAAGTGCTCTTGAAGAACAAATAAAACAATTGATGGAATTTCCACAGAAAAGCGCAGAGTTAGCAGCTCTAATTCAACAAGTACAAAGTTCTAATTCTAAAAAGTGAGGTGCACATGCGTTGTTCAAATTCCCTGATCATAAACCGAAGCAAGTTGAGTTTGTAGCTCAAAAAAAGAAAACAGATTGTGGCATAGCCTGTGTAGCTATGTTAGTTTACGATTCTTATGCAAAAGTTTTAAAAACCTCAAAGTTATTGAAAAAGAATATTGCACAAGGTTTGTTTCCTGAAGATGTAATTGAAATATTAGAGTATTTTGGGTTTTCTGCTATTAATGTAAAAACATTACCCAAGAAAGGATGTGCTCTTGTTACGATTAATTGGAAGAAGAAAAACCTATCTGGGCATTTTATTGTTTGGGATGGAAAAAGAAATCAATTTCTTGATCCTACCTTTGGAATAATAGATAAGAAAGACATGTTAGAAAGTGCTGACGTAGAAGAAATATGGAAGATTAAATTCGGGCCTCCTCCATTGAAATAGGTGGGTAATTTCCATGTTCTCATTCGAAACGCTTAAGCCTTTCATGGGAAAGATGGTAAGAATAACATATAAGAACAGATCAACTCTTGGGCAATTAGTTTATCGAAAGGATACAAAAACATTATATTTGGGGCAAGAAGTGTCTTTTGATGTATTTATCAGATCTACGGTCTATTCTCAGTATTTTTTTAATCACGATTGGTTTGGTCCAGAAGACATAATTTCTTTGTCGATTTATAGTAATGATGAGGATAATGTAACATGTGATGAATTTTATGGTCGGCGTTGGTATAAAATGTTCATGTGGTATAAGTGGTTTAGAGAACAAAAGTTGTTAGATATGTTCTCATTACAGATTAAGGAGTAAAGATGTTAAAAGAAGCTACGTGGAAAGAGTTTAAGGATTCTGGTTTGCTTTGGTTTGTTAACAGAACGCTTCATTTGTTTGGATGGGCAATAGTATTTTCTTATGATAACGAGAATGATGAAGATGAAATTTCCAGAGTTTATGTTGCAAGGTGTAAATTCAGGGGTTTTGATGAAAAGACAGAGGAAAAAGGATTTGTTAATTTAACTCAGCACATGAAAGACAATGTTGATAATTGGTTGGAAGATGTAAAGGAGTAATAGAATGACAATGACAGAAAGGGCAATTAAAGAGTTAAAGCTTGCAGGTTTGTATGATAAGGAAAGTGATTATAATGGTGCAATTGGTAAATCTGTAGAAAAACTTCTTAAGGTATTTGAAAAGCAAGGTCATTCTGGTTTTTCTGCGCACACAGTTGCTGATATTTTTCATAAGGTTGCCTTAGGTGGTATTCTAACTCCATTACAAGGAACTCCGAATGAATGGAAAGATGTATCTACAGAAATGGAACATACTCTTTATCAAAATCAAAGATGTTATGAAGTTTTCGCTTCTGATGAAAATGGAAAAGATGCTTATCGTCATGGTGGTATTGTTTTTATTGATAAGGATGGTGTTAGTTTTACTTGTGGGAAAAGTTCAGTTCCAATAACATTTCCTTATACCCCGACAACTATCTATATTAAAGAAGGAACTCCAGAAGCTGAACCCTATAAGAGTGTATTTGAAGACTAAAATTATGAAATCATTAATTAATTTGTTTGAAGTCGCATAAAACACATGTAAGATTATGAAATTATTAATAAAAAGGTAATATGATAAGACTTATTTTTTCTTTTCTTCTCCCAATAACAATTCTTTTCTGTTTATATTTGATTCAAGTATATGTCTTGCTAGTCCCGGCAATAGTGTTTATATTAGTTCTAGGTTCATTAACTTATGTGACATGGACAAAGGAAAGGATGGAACACAACTATCCTGTCTCTGAATTGGAACAAAAAATATTAACAAAAATAACTACTTATATTGGAGAAGTCAAATGATTGTTAAGATAGAACGGACGTGGGATGATCATATTGTTTTCTATTTGGGTGAACGAGAAAATAGTTTTTTGCCGGTAGAAAATGTTTCAGAAGAATTACTTTTGGAATATATGGAGTTTTTAAGAGAACAGATGACGTTAGCAAAACAATGTTCTAAATAGGAGTTCGAATGAAAAAATTACCTAATGTGATTATTTCTCCGCGACAATTACAGAATGAATTATTTGAATACAAGGTTTATGTAGGAGATAATAATTCAGTGCTTTTATACGTTTATTCGGTTGAGGAAGAAGAAGAGGAAGCTATTAAGGATTGGACAATTTTATGGTGGGATTCAATTAAACCAAAGAATAACAGGATTTTAAATTGAAGATTTATGATTTACCAGAAGAAGAACGTGATGCTTTCTTGCGTAAGAAAGACATGACAGATGAAGAGATGGAAGAATATTTTCGTCTTATTAATATTTATTGCAGTTGTATCACCCCAAGGCAAAATTATGATTTCTGGAGTTCAATCTTCCCAAGTCACTACAAAGATATTCCATATCCTGAATCCACTTTTGGAGATTTCCTATCTAGTAGAGGTAATAAATGCTTAAAGTAGGATCTATATATAAGCCAGAAACTCAAGAGGGCAGGCTCCTATTTGTAGGAAGAAGTACTTCTTTTCCAAAATGCCCTAAAGGAACAAGTGACTTATCTATCCTTGGAAATCCTTTTCCAATGAAGAACAAGGAAGACAGAGACAATGCATGTGATCAATATATTATTTGGTTAAAAGACCAATATAATAATAACACAAAAATACATAATATGATTGATAAACTTGTTCTAGCACATAAATCTGAAAAGGTTTTTACTCTTCTTTGTTTTTGCCATCCAAAGCGTTGCCATGCCGACGAAATAATAAACTTCATTCTATTAATTTCCTAATATAAAATCGAAGCTTAAACCATGTGTTGGCTATGGGAGTATATTTTATGAAAAATACCACTGACGAAATATTACTTAAAATGGCAGAATTGCTTGAAGATGATTATATTGATCCATTAGAAGATCCTTCACATCCTGACTATGAAAAGGCCCTTGATAGAGAAGTTGCTGTATATCGTGCATTTAGAGATTCTCAACCAAAAACTCAAGGTAAAGAACAATATCTTTGTCCAACATGTGGTATTGTTTTTAAAGAAGAGGATGCAACATATACACCGCTAGACGCTTGGGCTTTTAAAAATGGTGTTGCAACTACAACAACAACTAGAGGATGCCCTAATTGTGATCCTAGCCATTATGATGAGTTTAAAGACCCAAATTCAGAGTTAGCTGTTGCCAAGAGAAATGAAGAATGGGAAAAAGAAAAACTTGATAAAGAGAAAAAGGATAAAGATGCCAACAAAAGATTTTTGGAAAACCATAGGAGAATTGAAGAACTCTACGGGAAGTCAGATAAGAAAGAGCCTGAGCTGCAGAGTGTAGAGGAAATTGATTATTGGGATAATGACGGCGAATTTAAGACTGCCAATCGTAAGATTCTTTCCAAGTGGGCAGAAGATTTTAATAGGTGAGTAAAAATGAAAAATACAACTGACGAGATTTTAGTTAAAATGGCAGAATTATTGAATATGTCAGAATACCCTTTGCCAATTTCCTCTGATTTTTCTAGGGAGCAAAATAAACTTTATGTTGGCGCAGCAATGGGACATTTAGAATATATGTTGAAAGCTATTGAAGAAGGGGCTACTATTAGTGCAGATGAAGATTTGGCTCTTAAAATTGCTGCCGAGCAAGGGCATTTACATATTGTTAAGTTCTTATGTGAAAATGGAGCGAATCCTGCTTCTCGTGATTATGCTGCAATTAAAGGCGCAGAAAAGAATGGACATACAGCTGTTGTTAAGTTTCTTTATGAAGTTACTCCTTATGGTAAAAATCCATCTGAACAAACTTATGAAGAAAAGCCTGTAGAAGTCAAACAGCGCAAAGAAGAAAATCCAGAAGCAGAATTCCCTGAAGAATTATATATTGCCGGGTTGAAGAAGTTTCTTATCAAGAGGTTTGGAAAAAAAATGCTTTATAAAATTGCTATGGAACATCACATTCCCCTTGGCTTTCATCAAGATCCCGACGATCCTAATATGTTAGTTCACGATGATTCTGGTTGGCGCTTTATTAAAAAGGAAGGCGGGTATGATGTTTTTGATGATGAATTTGCTTTTATTGGTCATATCGAATCATTGGATGAAATTGCTTTTTAAGGAGAAAATTTATGAAATTATCTAAAAGAGCTCATCTGTTAACTGAACAAGAATGTTATGATAGAGCAAATCAATATAAATTAGAAAATCCTGAGCAATATGCTGAAGATATAAGAAAAATTAATTTAGGATTATCCAATTCTCTTCCTAATGGTTGGAAATTTCTTGGAAAACCATCAGATGGACATTATCACAACCCAGAATTAAAATGGCATGCTTTCACTGTTGGAGTACCTTCTAACAAGTTTATTGTGGTTGTGGATGAAGGTGGAAAACATGTTGGTGAAGTAAGTTTTCCTGAAGAGTTACCGTGAGGTTTTAAAATGAAATTATCTAAAAGAGCCAGCCTAGACATTGATGCTCAATTATATGAATCTGTAGAAGAAGGTGATTTAGGTGAAGTACAAAAGTTTTTAAAATTTGGAGCTGACCCTGATTATATTGATGGATCTGGTTTTTCATGCCTTATGGCTGCTGTATGGTATGGGTTTATTAACATTGCAACTCTTTTGATTGCTAAAGGGGCTAATGTTCATTTTAAACATAATGGTTTTTATTTGATTCATTATGCAGCTGCAAGTGATGACTTAGCTATGTTTAAAGTTCTTTTAAATGGTGGAGCGAAAATAGATAGTAAGAATGATAATGGAAATACTCCTTTGGAAGTCGCTGAATCGCAAAATGCTCATGATGTTATTGATTTTATAGAAAACTATCAACCACAAAAACCAGTTGATACTGCTATATCTGTAAAGCCAGTAGATAAAGATATTGATTTCTTCAAGCCTAAGGCCCCTAGCTGCCCCACCTGTGGCAAAGACGCTCCAGGGTATACCTGCCCTACCTGTGGTGACATACCCTTCTTTGCGGACGATAAGAGGGCCTCTGGGCTGTCTAACCGTTTTTTTAGATAAACTCTCCTAATTTGTCGACCTACCAACCAAAACAAATGTTTATATTTCCATAAATCGGAGGAAAGAAATGTTAACCGTATCCTTTGAATCGTTATCCTACATCAAGGAACATGATCCCAATTATCTATTATTTCTTGTTAGAAATGGTCATCTTGAAACCTGCGAACTTACTTTCGCGGCGGAATTAATAGGTGATCTTCCAAAATCTAAACCTATTCTTTTAGACCTTCTATCTCATCCTGATGCAGTGGTAAGAGAAGGTGTGCTATATGGTTTATCTAAAAACTTAGATGATGAGGTGAAGAATAAAATCAATTATATGCTTGAAGACTCTTCCCCGGCTATAAGAGAAATTGTTAAATCTATGTTAGAAGGAGATTTACTGTGAGTGAACTTACTTTAGAACAAGAAACTGAAATATCATTAGACTTTTTTAAAGGATATCTTGAAGGTATAGAGAAGTTTCAGTGTCATATTGATAACCTTCAACTGAAAAATAATGAAATAACATTTGATCTTATTTTGCCTAACCCAATTAAATATATTCGTTGTGACTTTATTTTAGAAGATAATCATAAAGGAATGATATTTAATCCTTATTCCAACAAGTGGAGCTATTTATGACCCATACACCCATAGATTTAAATTTGAAAGTCAGTGTAACTTTAGGTTCTCCAGGATTTTCTTTACACAAGTTGTATAGAAGCCTTGGTTTGGATTATGAAGAAGAATTAAAAAAAATGAAACAAGAAAGAATTAAACAACTAGATAACTATGAAGGTATGATTTTTAATCCTTATTCCAACAAGTGGAGCTATCTATGAGTTCTATTGCTTTTTTATGTCAACAATGTAATGTAGAACTATTACGAATTTCAGGCTCACCTGTTGAGATATCCTCTTATCATATGGAGTTATATTGTAAATTTTGCATGTGCTGTTCTAAGTATTTAATTAGTTCATCTGACAAACCAGCAACTTTATCCATTGGCCCCGGCAATGGAGAATTAATTAACAAACCATATTCACTTGTGAAGGAGATATTGAATTGAAGGAGAAACAAATGTACGAATACAAACTAATGTTTTTAAAACCTATTGATAATGATTACGAACTTATTGATAAAGAAACAAATCATACAATTACCTGTTATCGAATCAACAAACCCTGTACTTATAATTGCTCTATGTTTTCTTGCACAAATAAGAAAGGTGAACGGTTTGCTACTTGTAAAGCAAATTCTCAAGAAATTGGACATTTAACTCATGGACCAACAGCACGCGATGAGCTTATTAAATATTTAAATAATTTGGTTGTTCAAGAAGAAGCCAAACCTGATAAAAATCCTGATTTTATTAGCTGTTTGAAAACCTGGATGTTTTATGGAGGTAAAAATGATTAACAAGAATGAATTAAATATGCTATTTGAAGAAGATATAGATCGAGAAGGATTCTCGGAAAATACTGAACCTATCTTTTCAGCTAAAGATTTACATTCAGAAAAAGCTATAGTTTTTGACATTCATGATTATTCTTATGATAGATCTATTTATGAATGTCGTGTAAAATGTTTTTTACCATATCATCAGAATACAACAGAAATGTGGTTTACTCCTAATTCTCATCCAGGTAGATTCCCATATACTTTTTATATGTCTAAAAAACTATTCTATAAATTGTATAATTCTTTCACTATTATTTATTTTCCACCAAATTGTAAAATTACAAAACGTGGTTTAGTACATATAAGGAAAAATCAAACTCTCAAACAGAAAATTAAAAGTTTCTTCTTCCCTAATATTAGTTATAGGTGAACAAATGTCACACAATCATCCTATACCCATTGATGTTGAAAATTTAACTGATGAACAAAGAAAGAGTTTTGTATCCTATTTTCACAAGGCTTTTAAATCTATAAAAAAGGATCGTTTTTCTTTTGGCAAAATGTTTAGTCCCTTTTCCTTATATAGTTCTAATAAACCAATAAAAATGAATGATTCTATGGATTTAAAAGATTATGTCGGAAGACATGTGGAAATTGTTTTTAATGAACAAAAAGCTACTAATTCTGGTTCTGGATTCTTGGCAAATGGTTTTGGAGCATTTCATATATGTTATTTTATTGTATATGACAATCCAATTGATCCTTATTATGTTTATGGTCCATTCTGGAAAGAGGATATAGATTCTATTACTGTTTCTTCTAAATTATTTAAACACTCTTATTTTCCTCAAGAATCCTTGAATTCAATGGCAACACTTTCTCTTTCCTTTTATCCTATTGATTATTTGAGGTAAAAAATGAATAATTCTGTGTATTTAGAAAACCATATTGTAGAGAAGGTTGCTATCTTGCCTAAAATAACATTGGTGACGAAAGAAATGAAACCTATTCCGTTTAGACCTTTCCAAATACAACTTGGATATCATTATCTTCTTGTTTTAAAATATGATCTTGAACCCTTTTGGGGCACATGTGGAGATCGTTCCCCTATTAAATCTAAACTGTTTAATGTTAATCTGGCAGAGGAAATTCCTATTCCCAAAATGAACTCAATAACCTATTGTCCTTCTTCCTTAGAGAAGAACATCAGGAAAATATCATCTCATCCTTAACCAATAACCTTATCAACTCTCCAGCCTTCGACGATATCGTCGTTGAACTCTATAGCTATAAGAGAAAATCTAATGCCTGAAATCTACTTCTGGTTCCCAGATAATGATGTCATCTTTTGTACCTCAAAATCTGATCCCAATTTCTTGACCAATCAATGCTCCGTCTTGTATCCCGAATATGCTATCCCTACCTCCAAACTCCCCTTCTTCTATTGCTTAAATGATTGCCTACATTATCGTAAACTTAAACTTAACGAAGAAATTAGAGACCTTACCAACCTATTAAACTCTCATCCTTCCATTCAATACTGTTCCAATTAATTTCCTTCCCTCGCGGCTAAATATATTAATTTTTCACAATTATGTTACGAGGATTCAAATGAAAAATTATAACGCAGATCTAATTATGATAAAAATGGCCGATCTTTTAAGTAATGCCTGGGGAGATTCTCCTAAGAAAGATTCTCCTAAGAAAGAAATCGATAAAAGGGAATACCTGTTAGCCAAATACATAAGTGATGTAAATGTATCCGATTTGGAATTTTTTGTTTCAGAACCCGCAAACATTCCAATAATATTATCTTATCGCGGAATAATAACAGATATGATGTTAAATGGTTTTCCTTATCATTCAATTGTAGATGTTATTCAATTGGGAGTAGACCTTAATTATCAAACCGATATGGGTTTTCCATTGGGAATCGCCTTGAAAGAAAAAAAACCATTACTAATTAAAACATTATTGAATTGGGGAGCTGACCCATCTGAAAATGGTGATATTGAAGAAGAATTAGTTGAAACCTTGTCTGTAATGCTTGAATCTAGTAAACTTACTCCTACTTTATTTACAATCTTACAGCTTTTTGAACCATTGGTTTCTAATTATAAAAGAAGATTAAGCGAATTCCCTTCTGCTAAACAATATTTTAAGAGCCCTAATAAGTTTAAAAGTGAATCTTCACATTATCATGAAGAATATGGCGATATTTCAGATTATAATGAACCAGATGATCCGGAAGAGTCAAATCCTAACTATAAAGGCTTCTCTGCAAGCGAATTCGCTAAAGCTAAAGATAACCTTTTATTCATGGGCGCTATTGATGATACTGCCTCCGATAATGATGTTCTATCTTTATTGGAAAATCACCCGAAAATATTACTACTTACTCCCAAAATTAATGTAAAAGGTAGATGGTGCCATACTATAAGACAAACAGACTCAAATAAATTGGAAAAAGCTATGTTGGGTGTCTCTAAATCACAAAATGAAATTTGTGTCACAGATGCCTCCTCAAAAGAATTTTGGGACTTCTCTGAATATAGATGCTTCGCTCTCGTCTTTGAAGGAATTTGTAAATTTATTTGGAATGCCGATATGTATTCGACTCACCTAAGAAATGAACTTATTACAGATAAAAAAATGCTTGGCTCTATTACTCATATAAATAAAATGACGGAAGGTTGGATCGTTCCCGCAGAATGTACCCTTGTCGGCATTAAAGTTAGAGAAAATGTTGATTCTCAAAATGCCTGGCAAGTCTTTAATATTTGTAAATACTATAACTTGGAACTAAATACTGATGACCAATTACTGAAAAAACAACTGAAAAAACAAGTGGTCGATTCGGAGTTCTATAACCAAGACGAAGTCGATAAGCTGGAACAAATCAAAATTGATTATGAATCCCCTGAACACCTTTATGAAAAAAAACACGAAGATTATAAGGGCTTATATTATGAACAGGGCTCACATCTTGATTTTTATAATAATCAATTGGACGAAGCTATCAAAAACCATGACTCTAATGCTATCTCTGTCGCCCTTTACAATGGGGCTAACCCTGATCGTTTCCTTCATTCTCAAATAGAAGATCAGTCAGACCCTAATGTTGCCCTTATGTTTAAAGACCAATTGTCCCCTTATCTTAAATTTGAAATGGTTTATAAAATTTGGCAGCGAGATCATAATCCGTCCGTTATTGATGCTTATCCTGAAACTATTAATGATGTCACTAAAGAAGCTATCCATGCCCAAGACCTATCCCTTTTAAACTTATTGTTCAATAAAGGCGTTAACCCTAATGATTGGTTCCCTATGATTGTCAGCTCCAATAATTTGAATATTTTAGAACTCGCTTTCAAATATGGTCTCAATCCTAATACCGCCCTGGGCAAAAAAGTGTTTCAACTGAAATATAAAAATATCCCCTTAGCTAAACTCTTCCTCTCTAATGGCTTTGATGTCAATTCTATTAACCCTTCTAAAGATGTTTTGGATTTCCTTCAATTATCTCCTCCGAAAATGATTATTGGTAAATAATATTATCTCCATTCTGTATTATTTCTTCCCCTTTCTATTAATCATTCCTGTCCTATTTACCCCCTCCACTTTTCTTCCCCCTTTTTCACTCCCCTATTCCTACCCATCCCTTCCCAT
>Ga0209777_10009898_pt1 | contig 10188 bp, 10 predicted proteins | sample FrelakmetHBP12HB_FD_187147 | JGI IMG/M metagenome (GOLD analysis project Ga0209777, IMG submission 187147) | Freshwater lake sediment microbial communities from the University of Notre Dame, USA, for methane emissions studies -HBP12 HB (SPAdes)... | ecosystem: Environmental > Aquatic >...
CGGGATTTCAGGGACTTTCTTTACCATGAGCATTTTCGGGCAAAACCGCACCGGCTGCCAAAAACGGTAGACCTTTTCACCCGCGTTCCTGAGATTTTAGACCAAGGGGAGTGGGGCTCGTGCACGAAGCATTTATGTAGTTTAAATATGCATTTAATGCAATAAAAATAACTAGTTAATAAACCCAACAAAAAACCAACGTATTAAAAATGAAAACACAACAAATAATGCTTATAAATCAAATGCATAAAAAATTAATTTTAAATACATAATTAAAAAACATCAATTCTTGTATTAAAAATAATTCACACTCGACCGCCACCAAAATTGGTCTGGATTTTTAAAATTCTATGTACAAAAAAATTTTTCCTTGATACTTGTGCTAATCGGATCGAAGTTTGCTGCGCAAATTTGCGTGGTGCATAGGGGAAACCCCCGCGGATGCCGTGCGGAATACGTACCCGCATGTAACGAAATACTATACCAACGAAGTTGGTATAGGGCTTCAAATGTCTAAATTTAGGCTGGCCTAGAGATCCACCAAAGATTGTACAAAAATTGTAAAATCAAGGTGGGATTATGAGATCACTAGGCCTAGCTATTTCTTCAAATGTCAATAAACCTTCTCAGACAAAAAATGTCCATAAGTCCTGTCAAACTGAGCCGGATCGGCTCTTTGACAATTCAATAGAACGACCTGTAAAACTTGACGTATGCGCGGAGTTTTTAGGGAAGTCATTGGTCACAGTTAGGCGCTATGCCAGACTGAGATATAAGGATTTCCCTGCATTTCTAATAGGCAAAACGTATTATGTCAAGTTGTCATCCGTTAGTAAATGGCTTTCCGATCTTGAAAGGAAATCAAGATGGGAATAAAAATTTACAAAAATAGTAAAAACGAAGAAATCGGCTATACCGCGCAGTATAAAAGCAAAAAAATGCTTAAAAGTAAAAGTAAAACTTTTACGGGCCAAGGCGCGAAAAGTAGGGCAAGGGAGTGGCTAAAGGAAGTCAAGCGTGGGGACAGGAATGGTACGCTTAACGACCTGACGCTTCAAGAAGCCATGCTCGAAAAGAAAAGACAAATTGAAAACAGAGGGGTTTTCCATTCTGTAAAAATTACTCAAAACGGCTATCAAAATTGGCTAAAAGTCGAGCAATTATTGCAGGTAAAAATGGATGATTGTTCTGGAGCGTATCTTAGCTCATTGCTGAAAAACCTTAAAGGGCTATTTCCGCAGCGCCAGCATCTCTTTTGCGAGATGAAGCTCTTACGTTCCACGCTCCATTTTTATAGGGAAACCTATAATCCACGTTTCATAGTGGAGTGGACAAAGGCGCATACGGCTTATGGTAAAGGGGTTAGAAAGCCGGTACAGGCATTTGAATACTCAGTTATTATCGAACGGCTGAACAGGGTTGTTGACGAAATAGTTCGTGATGCCGGTAAAATAGAGTTCATGTATGGGGGCAGATACGGTGCGGTATATGCGGTCAGAATTGAAGATATTGACTATGAACGTAGCTTAGTTCACTTTACCGGAACTATCCTTTGGAGAAAAAGGGAACGCCAGGAGCACCCAAAAACCAAGGTTCAAACCTTTGCTTTATGTCCGGAAGCGCGGGAAATCTTTGAAAAGTATACGCAGGGCAGAAAATGTGGTTTAGTCTTCAGCCGAGATGGCCTACCTATGTGTGACAAAACTATCTGGAAGCAATTAAATCGAGTTGGCCTAAAAAGCCATGACTTAAGAAAAAGCGCGGCAACACTGGTTTCAGCCTTGAAAAACGTTGAAAATGCATCAGAATTGCTGGGCCATGCCAGTAGCAAGATCACAAGCCGGTACTACATCGATCAGATTCTTGCTGGTCAATTGTCAAAGACCCCGGCCATGCTGGGGAAATTGCTAAACGATAATAATGCTGGTAATGAGAAAGGGGTTTAGGGTAAATAGTGGAATGAAACTATCGAATTGTAGGCGATAGGGAGACACCCGGAGGGTGTTCGTTTACTAAAGCCAACCACTCGATATAACAGAAATCAATTTTAACATCAATAAGTTAAACGATCGGGAGTGTTTACTAACGATCAGGTTCGTTCACCAATTTGTCATCCGATTGGTAATGAAATCGGTAATGGGAGTGGGGTTTCATGGAGATGAAAGTTCATATTTACGATCTGGCTATGCAGGACATCCAGGGGCTCTACAAGCGATGGCAGACCGATAGGACATCGCTTTGGGGGGTTGAGGGAATTCCTTACCGCGCCTTTTCAAAACAGTTTTGTTTATGGCGGCTATTTACAACAGAACAGCTCGCTGAGATTTGTATCCACTGGAAGGAACGAGGAGTTGAAGTTTATCGACCGTTAGGCATTAAGGATTATTTAGCCCAGAGGAAACGCAGCGCAATCCCAAGATTTAAAGAGCTAATCGAAGGAAAAGGCGTCATATCCTATAATATGCCTCTACATGGCAATATGACAAAAAAGCAAATTTTAGGGTGTATAGATCAATACCTTGATGCGTCTAGAAGATCACGATTAGCAGGAATTGGATGTTTTGAAGATCCCGAAATTAAAGCTGTCTTTGAAAAAAAGCTGGGCCGTCCAATACGAGAAAGTAAAAAAACCGAACTACCTGTGAAAGCCGCTATCATCAAGTTGAAATCACGGAAGGTATACTGGAAATCAAGTTGTGGGTGCCAACTCCAACGCATAATGGTCCGATATTACGGTGATTTTGACAAAGGTCGGAAACTTTGGGAAATCTTTTGTCAGGCGTTGCGCGGGAAAATACATCGGAATTGCAGTAGCGATTCCGATACTGTTTTCCTTGATTTACTGCGTGTTTTAGAGATCGACGGCTATGATGAGTGCAAAGAGTATTTGCCAACTTTAGCGGAATATCTAGCCGAAAAACGAGCTGGTGGGTATAAACGGGAGATTTTTTTCCCTAACCATATCTCCTTCAACCATGACCAGGAAGTCATCAACCACAGATCGCAATTTATATAATAATTTTATTAAGTTATAAGCCATTGATTTTTATATTAAAATATATTTATATTTTATTCACTGTGTTTTGTACTCTTTTTAAAGTAAAATTATACTTAAATAACAGTATGTTAAAAATATATCAAATTTGGGCTAAAGTATTTAATTATTTTTCCGATAAGAGTGTTATAAGCCAGCAAGGATGGTTATCTGGAAAAAATAATATACAAAACACAACAGCGAAGTGGTGCAAGTAATGAATAGACGAAAAGGCAAAAAGATGATTGATCCAAAAGCCATCGCAAAATTGACCGCGGAAGAGCGTCAGGCATTAATATTGGAGCTACAACTCGTGCAAGCTGAGCAGGAAGAGCAAAAACCAAAGCGCAAAAATTTGCATCGCGGACGCCCTTCGGAGCTAACGGACGTCCAAACTGAGTGGCTTGTCGAGCACGTAGGCATTCCAGCGGATCTCGTCGGCGATGAGCGTAGGATCAAGCTTTCGAACGCCAAAGGCAGGCCGCAACGAGTGCTTTCACAGAAGATTGACCGTTATGGGGATCCCTTATATACCCGCGAAATTCACAGGAAGGAATTAGGCGACAAGTCGGTCTACGCCATTGGGTGGGTGGGCGATGATTGTCGTTCAGCAGCGATCATTTGCGAATGCATCGCCATGACTTCTGCCAATTCCACCGTGATCCATATCCCCTATGGTGATGATAAAAAAGCCGCCATCGAAAAAGCAAAGGCCATGGTTGATGAAGTCAACTTTGATACCGCCAGCGATAATGCGTTCTTTTGCGTTGAGCAGTATTTTGACGTAGCAAGGAACATTAAAACCATTTCGCCCTCAAAACTGCCAAAGCGTGTAGGCTTTGCTCTCGCCCTGGCCTATCTTAGGTCATACAAAGAAGATGATGTTACTGCCCTTAAGCTGTGGGAATCTGTATGTCAGTCGCTTCAAAATGATCTGCTTCCCCCAGATCAAAACGGTTTTGGTTATGCCGATTTTTTTGAGACATGGACAGCACGTTTTGTCCGCGATCTGAAAAACGGCGGCAAAGTCAGCAAAACACATATTCGTAAAAAAACCGAAATCCTGGGCAAAGCCCTTAAACAATATATGAAAAAGGTTGCTACAAAGCATTATCCAAAAGATATCATTGATCTAATGACAGAAGCTAAGGACAACGTAATAAAGCTGCATTCCGATGATTTAAGAGATGAAGATAATTTTCCTGCGCTCCCCTTATCGGACGTAAAAACTATGTTGGAATCTGCTTGGAATCAAAATCCAGCCCTCTATAACCGGATTATTTTGCAGCTATCGACTTACGTGCGCGTAATCGAGGCCGGTCGTTTAGATAAATGCTATTTGCTCGCCAATGACACGCTTAACTACAGGCAGGAGGTTAATGGGCAATATTTAACAACCAAGACGATGGGTAAGGTAAAGCGCAGCGATCTCGTTAATCCTAAAACATCCATCATCACCCGCGTCATAATGAAGCATTTTGGTTTTAAAGTGGATCGTAAAGAAGTTGATGCTTTTTTCTCTGTAAATAACGCGATGAGAAAAAGCCTTAAAACAGCGGATGGGCATGAGCGTTCCTTAAGAACAACAGGCGCAACAATGGCTATGTTCGGAGAGAACTCTGATGTGTGCGTCAAAACATTCTATCGTGATGTCCAGAATCGTATGGCACATAAAACCGCGCAGATGGTCACAACGGTTTATGCTAAAAACCGTCCAGCGGATTCTGAAGGCTTGACCGTAGATGTATACCTATCCAGTCAAAAAATGACTTTAAAGGCCGAAGATGGCGCGGGATATCATCTTCACATGACGGATAACGCTTGGGATCTCTGGTTGCTTCGGGACTTCATGGGTCGTCACGGTAAAGACCTAGTTAAACCGTTGATTCTTGCTGAAGTGAAGGAAAAGGAAGTGGTTGAGCAGGAAGACATGGTATTTTAATAGCCTAAACTTAGGGTAAAATAGAGCAGAAGTGAGATCACTTCTGCTCTTTTAGTTTCTGCGGTGTCCGCTATTTCTCGAATATAAGATTAATTGTTACTCCAAATCATGTTATAAGGGGGTTAGGATGAAATTTAAGGCGAGGGTCACGGCTAAGTATAGGATCGTTTACGCGGATGCCGAAGAGGCCAACGACGAGGACGAGGACGATGCCAAGACTGGATTTTCAAAAGTCCTGGAAGATGGAAGCGATGACTGTGCAGATCATGGGTTTCCGACTGAGTGTAAAAAACAATGACAATATGGCGTAATGCGCGGGTACTATTGAGGAAGTCATTTTGACATACATAACTGCTTGTGCACGGCTCACGGAATTGCTGGCTGTTTTCAATTCCTCGAGGCGCATGACTTACGTAAAAGTAGAACGGATACCCCTGAAACATTTGGCTCGGAGTTTACGCCCATTTCCCGCATGATGATCTATGCGGGTGAGCGCATTATCGAAAACACTTTAAACACAGATGCCGGGGCCGAGATTCGTGATGGCGTCAAATATCTCCATAAAGTTGGCGTATGCGAGGAGTCATTTTGGCCGTATACTAAAGAGAACCTGACCAAAGCCCCGTCCGCCGAGGCGCTTGAGAAGGCTAAGGGGCATCGAATTTCGAGCTACTACCGCCTCGTTTCCCTAAACGACATGCTACACTGCCTTTCGCAAGGCTACCCTTTCGTTTTCGGCTCTTATCTGATGGAATCCTTCATGAGCGACGCGGTCGCGCGCACAGGAATGGTGCCAGACCCAAAGGGCAAGGAATCTCCCGTGGGTGGGCATTGCATGATGTGTATAGGATACGATTCCGACACCAAGCTTTTCCACGTAGTAAATTCGTGGTCTGACACTTGGGGAATTCATGGAACCTGCTACATGTCGTACTCATATCTTGCAAACCCAAACCTAACCGATGACATCTGGACACTGAGAAGGTGATTGCTAGAGGCGATCTTCAAATGTGGTGATCGCAGAATACATACTGCTCATCAAAATGCACACACTCGGAACAATGAAACACACGCCTAAAGTTGGGTGCGTCATCTCGGCTCATTCTTTCCTCCCTAAAGTCATTGCTTCCTAAACCTAAATCCACAAAAAGGACAAAAAAGTAGCGCTACCCCCTTGTCTCTGCGCCCTTGAGAGTACAAGATTTCGGCTTTAGCCAAAACGAATCCCTTCACCCCACCGCTTTTCTCCAGCTGCAAAAGCTTTGCGAACGTGGGACAAAAGTCGGTATCCGAGCACTGATTTTCCATTTTAAACCCCTTCTTCTGTTAGCCTTTTTCCCAACGACTTGAGCTTTTGGCTAATTAAACTATCTTCAGAAATGATCCCACTCAAAGCCACCGTAAGCGAAGATTCCGTTAATAACTGCTCGTCGATATAGGTCTCAGGGAGATGCGAAGCACTGGCGTGGATGTGGGCTATTTTAGCAACTGCAACCTCTCCATAAACGCTGTCCACCACCCCCACGACGTCATCCGCCAGATGCGCCGGGTACTGCTTTTTGAAAAAATCCCTAGCTTCGATGAAAATTGAAGAATCTCGATTTAAATAAACCGTCGGCCCTTTCGGTCCCTTACGCAGCCACGTTGCCGCATGCCACGGATTTTCAAAATCTTTGGCATCGAGCCAGGCATAGTGCGGAACATCGACGTTTACCGAAATCTCCCGCATCCCACGCTCCCCCAACGCGTCCTCAATTGCCCGCGCCCGAACCCGGAAAGTTCTACCCTTACGGCTGCCATTGCCAGCCCAGGTGGTGGGGTTGGGGTTTTTAGGAATTTCCGGCCTGGTGGGGTGGGTCTCCTCCTCGCAATCCCGCGGACTGTCCCGATGCCCACTGCCATCCGTCGTAACCTTGACCTGCGTCATCCAGCGTGTACCAAATCTCTCCTGCAATCTTTTACGATAGGCATCGTTCTCCAGCGTGCCGACGTTTCTATTCATGGTGACCCGAATCGCATCCAAAATCGGAGCGGGCATATTATTCGAGAACTGATGCCCCCACGTCCCTAAAGGAAGATCCGATGCCGCGGATATCCCATCGTGCCCTACAAACCTTAAAGCATTTCGGCTATTGTCCGGGAAAATACCCCATTTCCCATCGCTACGCAAAGGTTCCAAAATGATAGTGACATTCTTCTGTACATCGGCATCAAGTATGCCAAAGTTCCTATATAATGACTTTAAAGTAGTAATTCCAAATAATTCTCCATTGTATCTGACAGCAATATACCCTCGAACTTGCGCGTAGTCCGAAATACGTGGGCGCTCACCTTCCCACAGATACCAATGAACGGCAACCCGATTGGCATCGATAGCAAAAGTTCCCGAGTGTGCCAATTTTCCTTTGCACTCGTCCTTTAGCCACTTATCGTAAAGAACATAAAACTCAGCTCCACGAATGCGCCTTCCGGACTTATAGCTCCCAGCCCGCGTCTTCTCATCGAATTCTGCGTAGGAAGTTGGCCACTGGGTTTTTTGCTGCGTTTGAAATTCCTGGACGACAATCTCCATAGAAGGAAAAGTCCAAAATCTAGAATTTAACGTCTTGGAAATTCCCCGAAGTTTTCCGTTTTCACCAATACCTGCATTTCCCAGTACCGTATCTTGACACGTTTCGCTCCCAACAAGGACAATGACAGTACCATGCCCGTCTTTTTTAATATAAGCAGGAATAATCTTGACCCAATCAATGTCGTCACCGGTGTCAGCCAAAGCGGGATCCACCACCGGAGATCTCCGGTTATCCCCAAGCTCCCACTCCACCAGCTCGTATTTTTTACTATCCTGGTCAAACACAATCTGGATCATTGAAGCCTTATGGTCTTTGACCGAGATTATGACTACTCCCTCGGGATTCCAAGTCACAATGGAGATTTTCCCGCCAATTCCGTAGTTGTCATGAACCCCGCCAATGGGCTTATCCCCTTCGCCTAAGGTGGAGAAAAATGAGAGCAGGTCATTGCGGCTCATCCCCTTGCCGTTGTCGCAGATGGTTCTCCGGTACACGCCAAGCTTCTCCACCGCCTCCCACTCGATCCCAAACTCAAGGAAGTTGGCCCCAGCCTCCCAAGCGTTCTTGGCCAGCTCTCTCACCCACTGAAATTCCCCGCAGGCTTCATATAGGCGTTGAATCCAATTTGATGCGCCAGTAATTCTAAGTTCCATTGCTGATCCTCCACATAAGGTGCGGATGACATAGCAATATTGCGCATAGAATGCAATGCTTTACGCATAACTGATTGTTATTGTTTGTGAACCCTCACCGCCCTAAAGGGCGGGGCTTCCATTAATAGGCGATTCGGTTCCGAATCGGAGAATATTTTTAGCAGCATTTACGTCTCTATTACAAGCAACAAGGCCAAGTTCCTGCATCCGCATCATGAAAGTGAGGCCAGGGCCTGAAGATACCGGGAAAACGAGGTTCTTCGCAATATGGTTGACTGAGACTTTAATCTCTGTTTACAGAGCCACGAAAGAGCTTGTAATTGAGGCGTTATTCCAAGGTTTCTACTTGCTAAATAACGTAGGTCGTGTTTCTAAGACCCGAGTCTGGTAAATTAATTGCCCTCCTAGGTCACCCCCGAAGCCGCTACCCTTTAGGGTAGCGGTAGTTTACCATCCCGAGGGTGCCGTAATACTAAGTTGGGCAGTCGTTAGCTTAACGCGGAGCTTAATTTCGAAACTAGTGCAAGATCGGCAACAAAACCAGTACCGAACCATTCCAAGACATCTTTTTTTAATTCGGGATCTTTTTCGAGCTTTTTAATAAGCTGTGTAATTTCACTGCGAACTTCAACCATAGCGGGGATGAGCGTTTTGCCAACATGAGCGTAAAAAGGTGCATCGGCCACTACCTTTTGTCCAAGCAAAAAGGCCCGCTCTATTTTTTGTGTATAACTCAGCATCTTTCAAACCCTTTCCTTTTCAAATCTCCCGTTGCCAGCCCTTATAGGATTGTGTGGGTGTATGGCCACTAAAATCTATATCTTCGTCGCATTCTATGTCACACTTAGTCCCGGCCCAAGTAACCTTCTTTACGTGAAAATTCCCGAGGGTAAAATCCACATCGCCTTCGTCCTCTTCGCGGCCTTTGTTCGAAGGGATTTCTGCAGTACCAGAGTAGTTGGCCTTTACCGTATCGCCAGCCTTTAACCCCCTGAGGATCGCAAGCAAATCTGCCGCGTCATCCACCATCTCTTTCGTTTCGATTGAGATGCCGGAGACGTTCACCACGCCGCCAGCGGCAGATGCGGGCTCATGCCAACCGCCCGAGCTTCCTTCCTCATAATCGGTGACTTTCGCCTCGACATCTACCTCGAAGTCCTTAAAAAGCTCCGTCAGGTCGATTTCGCTCGCTACGATCCGGTAGTTGGCTTGGATCTTCCCACCATAGACTGATTTTTCAAAGATTTTTTTGCTCTTGATTTTGGAAACGAAATTCACGGTATTGCCCTTCTTTGCTATTATTCAAATTAATCTTAACGCTCGACCACCACGTTAGGTGACCACACGTTTTTAAACCCCTCCAACCATATGTCCGGAATGGCGCCCCCGTAGCGGACTTTTAGAACATATTTTGTTGAAGACCCCTCTTCGCTCTCGAGTATCTCTAATATAGTAATGATCCGATTTCTTCCAGAAAACAATACGGGCTCCGCAATCCGTAACGTTTTATGGTAACTATCAGCCGTAGTAGTCAACCGGCGCAACATCGTCATCACGGGCCGCAAAGCGTTACGGTAATCCTGCTCAGCCTCCGCCTTGGGTTTTAACTTCAAAGACGCAGGAAAGGTGGTGTTGGGTAAATTCCTTTTAATCAAATACTCCACGTCATGCACGTGGCTCAACTTCCTCTTAACCTCAGCCAAAAGCAAAGCATCCAGGGCATCGTTTAGCTGCGGCGTCTCCTTAACCAAGTCGTCCAAATGCTCATAAATTGCCCCCCTAAAATTGTCCTGAATCTTCTTGCCGTGCTCATCCTTCGTAGCCAACGAGACGAAAACGGATGCCAAGGCATGCTCACTTGACCCGACCGAGTATTCCTTGCCCCAAACCTTGTCCAACGCCCGGCCAATGATGCTAATGAAATCGTCTTCGTCCGGGAGCGTGGATTTAGGCTGCAGTTGCGCAAATACCACCAACGCATTGCCA
>Ga0209777_10009899_pt1 | contig 10187 bp, 24 predicted proteins | sample FrelakmetHBP12HB_FD_187147 | JGI IMG/M metagenome (GOLD analysis project Ga0209777, IMG submission 187147) | Freshwater lake sediment microbial communities from the University of Notre Dame, USA, for methane emissions studies -HBP12 HB (SPAdes)... | ecosystem: Environmental > Aquatic >...
AGTGGGTTGTTTTTGATTTATAACAGGCTATGGCGGCGAAACAAGCGATACAGACAGCCACAGCGAGGTTAATCATTTCCACTTGATCGCCTGACTCTATTGCTTTGATATGTGTGGAAGCAAGGAAGCCCGCAAAGAACAACATTAATATCCAGAATATCACTATTTAAACCAGCCTTTTGATTCTACCTTGTTTTTCGATTCTACCTTGTTTGTTGCATCTGTCATCCCGGCTGTAACAAACGACGGGATGACAGAGTTTGTTTGCAGGAAATTCACCCTAGCTTCGAGTGTTGCTATTTTGTTTTCCTGTATCGTGAAGACATTGTTGATTGCCTGTACCAGCCTATTGTGGTTGTCTATTACATTGCTCACTCTTTGACTCTCATTGGTAGAGGCATTGATCAACTCTAATACACCCTTATGAAGCTGGATTAATTCTGTCTCTATTCCCAATACTTTTTCGGTTCCTGATTTTGGTGCAGACCAACACAACATCATAATGAAAAGTCCCAGAGCAATTCCAATAGCAAAGGCGACGATGACTGCTTTAAACATACTGTATATTTCCTCCATTTTGCCTGCATTGAGTTGTTTGTGAAATATATCACAATCATATTTTTGTTTCTCTTCAACTTCGTTCATTCCTATCTCCTTGTTTTTCTTTAAAAAATCACTTTCAAACCTACTATACACAGAAAACCAAAATTGTGATAAAAAATCTTCACCCCCATAAAATTGGGGAATACTGTTTCATCCCAGATATCGGCAGCAGGAACATCGATTTACCCCCGTGTATGTGGGGAATACAGTATCAGGTTCGTTAAGCAATCTATTGACGATGATTTACCCCCGTGTATGTGGGGAATACTTTTCCACAACAGACCTCGCTGAAATTGGTTCCGATTTACCCCCGTGTATGTGGGGAATACACTTCTCAGCTAACACGTAGGAAGCCAGTTGGCGATTTACCCCCGTGTATGTGGGGAATACTCCTATATTTTGTGGATAGTTTGTTTACTACCCACAACATCTTGTATATTCAATACACATAAAATCAAAATTGTGATAAAAAATCTATCTTTTAGCAGGAATGGCTCTTACTTTCGCCAGCAATTCGTCTATACCGTCACGAATAAACACAAGGCGGGATTCAATATCAAGAATAGACATATCTTTGTGCATATTCTCAGCTCTCATTTGCATTACAATATCATGCATATCCCTGAATTGCTCACAGAATATCTTGGGATCACCTAGCGGACATTTCATCAGTTGCTTCTTTTGATTCGACATTTTATATTTTCTCTATTCCTTATGAGTTAAACTGATAATGAAAATCGTACAATAGAGCCTAAGAATCACTATTGCAATCTTTTACGGCAAATTCTTTCTTAATAATGCGTTTGGCTACGGGGTTTTTCTGAAAGTAGGTATCGAGTTGTTGGAGTCTAACTTCCTTGGTGACTACTTGGGCATCGGCATAGGTACAGTGATTAGAGATACCGTCTGCGAATGAGATTAGTTTTCCCTTGCAATAACATCTGCTGAAAAACCAATCACCACCTTGGGAACGGCATAGGTCACAGAGGTCTTGTCCGAAGGGTAGTGCGAATTTAGGGACTTGCTTGACCCAGTTATAGAGATTGGTTTCTGCTATGGGTGTAAAGGTTCCAAGTGCGATGACAGAAGGTTTGAGGTTATGGAGTTCTATTACCACATTAGGAGTTCGTATGACTGGTGGGGCGAACATAAAGAAGTCCAGCTTGATTCTATATTCGTTACCAGTGAAGGAATACCAGCTTTCCACGATCCATCCTTTTGCTTTCAGGATACGGAGTGACTTGATAAATAACGGTGACATCCATTTAGCTTGGTTGCCGCATCTTTGGCAATAAACCAGCTTATTGACAGGGCGTAAACATCTATCACAGGCAAGGAATTGGTCAGAAGGTTCCATATTCAACTATAATATCGAAGCATTTGTTTTGGGTTTGGGCAGTGGCTTCGTTTGCTTTGTTTCTCCCGTGTGCAAATCCCAATTCTTTTAGCTGCAACTCTTCGACGGGGTTTTCGGGAGTTAAGATGATTGCCCTACTTCGACTCGTAACTATTTCCACTTTCATATTTGCTTTCCATTGCCTTTCTTTGCTTGCATTTAATCAAGAACATCAACAGCAAGAACGGTGATAGTACAGATAGTATAATGCCTACTAACAACCATGCAATTATAGCAGCGGTACAGGCAAGCGCACTCTACTGGCTGAAAGAAGCTGTTCCAATGCAAAATTAGAAGACTTGCGTTTCTTCCTTGGCTTGGTCTTACTTGCTGCATTCTGATTCACATTTTCATCACTCATATTCTTATTCCTTTCATATTATCACAGAGCTTATTGACCTGTGTTTACTGTACAATTTTAAGAGCTGGCTTGCCGTCGGGTCCAAGCATCTGCGGCATTGCACTGGCTCTTGTGATACGGGCAGCGGCTTGTGCTTCCTGCATGCGCTTAGTATGTATGTATGTCCAATTCCTGCTTGGCTATATCATCGAAAGTCTCAAATGCCTTCTTCAATGATATGCCTTCAGGGAACATAAACTCAAAAGGAAGAGCCTGCATTGTCGGCATTCCATTCGGTCCTGCTATCTGAGCCTTAATAACGACCCTGCCCTTGTAGAAATTTGGTTCCTTGTCCTGACCAAATGTCTGAATGAACTCTTTGACTTCCCTACCGTCATAATCCAGATAGGTTTTTACTTCCATAATCTCTTTTCTAGCCTTTGCATCACTCATTTTACTTCTTCCTTTTCTATTGTTCTTATTTTGACACCTGCTTCTTCCAACATCTCTATTGCAGCCCTTGTATTGGCTTCCCAGTCAATCTCTGGTCTGCTTTTATGTTCCATGGTCTCCACAACTACTTCGACAATGCCAGACTGAATGACAGCTCTTGCACAGTCAGCACAAGGCGGTCTTCCACATACATAGATAGTGCAGCCTTCCGTTGCTATACCGTTTCTTGCAGCATGGTAAATAATATTTCGCTCGCTATGTTCCGTAAAAAAGTACTTAGCAGGTCTTTCATGTCTGGATTCTACCGCATCATTAACTTTTCTGGGGAATCCGTTAAAACCAGTAGACCTGATTTCCTTATTGGGTCCGACAAGCACGGCACCTATCTTCGTGGTTCTATCTTTTGACCAAGTTGAAATCTGTCGTGCAAGTTCCATAAAGCGATTGTCCCATTTAGCATTCATTCTTTCTCCTTCATTTTCTTCAAAGCCTTACTAATTTCCTCTGGCAACTTAATCAGCTTAAACTCGCCAGCTTTCCTAATATTAAAACCGCTTACATACGATCCATCTAAAGTATGTGTCCAGCTCCAGTCTACTTCTTCATCAAGTAATAAGTCCACACCCTGAATCGAACAAGCATTTCTGACAGCACTTTGATTAGGTGCTTTGTGAAATATTGTTTGCTGCTTACTCATGCTTTGCTTCCCAGCCACATATAGGACAATAAAGTTTTACAGACATACAAGAATTACAAGGAGGACTGATATGGCACGAACAGTTCTCAGACTTGGTATAGACTATCACTCCCTTACATCCGTTCCTATTACACACATTACCCTCTTCAATTCCGTAAATGGGTGTTGTGCAACTTTTTTCAGGATACAGAAGGTCTACACTTATTTTTAATATTTCTATAATATGGCTCCGTTCCACACTAGAAGGATATTGTGCAACCCAATTTATATCACCGTCAATCAATTCCTTAAACGCTTCTTTGGTAAGTCTTGTCATAATTTTCTCTTCCTTCGCTTTTCATCTAGGTAGTCCTGTTCTACCTGAGCGCAATGTTTACAGACAATATCAGAATGCCCCGGAAGTTCCACACCATCAACCTTACGATAGGTGGATTCTTCCTTAGTCATTCCAGCCTGCAAACAACGATGACAAACAAAAGTATCGCTCATTTTCCTTAACCGATATGGACATGCTGCCATATCCAGATAACGATTTCTATTGCCTTCCATACGCCCAAAGTCGCACCTATTACCGCAAAACATATAAGAGGATTAAGGTTAATTCCCATGATTAGCATTCTTTACGCAGTTTCCTTGCAAATTCCCTTACATTCTTGACTCCCGAATTGTAGCCCTTATCCCAGTCTTCCGGTGTCTTATCCATTTTTATCTGTGACCCATTACAATATTTCTCAAGCTGGTTTAGTATCTGTCTCCCTGTCAACTTCTTCTTATCCATTTGTCACTTCCAACTTCTTCAATGAATTTTCGACCTGCTGCATTGCCCAGTCAAGTTTATCATCAGGCATCTCATTGACAACCTCATCTATGGTTAAGGCTTTTGCTTCCTCTGGTGTTCTCATAGACGAATTCTTAGAGGTTAGGTTTTCATGATTACCTCGCCCATACATAAGCTTGAATTTATCCTGCCAGCCTTGTGGAAGTTTAGGCAACTTTTCCTTTAGCGTATTCCTTGCAAAATCACTAATCTGTTTGTTCACTTCCCCACCTCTTTCACATGATGGATTGACTCATTCTCTGACTTAACCTCATTCCATTTCCTTTGCAAATTTATAGACTGTTTATCAAGCATTGCCTTACACACTTCTACAGGTGAATGTCCCGACCGCCATGCCCCGTCCAATGCCAATATCATCACATCAACCCATTCCATAATATCATCGGGTTGCGCTTTGATCTCTTCCAGTTCCTTAGTGATATGCTCTGTAAGGCCCAAAGTTCGTTTACCCTCACCAAATACTCGGGTAGACCATTTCTTTTGTATCTCCAAGTAACTAACCAAATCAAAATAGGCTTTGCTCATAATCTTACCACCTTAAAATCTGTATTTCTGCATCAGGATAAAGTTTCATAGCCGCTTCCCTAGTACTAAATACTGGAACAACACCTATCATTTCATTTGCCCAATTTAATGGTATCGTCTTTGTTCCCCAAGGCGTAGAAATCTGGGCTTCCTGTTTGAGTCGCATAGGCATAAAACCCCAGTTATTAGTCTCTTTCTGTACCTTGGTCTTTGATTTAGCCTTCTTCATGACTTCACCTTTACATCTACTTCAACCAATTTGTACCCGCACTTCTTTGCCCGATGGTAGTCACGGGGTAACACAACACTTGCTGACCAAAACTTCTGTGAGTGTTCGGACCATGCAATTGAAAGGACATATTCTTCATTCGGTCTCTTGTTAGAAACATACAAAGCCACTATCTTTCCATGCTTAGTCACCGCCCAGTAACTCTTTTTGTCCTTCTTTTTGTCAGTCATATACATTTCCCCCTTTTCATCTTAAATCACTTGCTCATGTCAACCTTGTCGTTATCCAAATTACCAATCCAAAGCCCAGTCGTATCATCTTTCTTCATCAATATCCGCTTCCCCTGCTTCGGCTTAAACTCTGCAACAAAAGCTCTCACATTGACACTACTAGGGATACTTGATAACTTAAACTTTCCCGCCTCAATGAACCTCAAAGCGAACACCCTTGCTTCCCTGTCTACAAGCAAATCAAATTTACCATGTGAAGACCTTTCCATCCTGAGTAATTTAGCAGAAACATACATATCATTACCATTCTCACTGAAATTGACATAAGGCATGTGTCCGCTACCATGATACATCTTCTTTGTCCCCATCCATTTCTCAAATTGATATGCCATTTACTTTACCTCTGGCACCTTCACTGGATGTGCCGCCTCTACAATCAGGTTAGGCAGGATATTCAGAATATTGCCCTTTTCCTTGGGATTAAAAGGAATACCCATCCTTTGATTAACTGGAAATTCCTGCGAAGCCAATTCCTTAGCATCCTTCCCTGTCAACTGCTTTACGGTAAGCACAACAGCATCCAACAGCCTATTAAGATGGTCATTTTCAGCCCGCAACGCAATGGCTTCCCTGCTCTCTATTTTCAGGTTGCGCTTCAGTTCCCGCATTCTGTCCCTGAGATTCAAATAGCATAACGGACAAACCTGACCCCTGAAAGACTCACCGTTTTCATCATCAGGATCAGTAAGTTCTTCCAGTGTAACCTTCCACTTTTCATCTGCTGGCGTTATATTGTGCTTATGACAAAAAAATTCGTTCATAATTTACCCTTTCAAAACTACTATACACACAAAACCGAAAAATCTGACAAAATTTCTTCATTTTCTTATCACTTTCCATAAGTGTTTCAAAGCAAGACAGGCAAAGACAAACCAGACAAAGGGTCCGCACACAAAAATCCATATAGCTATCTGCCAGCTATTTTCCAGTTCGTTCCTGCCACTGCGCCATGTAGCCGCCAATGCCACCCCGAAAGCACCCCAAGCAAACAGTAAAACAACTATCCAATACCATGTCATCCGAACATACCTCCAATAGGATTCCTGCCTTTCATGTCACCCCATTTCTTCAAGACTATATCCCTTACCCGGTCAAATTCCTTGTCAGACACCCCAGCCTTACTCGCATCGTCCATTGCTGAATACATGGCAAGACATACTACATCACTGGACAGGCTATTCTTTAGCAGCCCCACCAACATAGCTGTAAGCACCGTAATCGCTTCAGGAGTGGGCTTCAGGAGTCCTACTGAGCCTTGCTTGTCTGGATGGATTGCAGAGCGACATACAGCATCCCGCCCCGAAAGCTGGAGCGATATGCCAGTCCGTGCTTTCGCTGTTGATGATTTCTTCATATTTTTTGCACCTGTAACTACCGTCTTCATTGTCTGCCAGTTCCTTACATACCTTCTTTACATCATCCCATTCACCATAGCCACATGACCTTTGGTGACAACAAAATCCGCACATACAGCACAGTTTCGCACCTTCATATAGTGGCAACGGTTTGTTTGTTTTAGTCAACATTCCTCATATCCCACGGTTCTTTGCCAAACATCTTCTCGTGTTCCCCTGTGTGAATTGCATAGACCATCTTCATTAGGTCTTCAAATTCGTCAAAAGTTATCGAAAACCATTTGCCGTCTTGTCCCTCTGGTGGGTAATAATCTTCTTCAACACTCCTGCCGCCATAATACTTCATAATCTCTTCTGCATGCTTTTTCTCGTAATGTAACAAACTGTGCATCCAGTAATCGCTAGGCTCAGAAGATGCCATCCAGTGATACATTGCAGGGGTAGGATTACGGATATTCCTTGGTATTATGCGGTAACCTAAAGATTCCAGCCAGCAACATTGTCCTTCAAAATCAAAGATAGCCCGTGAATGACCGCTTGATGCCCGACCAACACAGAATTCCTCTTTCTTTTCTACCGTGGACATCCGCTCTGTAAATTGTTCAAGTGTCTCGTTCATAATCTTAATCCCTTCCTAATCCTGTATCGGATGAGATTGAAATGAGTCCAAAACTATCTTTCAATTCCATCTACTAATCGCCTTCACTTTCGGGTCATCTTCGATCTTTATGCCCTGAGCCCGTCGTCTTGCCCAATCTTCTTTCATCTGCCTAGCCTGATTCTTTGTCGGATATATTCTAAATTGAAAATTCCTCATTACTTTATCCATCTCTTCTTACGAGCTTCTGCTAATCTCTTAATTCTATTTTCCCTATCTTCTTGGGTTATTGTCTTTTTTTTACCCTTATTAAGAGAACCCAACATACTTGCTGCTTTTCTGATTTCTTTATTCATTATTCAAAAACCTTATCACTATAGCGAGTTACTGTCAATTAGTTATTTACAGGTTTCTTTTTTTGTTTACTGTTCGCTTTCATCCCACGGTTAAAAACGCTCGCTGTCGCTCGCTCCGTGGGTCTTCCCGCTCACCTTCATAAGCCTATTCTTATCCGAAAATGAATGAGGTAAAGCCATATGAGACTATCAGGATTGACCGTAACCCCCTGAACTCCGTCAAAATAGGAGATTGGTACTGGGTTAAGGTCAAGACTGGTATAGATGATAATGACCATCCCATACAACAGGTGACTACAAGATGTTCCTTTGCGATCATACTTTGAAGGGTAAGTATTTGCAGTGGGCACGGTATCTTTTGAATGCTGTTGTTTTGTCTGTTTGTCAGAGACTTTGGAATTATTTCCTGAATCAGAAAATTGAAGCGTACAAGACTTCTAAAAAATCCATATCTTGTTTTACACAGATCAAGGAGATTCCTCAGTTAGCGATCAAAGATGATATTCTAAAAGAGGTTTATTCACAAACCCTTCAAGATGTTCCAAAGAGATTAGATAAATCTTTTCAGGCATTTTTTAGAAGGATCAAGACAGGTGACACTCCGGGATTTCCAAGATTTAAAGCAAAAGATAGATACAACTCTTTTACTTATCCACAGAATAATGGCAGTTTCAAATTTACAGATGATGGTAAACTTTATCTAAGCAAAATAGGTCATGTGAAAATTGCTTTGCACAGACAAGTCAAGGGATTGATGAAGACTTGTGTTGTCAAGAAAACTCCGACTGGTAAGTGGTTTGTTGTGATTTCTGTTGAAAACGAGATTGTTAAAAAGGTTAATGATAAACCTACGGTTGGTATTGATTTAGGGTGTAAAGTGTTTGCTGTTTTGTCTGATGGAAGTAAAGTTAAGAGAGAATGGTTTTTCAAGAAAGAAGAAGACAATCTTGCTAAAGCACAGAGGAAACTTGAAAAGCAAGTCAAGGGGACTGTCAAGAGAAAGCAAGTGAAAAAGGTTATCACCAAAATCCATGAGAGAATCACAAACAAGAGGAAGAATTTCACACATCAACTATCGAGGAAAATAGCGAATAAGTATGGGGTAATTTGTGTTGAAGACCTGAACATTTTAAGTATACAGAAAAACAAAACGATTACAGTGAATGGTATCCTTAACCTTTAATGAAAATATAGAAAAATAGTGTTGACTATGGAAACTTATTACTATAAGTTGTCTTTATGAAACTAAGTCAGTGGGCTAAGAAAAATTCAATAACATATAGAACTGCTTGGCAAATGTATAAAAACAAGCAGATACCAAATGCTTATTCTCTTACCACAGGAACTATTGTTGTTCCCGATTCAGTTTCTTATGAAAGCCAAGAATATATTGTAACCTATGCTCGTGTTAGCTCTTCTGAAAACAAAGACAATCTTAAAAGACAATCAGAAAGACTTGTTGCATTTTGTAATGCAAGGGGATGGCAGACACATTGCAATATTCAAGAGATAGGGTCTGGACTTAATGATAAAAGAAAGATGCTTTTAAGATTACTCCAAGAAGGTAAGATTACTAAATTAGTAGTTGAACATAAAGACCGACTTGCTAGATTTGGGGTTTCCTATATTGAATGTTTGTGTAAACACATAAAATGTGAACTTGTTGTTATTAATCAGCAAGAAAATAATAGAGATGATTTGATGCAGGATTTCGTATCAGTTGTTACTTCTTTTTGTGCTCGTTTATATGGACAAAGAAGAAGTAAAAGAAAAACTGAAAAATTGATAGCAGAATTGGAAGGTATTAGTCAAGATGCAAAGGGCATGTAAAGTTACCCTGAAGTTTATTACAGACAAAAAGCAAAGGCAAATAAATGCCTTGATGGAATCCTACAGGTCTGCGGTAAATTTTTACATCAACTACTTTTGGCATATAAAAAGCAAAAGAGATGCTGCTTCCTTGTCTCAATTAAAGAATTCTAGGTTATCAGAAAGGTATAAACAAGCAACACTCAAACAAGCTTTTGACATAGTTATTTCCACAAAGAAGTCTGCTAAGGCGATCAAGAAAGCTTGTTTGATTCCTGTTTTCAAGGGTAAGGCTGTTTTAGATCAAAGACATATTTCTATCGAAGCAGGTGAGCATTCTTTTGACTTAGTGATTAGGCTTTCTTCTTTGAAGAAGGGAAGGAAGATAACCATTCCGACAAGACATACTGCAATGACAAGAAAATGGTTAGCTTTGTCTGATGCAAAATTCATACAAGGGTGTTCTTTGTCTGAAAACTCTTTAACACTTTGGGTAGAGATTCCTGAGCAAACCTTAAAGCAGACTGGTAAAACGATTGGTGTTGATTTAGGTGTGAACAAACTTATTTCTGATTCTGATGGTAATCATTATGGAAGAGAATTTAAGAAAATTAGGGATAAGATTAGAAGGAAGAAGCCTACATCAAAGGCAAAGCAGAGAGTTTTGAAAGAACGAGAGAATTATATTAACAAGGTAG
>Ga0209777_10009900_pt1 | contig 10186 bp, 9 predicted proteins | sample FrelakmetHBP12HB_FD_187147 | JGI IMG/M metagenome (GOLD analysis project Ga0209777, IMG submission 187147) | Freshwater lake sediment microbial communities from the University of Notre Dame, USA, for methane emissions studies -HBP12 HB (SPAdes)... | ecosystem: Environmental > Aquatic >...
CTCCTGCTAGAGGGTCTGCGACTGGCCCAGAAATGTGTACAATGACAAGGGCTGAAAGGGGGGGAACACAAAAGCCGGTTTTTGCGAACGAATCGAACTCGCAACCCTAAACCTGAAACACGAATGTGTGGGCAAGAGGGCTTGACAGAGGCTCCAGCGTGTGATTTCGTGCAGTAGAGCTACTGAACCACAGCAGCAGTCTCTCAGGCGAGCCAGCAGAGCGAACATGCCCGGACTATACCCAGAGGATCTGAAACGGCGCGTGCGCGAGGCCAACAACATCGTGGAGGTGATCCAGGCTGCCATCGGCAAGCTCACCCTCGCGGGCCGCAACCTGAAAGCGTGCTGTCCCTTCCATCACGAGAAGACGGCGTCGTTCAACGTCAACCCGGAAGGCCAATACTTCAAGTGCTTTGGCTGCGGCAAGAGCGGGGACGTGTTCACCTTTGTCATGCTGCAGGAACGCGTGGAGTTCCCCGAGGCCCTGAAGATCCTGGCGGAGCGCGCGGGCATCCGCGTCGAGTACGACCCCAAGGCCGCGGCCCAGTACAAGAAGGAGAGCGACTGGAAGAGCTACCTGTACCGCCTTAACGGGGCGGCGGCCAGCTTCTTCCGCGAGCAACTGGCCTCGGAGGCCGGCAAAGCAGCCCGCGAGTACCTGAAGCAGCGCGGCCTTTCCGAGGCCATCTGCAAACAGTTCGGCCTGGGCTACGCGCCCGCGTCAGGCTCACCGCTCCTGGCGCGCCTGCGGAGCCAGAAGGCGCCGGACAAGGCCATAGTCCTGGCCGGCCTGGCCTCGGAACGCGAGAACGGCTCGCTGCGCGATTTCTTCTACGAGCGGCTGATGTTTCCCATTCACGACATGCAGGGCCGCGCCATTGCTTTCGGGGGACGCCTCTTGGGCGAGGGTGAGCCCAAGTACCTGAACACGCGCGAAACCCCGCTCTTCAGCAAGACCAAGACGGTCTACGCTCTGGACCACGCGCGGGACGAGATCGTCAAGACGCGCCGCGCGATACTCGTGGAAGGCTACACCGACGTGATGATGTGCCACCAGTTTGGCATCAGCAACGTGGTGGCCTGCCTGGGCACGGCCATCACGCCGGAGCATGTGCGCCAGTTGCGCCGCGTCGCGGACGAACTGCTGATCCTGACGGACTCCGACGCGGCCGGGGCGAAGGCCAGCGAACGCAGCCTGGCCATCTTGCTGCAAGAGGAAATGCCCGCGGGCGTGGCGCGCCTGCCCGGCGCGGACAAAGATCCCTGCGACTTTCTGCTGGCCCAAGGCAGGCAGCCTTTTGAAGAAGCGCTCAAGCATCCGCTGGAATTGTTCGAATATAAGTTCCAGGCGATACGCCAGAAGTTCGACATCCTGAGCCCTACCGGACTGAAGGCCGCGGTCCAGGAGTTGATGGAGTTGATCTCGCTGATCCCCGACCTGGCCGTGAGGAACCGGTATCGTTACCAGGTCATGGAGCGTCTGAATGTAAGAGAAGGAGACCTGGCGTACCTGGACCGTGCGCCGATTTCCGCTTCTCGCGAAGGCCACGAGCCGGCCAACGTCTCTCTTGGCTCCGTGCCCCCGCCGGAAAGCGATCTGGCGGCCACGGAGCGTGAATTGTTGAAGCTCCTGTTCCACGAGCCCGGCTTGGTGGTCCAGGCCGTTACCGAGGTGGACCTGGCAGCGCTCTCGGGGACGCCTGAAAGGCAGATCGGGCAGGCCCTGTTGGAGGCGTTAGGGGAAGGCAAGCTGCCGCCGGATGTGGAGGCGCTGACGCAGGCCAGCCCAGGCAGCCTGGTGGCTCGTGAGCTGCTGCCCAGACTTGCGGGCGCCCAGGGCGGGGAAGGAAGCGCAGGTGAGCGGGCGCAGTCGCTCTGTATCGCCTTGGCTGAAACGCCGCCCGAAGGCGGCAAACTCAGCTCGGATCTGAGGCTGCGAATGAGTGTCCGCAGGTTGCGCCGGGCGGTTTTAGAGGATAAAATAAGAGTTGGCGGTCGCAAGCTGGCACATGCCCAGTTGAATAAGGATGACAAGACAGCGGCAGAGACTCACGAATACTTGGTGTTATTACGGAAAGAGCTTACCAAGCTTAAGTCTCTTCCGTTGAAGTAGTTACGTGATAGGAGCCGGTCGTTCCAGGTCTGAATCAGGTTGGATGCTGAGGGCTCTTGCAAGACTGGAACCGGAAACCATGAACCTGCAACCCAATTCGGGGTATACATGCAGGCTCTAGGTTAAGACTCAGCCCGGAGGATGACGATCTTGGTCCAAGCACACGGCGCGTTGACGCAAAAGCAAGAAGAAGAGATTGAGAAGATCATCGAGCGGTATAGGGAATCCGGTCTGATGAGCTATGAGGAACTGGACCAGCAGCTCCACAGAGAGGTGCAGTCCCCTGATCTCATTGACTTGGTGCTCACCAAGATTGAGGAGAACGGGATCGAGCTGGGCGATGAGGTGGAAATCCGCGCCCGCTCTGAAACGCGCGAGGCCGGCGACGAAGGCCCGGTGCTGGCCGTGGACGATGAGCCGGTAGTGGACGAGGAGGCTGAGGGGCGCGAACTCCACGATCCAGTGCGCATGTACCTGGGCCAGATGGGCTCCATCCCCCTGCTCACCCGCGACCAGGAGATAAAACTGGCCAAGACCATCGAGTTGATGAACAGCGGCTTCCGCCGCAAGGTCCTGACCAACGACTTCGTCATCGAGCGGGCGATCGAGATTTTCGAGGCCCTCAACCGCGCCGACCTGGCTTTCGACCGCACGGTCCAGACCAGCGGCTCTTCGGGAGTGGAGCGGGACGACATCTTCGAGCGCAAGGAAGGGCATCTCGATACCCTGCGCAAAATCCTCAGCCGCAACAGCGAGGACATGGCACAGTTGAAGGACCCCGACCTGCCCGCCCAGCGCAGCAAGGTCGTCACGTTAGTCCTCAAAGAGCGGCGCCTGAATGCCGCGAGGCTGCTTGAGAGATCGGGGCTGCGCACCAAGAAGCTGTTGCCGCTGATGGAGCGCCTGCGCGAGTTCGACAGGCAGCTCCAAAGCTACCTCACCGAGATGAAAAACATCGCCGGCAACCAGGAGAAGGCCGAAAAGCTGGAACGCCTGAAACGCCGTGTGGAGCGCATTGTCATCGAAGTGAAGGAGGCGCCGGAGGAACTCAACCTGCGCGTCGGCCTGATGGACCGCCGCTACGCCGCATTTGAGCAGGCCAAGAAGCAGCTCAGCGCCGGCAACCTGCGCCTGGTCGTCTCCATCGCCAAGAAATACCGCCACCGCGGCCTGCAATTCCTGGACCTGATCCAGGAAGGCAATACCGGGCTGATGAAGGCCGTGGAGAAATACGAGTACCAGCGCGGCTACAAGTTCAGCACTTACGCCACCTGGTGGATCAGGCAGGCCATCACCCGCGCCATCGCCGACCAGGCCCGCACCATCCGCATCCCGGTGCACATGATCGAGACCATGAGCAAGCTGCGCAAGATCAGCAAGCAACTGGTGCAGGAGTTGCACCGCGAGCCGCTGGTCGAGGAGCTGGCGGAGGAAGCCGGCCTGTCCATCGCCGAGACCCGCCGCATCCTCAAGATCAGCAAGCACCCCATTTCTTTGGACCGCCCCATCGGCGATTCGGACGATTCCTATTTCGGCGATTTCATCGAGGACAAATCCGTCGAGTCGCCGGTGAGTGTGGCCAGCTACGAGATGCTGAAGGACAAGATCGAGCAGGTGCTGGATACGCTCACCTACCGCGAGCGCGAGATCATCAAGCTGCGTTACGGCCTGGGCGACGGTTACACCTACACGCTCGAGGAAGTGGGCCGCAAATTCAAGGTGACGCGCGAGCGCGTGCGCCAGATTGAGGCCAAGGCGCTGCGGAAGTTACAACATCCCGTCCGAAGCCGCAAGCTGGAAGGCTTCCTCGAAGAGTCGCCGCACGCGACCTAAGGCGATTTTCGATTTTGGATTACCATTGGTCCCGTGCCTTCTTGCCCAATCCAAAATCTAAAACCCGAAATTTAGAAAGGGGGGCAGGCAAGCATGAGTGCAGGCATGGAGTTCTTCGCCCGAGTGGATAACCGGCCCGGGTTGGCCGTTATCCTCGAAGCGCTCAAGTACGATCAGGATGGCTTGGTCGCGATCGTGACTCAAGACGCCGCGAATAAGGAGGTGCTGGGCGTCGCTTTCGCCGATCGCGTGGCGCTGGAGAAGACCTTCGAAACCGGCTTGATGCATTACTACTCGCGCTCACGCAAGAAGCTGTGGCTGAAAGGCGAGGAGTCCGGGCACGTGCAGCATCTAGTCGCCATGCGCGTGGACTGCGATGGCGACGCGATTCTGGCCCAGGTCCGGCAGGTCAAGGGCAACTGCCACCTCGGCTTCCGCTCCTGCTTCAGCTACAAGCTGCTCAAGACCAAGGACGGCCAATGGGCCGTCAAAGAGGCCGGGCGCAAAGTCTTTGACCCCGCCGAGGTCTACAAGAAGAAGTAGGCACCGTGCCTGTCTAGCGGCGTCAGTCTGGGGCGTTGCACACGCGCCCCAAGAGTGCTAGAGTATCCAATGGCGTGGGGAGCCGTGTCATGAGTGAGATTATATTCCAGATCGAAGAGGACTCCGTGGACGGTGGCTATGTGGCCCGGGCTTTGGGGCACGGTATAACTACACAAGCGGAAACCATACCCGAACTGAAAGTTATGATTCTAGACGCGGTTCACTGTCACTTCGACCGGCTGGAAGACAGGCCCAAGGTGATCCGGCTGCATTTCGTGCGGGAAGAGGTCCTGGCCTGTTCCTGATATGAAACTGCCTCGTGACCTAAGCGCCGAACGCCTTGTTCAAGCCTTGCGCAAGCTGGGTTATGAGCCTGTCCGCCAGACTGGATCACACCTCCGGGTCCGCACTTTCCAGAACGGCGAATACCACGAGACCGTCCCTATGCACGGTTCCTTGAAGGCAGGAACCCTTAGTGCCATTCTGAGGAACATTGCAGACCACCACGGACTTTCACGTGAGGGATTGCTGCAACTCCTGGGGCTTTGAGTGATGAGAAGATTCTCGTCCGTATGTGCCGTACTCCTGGTCTTCGCGGTGGCCTCGCTGGCGGCCGAAAAGCCGATCGCGGTATTGGAGGCGCGTCCGAGCACGGGGGCCGCCTCCACCGCGCCCGTGGCGTTCTGGCAGGAGGTCAGAAAAGAACCGCGGGCGCTGCACATCTACTGTGTGAGGGCGGACCTGAGCGCGAAGGAGATCGAGGCGGCAGCCCTGATTCCCCCCGCCCCCAGCGAGCCCCAAGGCGCCGAAGCAGCGCTGGAGAAACCCACGGTCCTGGCCGCGCGCCCAGGGGTGCTCGCCGCGGTCAACAGCAACGTTTTCACTATTTTGCCGCTTCCCGGCGCGGCGAAGACCGGAAACCCTCGTGGCAATCCAGGGGCGCCCGCGGATATTCGCGGCTGGGCCAAGGACGAGACGCGCGAGGCCAGCCCGGCACAACCGGGGTACGCCAGTTTCTGGATGGACGCGGCCGGGCGTGGCCACATCGGCGCCTGCAGCGCGCCGGGCGAGGCCCCCATGGCTGTGTCAGGCTACAAGGAATTGGTCCACGAGGGCCAGAGCTTGAGCACGGACGCCAAGCCCGTGCATCCTCGAACGGCCGTGGGTTTGGATGCCGAGGGCAAGACGCTGTGGCTCGTCGTGGTGGACGGGCGCCAGGCCGGGTACAGCGAGGGCATGTCTTTGGGTGAACTGGCCGCGCTGATGAAAGAGCTGGGCTGCTGGAACGCGCTCAACATGGACGGCGGCGGCAGCGCCATCATGCTGGTGGCCACGCAAGGCGAGAAGCCGGAAATCGTGAGCCGTCCTTCCGACTCGCTGGCGCGCCCGATACCAGCTATGCTGGGCATTCGGCTACGGGGAGCCCCTCGGAAGCAATGAAGCCATTTTCGAGTTCCGATTTTCGATTTTCGATTGGCCACCCGGCAATGCTCCAATCACGAATCGGGAACCGGATCTCCGCTGGGCTTGCGGTTCAATCGAAAATCGAAAATTGAAAATCGAAAATCAGAGGACGGGTTCCACCACCACCCGGCCGCCTTCGACGTGGATCACTTTGACGGGCGTGTTGGCTTCCACGAACTTGCCTTCAGTGACGACATCAATGCGCTCAGTGCCGATCAGCGCTGTGCCGCCGGGACGTAAGGGCGTGAGGGCGCGGCCCTGCTGCCCGGTCAGGCGGGTCAGTGGCGGCGCGTCCGGTGCGTCTTGGCTGCCAGCCTGCAGTTCCTGCTTTTGAACCAGCGGGCTGCGCTTCATGAAATGAACGCCCAGCCATATCGCCAGCGGGAACAGCGCCAGGTTTGCCGCAATCATCAGGTAGCCGAAAGAGGGCGAATGGCGGAAGCCGATGTAGATGCTGACGCCCGCCATGGCCAGAGCGCCAAGAGTGAACCCGCCCATGGAAGGCGTGAGCAGTTCCAGGAACACGCACAGCACCATCAACAGGCAGCAGACACAAGCCCAGAAACGGATATCATCCATTGGTCAGCTCTTAGCTCTCAGTCCTTGGCAGTCCGCGTTCAACTCGAGGACGCGCCAATGCTAACGGACAGCAGCCAAACATTCAAACGTTTCAGGTTTCCAGTTTCAGGTTGCAGGTTAGCTGCCGCAGAAGGAAAACTTGAAACCTGAAACCGTCTGTTAGCTGGCCCGCACGACCAGGTTACCGCTGGAGATACGCAGGATCACAACCTGCGCGCCGGCTTCGATGTAGCCGCCCTCCGAGACCGCATCATAGGTGGCGCCGCCCAGCCGGATCTTGCCCGCGGGGCGCAGGGTCGTTTCTGCTTCCGCGGCCTGTCCCACCAGTGCGGCCAGCGAATGCGCCTGGGAGGCTTCCTTTGCGGCGTCCAGCGTGCCGTCCCCTTCGCCCTGCCCTCTGCCCACAGGGCGGAGGGTGGGCTGAGTGGAGCCATGTGCTGTCCCCTGGACTTCCGTGCGCAAGGCGAGGAGGCTGAGTCCCGGCAGACTGGCGCCCTTCAACAGGATTGTGGCCACGGCTGCGACTATCGCCACGACGGTCACCGCGGCCCACTTCAAGCCTTCGTTGAGCACCTGCACTTCCCAGACGGGACCGCCTTTGAAAAGGGTGCTCAGACTTACGCTCTTGGGCAGGAAGGCCAGGATGACCGCGACCAGCACCATGGCGAATCCCGCGAAACCCATGGCGCCAAAGGTGGGCAGGAAAAATACCTCGACGGCCACCAGCGCCGCGCCAATGCCGAAAAGCGCGACCTCCAGCAGCCCGGCATTGTCCAGGAAAATCTGCAGCCAGAAGAACACGCCCATGCAGAAGGCGAAGACTATGAAGCCTACTCCGTGGCCGGGGGTCTTGAGCTCCCAGACCAGCCCCACCAAAGCAATGATCACAAGCAGCACGCGCCAGAGGGGGTGGCCGAGAAAGCGCACCACGGTTTCAGTAGGGGTGATGCCCGCATACTCGGTGGACGCCCGCGTCACGCCCAAGCCGATGAAAAGCTCGTCCATGTCCGCGGCCTCACCGAGCGCCAGACCGACGTTCAGCGCCTCGCTCGCGGTCAACGTCAGGATCTGGCCTTTGCTCTTCCATTTGTGGACCACGGCGGGCTTGACACGCAGTTCCTCATAGGCCGCACCGGTCATGAACCTGTTATTGACGTCGTCCGTCTCCAGGACCTCGACGTTGCTGTTCACCATGCCGACAGCAATGGCCGTGGGGTGGCCGTTGGCCTCGCACAGGTTCGTGACCATGGCGCGCATGTCGCTGTCTATCTTCTCACGCATGTCCTCTGGCAGGTCGCCAAAGAGCGTGACGGCCTTGGCCCCGCCTATGCGCGAGCCGGGCGTCATGACGATGGCCCGGCAACCAAGAGAAACGAGCGCGCCGCCTGAGAAGGCCTTCAGCTTCACGTAAGCCAGCACCGGAACCTTGCACGCGGCTATCGCGCGGTTGATCCGTTCGCAGGCCTGCACACTGCCCCCGTTGGTGTCAATCTCCAGGATGACGAGATCATAGCCCCCCTCTTGGGCGCGCGCCAAACGCCGCTCCACAAAGAGCGCCTGCCATTCGTCAATCATCCCGTACTTGGTGTTCTCGTCGTTAATGGGTATGACCATGACTCTGGGGCTGGAGGGCAGCACCAGCCCGCGCTTGCCGGGGTTCATCGAGCCGCGCACCAGGCCGGTTTGAGCGGCGCGGGCCTGTGCCTGTGCGGCTGCTGCCGCGTCGGCCTCCGCTTCCGCGCTCCAGAGCTGCGAAGCGCTCAGGCCCGGCAGGGCCAGGATCAGACTTACGAATACCGCCAGGGAAATCCGAAAGCCGAAAGCCGAAATCCGAAAGCCCCAACCCGGCATGTGGCACGGGCAAGCGAAAATCCAAAATCCAGAATCCAAAATCGCCACACCTCCCTCCCTTCCCGATTATAGCCGCGATCATCAGCTTATGTAAGCGCCTGTTCGACATTGCGGAGGGCATTTTTTTGAGAAAAGCACGGGAAATCCGCGGAAGTGCCTGTAGAAAGAGTAGCGTCTTACGCGGCGGTCCGGAGGACGACGATGCACTTCGGCGAGGAGCTTGTGGTGGGAATGCACGTGGAGCGGGGGGTCGTCATCCTGGTATTGGAGGGCTGGCTCAATGAGCGCACGTATGAGAAACTGGAGGCGTCGCTGGCTGAGGTTTTCTCGGGGGGCCAATACCGCGTGATCGTGGATATGGGCAAAGTGGAATACATGTCTTCGGCTGGCGCCGGTGCGTTGATGAATGCCGTTTCGCAGTGCGCTGAGAACCACGGCCGCCTCATCCTGGCCAATCCGACTGCCGGAGTCCGTGAGGTCCTCGACGTGTTGAACCTGGAGAGTGTGCTTCCGTCAATGCCTAGCCTCGAGTCAGCGCTGGCGACTTTCTGAACCCGGCGCTGACGGGTGTCACGTGCCGAGCAGCCGCGTTGATCTCTTGAAGCCTCCCACCTGTCAGCGCTCGCTTGTCACTTCGTGGACCCACTTGGCGTAAGCCGGGTTGGCCTCCAGGACTGGCAACGCAAGGAACTCCGGCACCTGGTAGCTGTGCAGTTCCCTCAGGCGCTTGAGCAGTTTCGCGACCAGTCGCGGCCTGGTCTTGAGAACGACGAGTGTCTCGCCGTCGCGGTTGAGTTTGCCCTCCCACCAGTAAAGAGAGGTCACGTTGGGTATCAGGTTCGCGCAGGCGGCCAAGCGCTCCTCAACCAGCGTGCGGGCCAGGCGCTCCGCATCCTTTCCGGGCGCGGTAACGAGTATCACCCGGACAGCAGGAAGCGTTTTCTTTTTTGTCTTCTGCATAAGCGCTGTTATACAATCTCTTATGAAAAACGATACCGCGCAACACCGCGTTCTTGAGGTATTCACCCAGGCGCTGTCCCAGGCCACCGCATTGGCCCCCGAGACGGTGGCGGGGCAGCTCAGCCGGCCGCCCCGTCCGGAACTGGGGGATTACGCCTTTCCCTGCTTCGCCTACGCGAAAGCCCACAAGCTTGCCCCCGCCGAGGCCGCGGCAGGCCTGGCGGAGCAGCTAAGGACGGCCCAGGCTCTGGCGCCGCTGGTTGAGAGGCTCGAGGCCGCCGGCGCTTTCCTGAACGTGCGCTTCAAGCCGGGAGTTCTCTGCGCCTCCGTCCTGCAGCTCATCGCCGGCTCAGGCGCGCGCTTCGGTGAGGACGGCGTGGGCGCGGGGAAGACCATCGTCATTGACTATTCCGGCCCCAACATCGCCAAGCCTTTCCACGTCGGGCACTTGATGAGCACCGTTCTGGGGGCGTCCCTGGTGCGCATTTTCCGCGCCCTGGGATACACCGTCGTGGGCGTCAACCACCTGGGCGACTGGGGCGTGCAGTGCGGCTACCAGTTCCTGGCCTGGCAGCTCGCGGATCCCATCGTCCGGGAAAGGGAACTGGCTGAGCGCGGGTTGGACTATCTCAGCGATCTGTATGTGGACGTCAACTTCCCGGCTCGCGAAGTGAACCTGCTGGAGGCCGAGATGGCCAACAAAGAGGTCCTGACCGATCCCCAGGAGCGCGCGCGGATTGAGGCCATCAAGCCCGAGGCCGACGCGCGTGAAGCCAAGGCCCGGGCGCTCTTCAAGCAGATGGAAGACGGCGACCAGGAACTCCGGCAGCTCTGGGAACGCTT
>Ga0209777_10009901_pt1 | contig 10186 bp, 6 predicted proteins | sample FrelakmetHBP12HB_FD_187147 | JGI IMG/M metagenome (GOLD analysis project Ga0209777, IMG submission 187147) | Freshwater lake sediment microbial communities from the University of Notre Dame, USA, for methane emissions studies -HBP12 HB (SPAdes)... | ecosystem: Environmental > Aquatic >...
ACCGCGCATAGGCGCAGCGCAAACGAGGAGGAACGATGAACGTGCCGGAAGGGCTGTACTACACGGATCAGCATGAATGGCTCCGAGTCGAGGGCGACGCGGCCGTCGTCGGCATTACCGACTACGCCCAGGACGCGCTCGGCGACGTGGTTTTCGTGGACCTGCCGCCCGTCGGGAAAGTGCTCAAGCAGGGCCAGGAGGCGTGCGCGGTCGAGTCGTCGAAGGCGGCGTCCGACATCTACGCGCCGGCCGGCGGCCGCGTGGTCGAGGCCAACCAGGCGGTGGCCGCCAACCCCGCCCTCCTCAACGAGGACCCCTACGGCAAGGGCTGGATCTTCAAGCTCGCGCTGGCCGACAAGGCCGACCTCGCGAAGCTCCTCGACGCCAAGGCCTATGCGGCGCTCGTCGCCAAGGAGGCCTAGGATACCGTCACCATTGATCGCGCGGGTGCCATGCTTTCGCGCCGTTGCGAAAGCATGCTTACCCGCAGGTCGAAGAACATGCTTTCGCAACGGCGCGAAAGCATGGCACCCGATCCGGGAACCCAAAGCTCAATCGTGAAGGACCATCAGCGAATGCCTTTCATCTCCCACACGGACGAGGAACGCCGCGCGATGCTGGAGGCGATCGGCCTTCGGGCCGAGGACCTCTTCGCCGACATTCCGCCCGAGCTTCGCACGAAAGGCCTGGACCTGCCGCGCGGCATGCCCGAGCACAGGGTCCGCCTCCACATGAACCGGCTCGCCTCGCGGAACGCCTCGGGCCTCGTCGGCTTCCTGGGCGGCGGGTTCTACGACCACTTCGTTCCGGCGGCGATCGACGCCATCGTCTCGCGCAGCGAATTCTACACCGCCTACACGCCGTACCAGCCCGAGGTCTCGCAGGGCACGCTCCAGGCGATGTACGAGTACCAGTCGGCCATCTGCCGCCTCACGGAGATGGAGGTCGCCAACGCGTCGCTGTACGACGGGGGCACCGCCATCTATGAAGCCATCATGATGTCGCTGGCCATCACCGGGCGCCGCCGCGTCCTGGTGGACGAGACCGTGAACCCGATCTACCGCAAGATGATCCGTTCCTACACGGGGAACCTCGGCATCGAGCTCATGGAAATCCCCGTCGACGGCGGCAGGGCCAACCGGGCGCGCATCGCCGAGCATTTCGGCGAGAACACGGCGGCTATCGTCGTCCAGAACCCGAACTTCTTCGGGGCGGTCGACGACGTCACCGACCTGGGGGATCTCGCACACAAGCATGGGGCGCTTCTCATCGTTTCGTGCTACCCGATCTCGCTGGGGATCCTGAAGACCCCGGGCGCGATGGGGGCCGACATCGTCGTCGGCGAAGGGCAGAGCCTGGGCCTCGGCCTCTCGTTCGGCGGGCCGTACCTGGGCTTCATGGCGACACGCACGCCGTACCTCCGCAAGATGCCCGGCCGCATCGCCGGCCGGACCCTCGACAAGCAGGGCCGCGACGGATTCGTGATGACCATCCAGGCCCGCGAGCAGCACATCCGCCGCGAGAAGGCCACCTCGAACATCTGCACCAACGAGGGCCTGTGCGCCCTGACGGCCCTGGCGTACCTGTCGCTCCTCGGCAAGCAGGGCCTCCGCGAGGTGGCCCAGATGTGCGCCGACAAGGCGTCGTACGCCCAGGGGCGCCTGCTGCGGATCGACGGCGTGCGCCTGCGGTTCCCGAAGCGGTGGTTCTTCAACGAATTCGTGCTGGAGCTGCCGACGCGGGCCGACCGCGTCATCCGCGGCCTGCTTCAGAAGGGCGTGGCGGCGGGGTTCCCGCTGTCCCGGTACTATGCCGGCATGGAGAACTCTCTCCTCGTGGCCGTGACCGAGAACCGGACCAAGGAGGAGATCGACACCCTGGCCCACATGCTGGAGGTCTCGCTGTGAAACTGATCTTCGAGAAATCGGCCGCCGGCCGGCGCGGCGTCCGTCCGGTGGAGAACGACGTCGGGACGTCGGTCGAGATTCCGTCGGCCCTGCGGCGCGAGCGCCCCGCCGAATTGCCCGAGCTCTCCGAACTGGACGTCGTCCGCCACTTCACGGGCCTCAGCCGCCTGAACTTCGGCCTCGACAGCGGCTTTTATCCGCTCGGTTCCTGCACGATGAAGTACAATCCGAAGGTGACCGAGCAGATCGCGCGGTATCCCGGCTTCGCCCACCTGCACCCGCTCTTGCCGCAACTGCCCGACGGCGAGGCGGCCGTCGAGGGCGCCCTCGAAGTCCTGCACGAGATGGACCGCTGGCTCTCCGAGATCTGCGGCATGGCGGCCTTCACCATGCAGCCGCTCGCCGGGGCCCACGGCGAGCTGACGGGCGTCATGATCATGGCCGCCTACCACAAGGCGCGCGGCAACCGGAAGACGACCATCCTCATTCCGGATAGCGCCCACGGGACCAATCCCGCCAGCGCCGCCATCGCCGGCTACACCGTCCGGACGGTCCCGTCGAACGCCGACGGCATGACCGACATGGAGGCCCTCAAGGCGGCGCTCAACGACGAGGTCGCGGGCCTGATGCTCACGTGCCCGAACACGCTCGGGCTTTTCGACCCGAACATCCAGGAGATTGCCGACCGCGTCCACGCCGCCGACGGCCTGATGTACTGCGACGGGGCCAACCTGAACGCCCTGGTCGGCGTCTGCCGGCCGGGCGACCTGGGGTTCGACATCATTCACGTGAATCTGCATAAGACCTTTGCCACGCCGCACGGCGGCGGCGGGCCGGGCGCCGGGCCGGTCGGCGTCGCACGCAAGCTCGTCGAGTTCCTCCCGATCTCGGTCGTCTGCAAGCGCGACGACGGATCGCTGCACCTGGACTATGACCGGCCGAAGTCCATCGGCTACGTGGCCCCGTTCTACGGCAATTTCGGCGTGATCGTGCGGGCCTACACCTACCTGCTGATGCTTGGCCGCGAGGGGCTCGTGCGCGTCTCGCAGAACGCCGTCCTCAATGCCAACTACGTCCGCGCGAAGCTCCAGGGCCACTACGACCTGCCCTACGACCGCATCTGCAAGCACGAGGTCGTCTTCTCGGCCGCGCGGCAAGTCGCCCGGGGCGTCCATGCGCTCGACATCGCGAAGGCCCTGATCGACCGCGGCTTCCACCCGCCGACCATCTACTTCCCGCTGATCGTCAAGGAAGCCCTGATGATCGAGCCGACCGAGACGGAGTCGAAGGAGACGCTCGACGCGTTCATCGAGGCGATGATCGAGATCGCGCGGCTCGCCCAGACCGATCCGAAGGCGATCACCGAGTGCCCGAAGACGACGCCGGTCGGCCGCCTCGACGACACGCGGGCGGCGCGCCAGCCGGATTTGGCGTCGCTGAAATAGGAGTCTTTCCGAATAACCCGAGTACCCGGGTGCCACGGCTTGCTTGCAAGCCGTGTTGTCGGAGGACACGGGTTGCAAGCAACCCGTGGCACCCGCCGACTCGGAGTTCGCATGGCAACCCTCACCGTCATCGACCGTGGCCGCGCGCCGTACGGCCCGACGCTCGACCTCCAGCGGAGGCTTCTGGCAGAAGTGCAGGCCGCGCGGGACGACAGGGCGTACCTGGTGCTCGTCGAGCACGATCCGCCGGTCATTACGCTCGGGCGGCGCGGCAAGGCCGAGCACGTGCTGGCGTCGCGCGAGCGGCTCGCGGCCCTCGGTATCGAGATGCATGAAGTGAGCCGCGGCGGCGATGTGACCTATCACGGGCCGGGGCAACTCGTGGGTTACCCGATCGTGAAACTCCCTCCCGCCAGGCGTCCGCTGCGGGAGTACGTGTGCGGCCTGGAGACGGCGCTCATCCGCCTCCTGGGCCGCTTCGGCATCGAGGGCCGCTCGGCCGAAGGCCGGACGGGTGTCTGGGTCGGCCCGGAAAAGATTGCGGCCATCGGCGTGGCCGTCAGCCGCTGGACCGCCTGGCACGGCTTTGCCCTGAACGTGGCGACGGACCTCTCGCACTTCGACCTGATCGTTCCGTGCGGCCTGCGCGGCGCGGGCGTCACGAGCATGAGCCGCCTGCTGGGCCGCCCGGTCGCGGTCGAGGAAGTGAAGGCCCCGCTCGTCGAGTGCCTGGCGGAAGCGCTGGGCATGACGGTTGTCCGCTGATCGCCATCCTGCCGTCACTTGCATCGTCCCCGCGTATTTCTTATAGTATCTCCCCGCACGGCGTTGTCCGATGGTTCGGGCAACCGTGCTTCCCTCACTCCAAGGAGAACGTTATGAGAGTCTGGTCTGTGGCGGCGACAGCGGGCGTGCTGCTTGCCCTGGCTTCGACGGTCTATGCGGTCGGCCCGTCGTTCTACGGCGATGCGCCGGACGATCATCATCCCTGGGCGGTCCACGACGGGAACCGCCCGCAGCCGAAGGTGGTGACCCCCGGTTCGTTCAGCACGCCGGAACAGCCGGGCAAGCCGCCGTCGGACGCGATCGTCCTTTTCGACGGCACGGACCTCTCGAAGTGGGAAGCCGACAAAAACGGGTCGCAGGCCACCCAGTGGATCGTCAAGGACGGCGCGATGGAGTGCACGCCGGGGTCCGGCTACATCCGCACCAAGGACAAGTTCGGCGATTGCCAGCTTCACGTCGAATGGGCGGCCCCCAAGAAGGTCGAGGGCGCCGACCAGGGGCGCGGCAACAGCGGCATCTTCCTGATGGGCATGGTCGAAGTGCAGGTGCTCGACAACTACAACAATCCGACCTATCCCGATGGCTTTGCGGGGTCGGTCTACAGCGTCAATCCGCCGATGGCGAACCCCCTGCGGGCGCCCGGCGAGTGGCAGGTCGTCGACATCGTCTTCCGCCGCCCGGTCTACAAGGACGGCAAGCCGCTCGACCCCGGCCACGTGACCGTCTTCCTGAACGGCGTCCTCGTGCAGGACCACACGGAGATCGAAGGCGGCACCGGCCACATGGGCCGCGCCCGCCCCGGCCCGTTCCCGGAGAAGGGGCCCTTGAAGCTCCAGGACCACGGCAACCCGGTCCGTTACCGCAACATCTGGTACCGCGAGCTTTCGCCGCGCGCCGTCGAAGGCGGCACCGACGGGCCGCTCTCGGCCGAGGCCACGCTGGCCAAGCGCCAGTCGATCGCCGCCACGGTCCGCCAGGACGCCGAGAAGCTGAAGAATGCCGAGAACCCGCTCCCCGAGCTCCTGAAGCTCATGGAATCGCTCGTGTACGAGAAGGACGAAGCGACGACCAAGAAGGTCGAAGAGATGGCCGGCCAGTACGTCGAGGGCGTGAGGAAGCTCGCCGCGGACAAGATCGAGACGAAGAAGGGCGACGTCAAGCGGCTGAACCAGGCCTTCCAGTACCTCGCCCGGTTCAACGACCTGCCGGCCACGTTCGGGCCGAAGGTGGAAGTCGAGAAGCTGATCAAGGACCAGCACTGGGAGAAGTAGGAGTCCACTCATGCACTCAATTCTGATTGTCCTAGCTTTCGGTGCGGCGATGGCCGCATGCGCCGTGTCGCAGGCCGCCGAGGCTGCGCCCCCCAACCTCCTGCCGAACCCGTCGTTTGAGGAGGGCCAGGAGGGGCAGCCCGCGGGATGGAAGCAGGTGAAATGGGGCGGCGAGGCCGCATTCGACCTTCCCGGGGTCGGCCACACCGGCAAGCGAAGCGCCGCCATCGCTTCCGAGAAGGGGGCCGACGCGTCCTGGTCGGTCACGGTGCCGGTCGAGCCGTGGGCCACGTACCGCCTCTCGGGCTGGATCAAGACCCAGGACGTGAAGGCGACCACCGGCCGCGGGGCGCTGTTGAATGTTCACACCCTCCAGGGCGCCGAGACGAAGGCCCTCGCGGGCACACACGAATGGACGAAGGTTGAGGTAACGTTCGAGACCCGCGACCACGATGCCGCGCAGGTCAACTGCCTTCTCGGCGGCTGGGGCCTGGCGACCGGCAAGGCGTGGTACGACGACCTCGTGCTGGAGCAGACGGGCAAGCTGCCCGCGCCGCCGCCGGGCATCCGCATCGACGCCGCCAAGGTCGGCGAAACGATCTCGAAGTATGTCTATGGCCAGTTCATCGAGCACCTCGGCCGCTGCATCTACGGCGGCATCTGGGCCGAGATGCTCGAGGACCGCAAGTTCTGGTATCCCGTCACGCCCAAGTACGCCCCGCACGCCGGCGTGACGAAGGAAGTCCCGTTGCCGGTGATCTCCGCGTCGCCGTGGCAGATCGTCGGCCCCGATGGCGGCGTCAAGATGGTGAAGGAAGACGCGTTCGTCGGCGAGCATACGCCCGAGGTCGCCGCGGGCAGCGGCCTGCGGCAAAACGAGCTCGGGCTTGTGAAGGGACGCGCCTACGTCGGCTACCTGTGGCTGAAGGGCGCCGGCGGCGCCGCGAAGCTCGACGTGACCTTGCGCTGGGGCGATGGCGAGAAGGACGTGGACCGGGCGGCCGTCGAGAACGCGAAGGCCGGCTACGAAAAGGCGGCGTTCCGCTTTACGGCGGGCGCGGACACGCCGAACGGCTCGCTCGAGCTCCGCGTGACGGGCGCCGCGCCGTGCCGCATCGGCACCGTGTCGCTGATGCCGGCCGACAACGTCGACGGCATGCGGCCGGACACGCTGGCGCTCCTCAAGGAACTGAATTCGCCGGTCTATCGGTGGCCGGGCGGCAACTTCGTGAGCGGCTATAACTGGCGCGACGGTATCGGCGAGCGCGACCGGCGCCCGCCGCGCAAGAACCCCGCCTGGACCGGCGTCGAGCACAACGATTTCGGCCTCCACGAGTTCATGCGGTTCTGCGAAGCCCTCGGCACCGAGGCCTACATTGCCGTCAACAGCGGCCTCGGCGACACGAAGTCCGCTACCGACGAGGTCCAATACGCCAACGGCGCCGCCGACACGCCGATGGGCAAGCTCCGCGCCGCCAACGGCCATCCGGAGCCGTGGAAAGTCCGGTGGTGGAGCATCGGCAACGAGATGTACGGCGGGTGGCAGCTTGGCCACATGCCTCTGGATAAGTACACGCAGAAGCACAACGAGTTCGCCGGCGCGATGCGGGCCGTCGACCCGTCGATCCAACTGATCGCGGTGGGCGACGCCGGCCCGTGGAGCGAGGGGATGCTGAATGCCTGCGCCGACCACATGGCGCTCATGAGCGAGCACTTCTACTGCGGCGAGCAGCCGGGCCTCCTCGGCCACATGGCACAGGTCCCCAACGCGATCCGCCGCAAGTGCGACCTGCATCGCCAGTATCGCCGCGACTTCGACTCCCTGAAGGGCAAAGATATCCGCATCGCCATGGACGAGTGGAACTACTGGTACGGGCCGGCCCCGTTCGGCGAGATCGGCACCCGCTATTTCCTGAAGGACGCCCTCGGCATCGCCGCGGGCCTGCACGAGTACGCGCGGCAAAGCGACATGGTCTTCATGGCCAACTATGCCCAGACGGTCAACGTCATCGGGTGCCTCAAGACCACGAAGACGGCGGCCGCGCTGGAGACGACCGGCCTCGTCCTGAAGCTCTATCGCGAGCGGTTCGGCACGATTCCGGCGGCCACGGAGAGTTCGCGCCTGCTGGACGCCCAGGCCGCGTGGACCGCCGACCGAAAGGCGCTCACGATCGGCATCGTGAACCCGAGCCTGAAGGCGGTCGAGATTCCGCTGGAGGTGAAGGGCGCGAAGCTCGCCGGCGCCGGCACGCGATGGCAGATCGCCGGCAGCGATCCGATGGCGTTCAACGATCCCGGCCAGCCGCCCCAAGTGGCCATCGAGGAATCCGCCGTCAAGGGCGTCTCCGACAAGCTCTCGGTCGCGCCGTGCAGCGTGACGCTGTTTGCGCTTAGCGTGGAGTAGGCTCCATGAGTAAGCTGAGTGTATGCTTGGCCATGACGATGACGATCGTCGTGGGCACGGTCGTGTTCCCCGTACGGGCGGAAGAGCCGAAGCCCGCCTGGCAGGACAACGACCGGCAATTCAAGAGCGACGATCCGAAGGTCAACGTCCGGCGGTCCGAGCATTTCCGCATCCTCTGGGGCAAGGGGGCGGGGAAGCAGAAAGAGGAGAACGCCGATTTCGCCAAGGTGACCGAGCCGCTGGTCCAGGGCAACCTCCAGATGCTCGAGCAGGTGTGGCACCGGTACCACGATCCGGAGCCGCGCGGCATGGGGTTTCACGTCGGCGGCAATTCCTGCAACCCGAAGTTTCAGGACGCGAAATTCTATCGGGCGAACCTCGTGATGAACAACACGGGCATCTGGGCGGGCGGGGCCTGGGGCGCGTGCGACGAATGGGGCTTCCCGCTCTTCGCCCTCCCGCCGACGTACCTGCGGTTCGACCCGCCCTCGGGCGCCACGCCGCACGAGTTCGCCCACACGGTGATCATCAACGCGGGCGGCTTCAACGAGACGCCGTACGACGGCATGTGGCACGAGGCGACCGTCAACTGGTTCATGCTCCAGTTCAACAACAGTTACCCCGGCCCCGCCGCCGTCGGCACGCAGCCGTTCCTCTCGGTGCCGCACGGCCGGAACTACTACGATTCATGGCAGCTATGGGAATACTTCAGGGAAGAGCCCCGGTACGGGTACCCCTTCATCAACAAGGTCTGGACGGAAGCCCGCGGCAACAAGGCGAAGGGCGGGGAGTACATCTTCGACGCCATGGCCCGCCTCGATACGTCCGGCTCGCCCGATGCGACCAACGCCATCAAGGATGCCCTGGGCCGGATGGCCGCCAGGAACGTCATGTGGGACTACGAGCGCCAGGCGTATTTCCAGAAGCAGAGCCCGCGCACGCGCGATCCGATGTCGGAGATGTATCGGCGGGCCTACACGGAACTCGTGCGGCGCCAGGGCGACACGACGTGGTTCCGCGTGCCCTTCGCCCACGCCCCGATGCAGGGCGGGTACAACGTCGTCCCGATCGCGCTGGAGGGCAAGACCGGCGGCGGCTACGCGGTGACCGTCGATTTCCGGCCCCTGTGGGACGCGACGCGGCGGTCCGACTGGCGGGTTACGCTGGTCGCGGTCAACGACAACGGCGAGTCGCGCTACAGCACGATGTGGAACCAGGGCCGGAACTCGATTGCCCTCTCGGCCGACGAGAACCAGCTCTACCTGGCCGTGGCCGCCACGCCCGACTTCATGCCGTTCGAGGGCTTCTCGCATCCGCTCATCTCGGACCTGCCGCTCCAGCCACAGGCCTACGAAGTCGCCTATGTCGATACGAAGGCCACCGCCTGGGAGTCGAAGCCCGCCCGGCCCGAGAAGGCCCCGGGCAAGGCCCATCCGACCGGCGGCGGCTTCGTGGCCGACACGGCCACGGTCGACATCACCGCCTACGTCGGCCCGAATGCGATGGTCCTCGGCAAGGCCAAGGTCCTGGGCACGGCGCGGATCGAGGATTACGCCGTCGTCGCGGGCGAGGCCGTCGTCAAGGACAAAGCCTGCGTCAGCGGCCACGCGGTCGTCCGCGACAAGGCCCAGGTCTACGACAACGCAAAGGTCCGCGACTGGGCGACCGTCCAGGGCGCCTGGCAGGTCTGCGAATATGGGCGGGCCCTGGAGCGGGCCTGGCTCTCCGACAAGGGCGAACTGCACGGCCACGCAACCATCAAGGGCGCCGTCATCGACTTCGGCGGCGCCGACGTCAAGGGCTACGCGATCAAGGACGGCGACTGTGCCAACACCGCCAAGGTCGACCGCCAGGTGCTCCTCGGCTGGGCATGGGGCATCGATCAGAAGTACGCGGACGGGCGGCCCGACACGGGTGGCGTCTACTGCCGCTACGACTTCGCGCGGCCAAGTCCGATCTATGCCCTCGACCACTTTGGCGTGATGCACGGCTACCTCGTGGGCTCGCCCCGACTCGTGGCCCTCAACGACGCGGCGTGCCCGGGGGTCCTGGAATTGAATGGTAAAGATCAGTACGTCGAGCTGAAGCGCGACGTGGCCGACTTCGGCGACACGACGCTGGCGGTGTGGGTCAACTGGGCAGGCGGCGCGGCCGACCAACGTATCGTCCATTTCGGCGACGGCGCGAAGAAGTACGCGTACCTGACGCCCAAGGATGCCGCGGGCAAGGTCCGGTTTGCCATCACGACGGCCGGTGCGGCCGGCGAGCAGACGCTCGTCGGGCCGGTGGCGCTGCCCGTCGGGATATGGACACACGTGGCCATCACCCTTAAGGGCGAGAGCGGCACGCTGTACGTCGACGGCAAAGATCGGA
>Ga0209777_10009902_pt1 | contig 10186 bp, 11 predicted proteins | sample FrelakmetHBP12HB_FD_187147 | JGI IMG/M metagenome (GOLD analysis project Ga0209777, IMG submission 187147) | Freshwater lake sediment microbial communities from the University of Notre Dame, USA, for methane emissions studies -HBP12 HB (SPAdes)... | ecosystem: Environmental > Aquatic >...
CTATTCATTTGATACCACGTATTCCGAATTGCCGAATTATCCCAAGGCATATCTTTTTGCATCCTAATTTACCTATATTAACACCTAAGCTCATCCTCCGAACACCTCCGGGCAGAGGCCGGCCCACTGGTCTAACGCTTCCTGTAGCTCTTCGGCTTTCTCATCCTCTCCGTTATCTCGATAGATACGGATTTTGCGCTCTATAACATATCTCGGAATTTTCATGGTATTTCACTATGTCTATTAGGCAATTTAAAGTACTTAAACGTTTCTATTAGATTTTAAATTATTTTAAGTCTATTAGATAATCTCAAATAGAATGAAAGCCCTTTTATGATAGTATGCAATATTTACAATCAATGGCGCGATTAAAGGAATACACTTTTATTGCAAGGGTTGTCGGTGGCGGAAAGGTGACAATCCCGCTTGAGGTTAGGAGAGTATTAGGAATAGACGATGGAGAAAGTGTAGAGGTAACGGTTAAGCTGCTAGATACGGCAGAAAAGGAAAGTACAAGTACACAATCAAGGTGATCCAACAGACCGCGAGGTTCTTTTCAATGCCAAACTGGAAGATGCTAGGATTTTCATAGCAAACGAGACTGAAGAACTTAATGCGGAGGTCATAATGGCGGTCCGCGATATCTCGGATATCGAGGTTATCGCTCTTGTAGACGACCTTACCAGATGCCAGGTTCTAAGCTATGCTGGTGCATCAATAGCAATTTCTCCCAAAACTCTCCTGGGCAACTTCATAGCTCAGATAGCTCTGCCTTCCAAAAGGCAGCTTCTTCCTGGAGCCGTGCCCATTTTTGGCGATCTTTTTCTGTTGGAACTGCCTATCTATCCCTGGAGCGAGCTTATAGGGAGAAAGATTGACTATGGCTCGCTTAAGGAAACTGGAGCCAGCATAGTCGGAATATGGCAAAAGGGCAAGTTCAAGCCCAATCCAGAACCAGAAGATGTAATCCAGCCTAACTCGATTCTTATGGTGGTCGGAGACAAAGATCAGCTTTCGAAGATTAGGGATCTCACTGTTGGAAGTAGAAGGGAGGGCTCCATTATCATTGTAGGTCATGGCGACGTTGGAAAGCTAGTGGCCAGGGCCATCTACAAAAGCGGCATTGCTCCGACAGTGGTGGATCTTCTGGACTTAGGAGAAAAACCTTTCACCCATGTAACTGGCGATGGCACGTCAGAGGAGGATTTAGTGAAAGCCGGAATAAAAGATGCATCAGGCACTCTGATTATGCTCGATAAAGATGCGGATGTAATATACTCTACCCTGCTGGCAAGGAACCTCAACCCCAGCACCTTCATCGTCGCCCGAGCTAATCATGTCAAGTCCGCAGAAAAGATCTACAGGGCGGGAGCTGACTATGTCGCATCAGTGCCAGTAATTGCAAGCCACATGCTTGCCAAGATAGCCCAAGGGGAAGAAGAGGAGCTGGCTTTGCTCTATGAGGATCTGGAACTCAAGATTATCAGAGTCCACAAAGGTTCAGGGCTGGAAAGAAAGTCCTTGAGCCTTCTAGATATACCCGGAAAGTTTCTATGTGGAATCGTGGCTATTAAGCGAGACGAGCAGGCGATTTCAAGAATTGACATGGATTTGGTTTTAATGCATGGGGATTCGATAGCGCTTATTGGCAGCCCAGAGAGGATAGATAATTTTGTCCATGCGTACGATCGAAAACCAGCCCTCAGGTGGGTATCGAGGAATAACCTGTAAAACTTTTCTGGCTATAAAATATAATAGTAATTATAATAAATAGTAATGGGACGTGAATGAGAAATCGGATCTTGGATTGGGACGATGTAAGGAAGACCCGGCCTAAAAAATTCAAAGCTGAGCGCTTTATATTTCAAGAGATCAATCCAGGGGATAGGATATTCATAGGAACTGGCTGCGGCGAGCCTCAGCATCTCGTAGAAACGCTGTTAAATTACATCAAGGAAGACCCTAAGGCCTTCCTGGACGCTGAGTTAATTAACATTGTGACTCTGGGGGTAGCTCCATATACAGATGAGAAGTTCAAGCACAACTTCCGTCTCAAATACTTCTTCATCGGAGACAGCACTCGAAGAGTTGTAAATAAGCTGAAGCAGATTATACTCCAATATTTCTATCTGCAGTCCCCGATCTAATCCGCACAGAGCGGATACGGATTGACGTGGCATTAGTCCAAACGACTCCGCCAGATGAAAATGGTGAGATGAATCTAGGCGTTAGTGTGGATATCGTAAAAGCAGCCATCGAAAAGGCAAATCTGGTTGTGGCTCAAGCTAACTCCAATATGCCATGCGTTCAAGGAGACGGAAAGATAAACATCGAAGACGTTGACTCCATCGTGTCTTATGACGAGCCACTGCTGGAGTACATTGAGCAAGTTCCTGGAGACATAGCAGAGAGAATCGGGAGCTACGTCTCTAGCATAGTTGAAGATGGTTCAACTATTCAGGTGGGATATGGAAGTATACCTAATGCAATCGTTTCTTGCTTTTGCAGCAAGAAGCATTTGGGAATCCATACCGAGCTCCTGAACGATGGGATTGCAGGGTTGATGAAGACAGGCGTTGTGGACAACACTGAAAAGTCCATCAACCCAGGAAAGACCATTGCGACCTTCTGCATGGGAAAGAAGGAGACCTACGACTTCATCGATGATAACCCATCGGTCGAGTTCAGGACCATCGATTACACAAACAGCCCATTGGTGATAGCCCAAAACAAGCGCATGACGGCTATAAATAGCGCCCTGGAGGTTGATCTCACAGGTCAGGCCACCGCTGAATCCATAGGCAAAGTGTTCTACAGCGGCATAGGAGGACAGGCTGACTTCATGCGCGGAGCAGTGCTTGCTCCTGGCGGCAAGACCATTCTGGTTTTGCCACTGACCGCCGGCGATGGGAGCGTTTCCCGAATCGCGCCATTCCTGAAAGAGAGAACCGGGGTCACTCTAACCAGAGGCGATATTCATTACGTGGTGACGGAGTTCGGTATAGCTTACCTCCATGGCAAGAGCATCCGGGAGCGAGCCATGGATCTTATAGCTATAGCCCACCCCAGATTCAGGCCCTGGCTGGTCGAAGAGGCCAGGAAACTCTCCCAGATATTCAAGGATCAAGCGTTCATCGCCGGAATGGAGGGAGAGTACCCTGAGGATCTAGAGGCTCGCAGGACCACAAGAACCGGAGTGCAGATACTGCTACGACCGGTAAAGATAAGCGATGAACCTTTGCTCAAGGACTTCTTTTACTCGCTATCCGATGAGAGCATGTATCAGAGATTCATTTCTGTCCGAAGGGACATGCCTCATGAGATGCTCCAAGATTTCGTGATCATCGATTATACTCAGAAGACGGTGATTTTGGCGGTCTTGGGCGAGGCCGGAAAGGAGACCATCGCCGGCATCGGACAGTACAGCTTAAACAGGGATATGCACACTGCAGATATAGCTCTGGCCGTCAGCGATCGACACCAGAACCAGGGACTGGGCTACGAGCTGATCTCTTATCTCACATATCTGGCAAAGAATAAGGGGTTGCTTGGATTCACAGCAGAGGTTCTAGTTGGGAACGAGCCAGTGTTCAGGCTTTTTGAAAGGATGGGTTTTGATATCCAGAAGAGGAACGAATCTGGAGTCTGTGAGATGAAGCTCTTTTTCGATGATCACGATCAGAGACTGATCTCTAGGTCGACGAAATCTATTTAACTCATTGTTATCACAAATTAAAAAAATTAATAATATATAAAAACTTAGAGCTAAGTCTCAAAGTTTAAAAGCAAAGAGCGCAGATAAAATAAAAAGTAAGCCATAGACTTCTAGCAAGGGATAAGGTGGACAAATTCGACCTAATAGTCGTTGGTTCCGGGGCCGGAATGCATGTGGTCTCCAATGCAGTTCATGAGGGCATGAGAGTAGCTCTCGTGGAGCAAGGCCCAGTGGGAGGCACCTGTCTTAACAATGGATGCGTTCCTTCCAAGATGCTAATCCATCCTGCCGACGTAATAAGAACCATCCAGGATGCAACAGCAGTAGGTGTGAAGGCCGAAATAGCCGAGATAGACTTCCCACTGATAATGAGTCGGATGCGATCCGTCGTAGAATCAGGAAGAAAACATCTGGAGCAGTCTATTGAAGCTGAAGAAAATGTTACATGGTATAGGAATACTGCTGAGTTTATCGATAATCATACTCTCAAATCCGGAGATAAAATCATAAGCGCGCCCAATATCGTCATAGCCTCGGGCGCACGAGCATTAATTCCGCCCATACCGGGTCTTAAGGAAGCGGGCTATCTGGACAACTCATCTGTCCTGAATATCAATAAGCTTCCCGAGAGCCTCATAATCATCGGGGCAGGGTATATAGGATGCGAGTATGGTCATTTTTTCTCAACAATGGGCACGAAGGTAACAATCCTAGGCAGAAGCCCGCAGGTGTTGAACAACGAAGATCCTGAGGTGTGCAGAATTGTCAAGAAAGTCCTATCTAGGGATTTGAAGTTGTTAACCAGCCATGAGGTGATGGAGGTAGAGATCCGAGTTGGAGAAAAGGTCGTTTCAGCTAAGAACATGGACGACAATCATGTCTATGAGTTCAATGCCGAAGAGATCCTGGTCGCTGCAGGCAGAAGGTCCAATTCTGATATCTTGAAGCCGGAGAAGACGGGCGTGAATATGGACAAACAGGGCTGGGTAATTGTGAACGAGTATCTGGAGACGAACAGACCAGGAATCTGGGCTCTTGGCGACGTCATTGGCAAGCACATGTTCAGACACACTGCCAACTACGAGGCAGAGGTAGCATGGCATAACATAACGAATGAAAGGAAGGAGAAGGTCGATTTCCATGCCGTTCCTCATGCTGTATTCACCCATCCGCAGGTGGCTGGAGTAGGTCTAAAGGAATCGGATGCAGCAGTTGCAGGATACAAAGTTCTGATAGGCAGAGCCAAGTACACCGAAGTAGCAAAGGGCCGTGCTATGGCCGAAGAGGACGGCTTTGTGAAGGTGGTTGTGGAGAAGGAATCCGGAAAGATTCTGGGATGCTCCGTTGTCGGCTCCAATGCAGCAGAGCTAATCCAGCAGGCGGTCTATCTAATGAACGCCGAATATCAGGATCTAGAACCACTGATAAAATCACAGGTGATACACCCCACTATAAGCGAGGTTCTGGTCAAGGCCTTCACAAAGCTGCAGAATTTGCCAAACGCTTGATGGAAGAGGTCCTGAAGAAAGAAAAGCTGACCTGCTCGATTGGTGTCGCCCCTAATAAGCTGGTTGCTAAGATCGCTTCTGATTTCAGGAAGCCCTATGGTCTGACAGTAGTGAAGTAGGAAAATGTTAAAGATTTCCCGTTTCCTCTGAAAGTCAGAGAGATTCCTGGTGTCGGACAGAAGACAGATCGCATTTTAAAGGAGCAAATTTCGATACCATTAGTGATCTAGCTTCCGCAAACCGGAGATGTTGACAAGACTCTTCGGCGCATGGGGTGCGAGGCTATGTGAATTCTCCAATTGGATTGATAACAGCGAAGTGATTGAAGAATACGAAACCAAATCAATAGGAAGAGACATCACATTTTGAAAAGGATGCGGGCGATACAAATCAAATAAACTCTCATCATACTAGATCACTTCAACGATTCTGCCGTCTCCCTCAGCGCCTCCATCATGCTCTTGGCCACAGGCTTCTTTCCCTCGTCTCCTTCACCTCAGCGGCTTCTCCTTTCATCTTAGACTTGATCAGGGTCTCTCAGCTCAGAATAACGGGGTACAGTCGGCCAGGCACCACATTCTTATATACGTTGATTGTCGTATGGGAGTTATTAGAGTAAAGGCAGTTTCGGGAGATAGGGTTCAGCCTGGCGTTGCATGCAGACGGGAGGCCAGTTTCATCGCCCTTGGCAAAGCGATCTGCAATCTGCCTCCGCTGAGGATTCGATCATCTGCAGCGTATGCCAGGAAATAAGGAGGCAAAGTGTGGTATGAAGCGAAACCTAGTTGTTCTAGCGATAATCGCCACGGCCATTATGGGCATGGCAAGTGCTGCCAACTACATGTACGAGAAGTCATCGGTTAAGGGGGTTGGTTACAGGAACCTGGAGATGGTCATCTCAACCCAGGATGGGTATAACGGAAATAAGCTGGTGGAGAAACAGTCAGGAAGCGGCAACGTCATAACATCAAAGATTGAGCTCGAAGCAGAGCGGCAGATAAACGTTGGTGGCGACTGTTTCGGCACCGCACCCAAGGATTACATAAACTTCACATCCGAACAGGAGTTGGAGTACATGCCTGTCAGCTACCAGACGGGCACTTATGATCAGAAGTGGATCGACAAACTGTGCGTCCAGAACTTCAAGATAGGTGCCGTCCTGACTGAGATGTACACTCATGCAGAGCACCTGCAGAAGAATACTGAGGTCAAGACAAGATCGTACAACGATAGCGGGGCACTTGCGGGTGTTCCATGCTGCACAGGAGTCCTGGAGGCTAACATCAATTCCAACGTGATCGGCGTTGCTCACATCGGATGGATCTCTAAAGATCCCAATGCGAACAGCAAAGGACGTCACAACGAATGGGGCAGGAGCGTCGAGGACCTGACTGGTGTCTTCTCCATCGAGAAGTTCATCCAGCTATGGGGCAACAGCACCTGTGGGGCCATCAGCGTTGACTGGCTGCCATGTGTGTAATCGTAGCTAATCCCATCTCATTTTTTTTAGACAAGATCTTCATAGATGCATACGTACCTACGCAAAATGAGATAAGGCTCAGACATGCTTCTCTAGTTACAACGGGCCATATACCTGAAAGCCAACCCGAACCATACGGGAGAAGCGTATATGTGGTCAAGTTTATCGAATTTCCTTGCAAGAGAATGTTTGAAAATCGAGCAGAATCTTATTTTATAATTGCATTATTACAGGACCTGGATCGATCCCAAATCGGTGAATAATAGCGGATCAACCTCCGATTGAAGTTAAATACCCTTGATGAAAGCCTCAGATCCAAATAAATCTATTGGGAGATTTTCGGTTACAAAAATTTAGCTGCATGGAAGCCATCGCCAGCGATTAACCGGAAAGCCCTGTGAATGTCTCAACTTCATATAATCAAGTTCATTACCCTTATATGGCCTCGAAGATAGATCCGAACAAGAGGCGGTCTAGAGTGAGCGATGAAGATGGCAATATAATCGTAATCAAGGATTTGATGAAGGTCTACAAAGGCGGAGTGGACGTTATAGCGCTCGATAACATCAATCTCAAGATCAAAGGCGGCGAGTTTCTGGCCATTGTTGGGCCGAGCGGCAGCGGCAAAAGCACGCTTCTGAACATGATCGGCCTGCTGGACACGCCAACAGGCGGTCAGATCCTCCTCAAAGGCATAGACGTCACCAGAATAAGCTCAAATGACCGCGCTAAACTTCGAAACAAGGAGCTGGGATTTGTCTTTCAATACCATCACCTCATACCTGAGTTCACCGCTCTCGAGAACGTCATGATGCCCATGCTGATAGCAGGCGTTGACAAGGCAAAAGCCAGAGAGAGATCAAAAGCCCTTCTGGATAGTGTCGGACTTGGCGATAGGCTGGACAATAAACCAAACGAGCTCTCCGGAGGCCAGAACCAGCGCGTAGCAGTTGCCAGGGCTCTGGTGAACAGCCCATCGGTTGTCATAGGCGATGAGCTGACAGGAAACCTCGATACCAAGAGCTCAAACCGGATCTACGAACTCCTCAGGGAGCTGAATCGAAAGATGAATCAGACCTTCATCTTAGTAACTCACGACATGGTCATGGCGGAGAAGACAGACAGGATTCTTCGGATCGTTGACGGGAAGATAGTCAGCGAGCTTAGAAGGGAAGGGGATCGGTTCATATGCACCAGAAATGGCGAATGTGCAGATTATGAGTGAAGCTTCGGCAAAGCCAGACAACTTACCGAATAAACTCAGCAACCGGTAGGCGATCCCGCTAAGGAATCACCCGGGGATATGAAGAAGTATTTTCGTTTAACCTGCAAAAAATTGGCCTTTAGATCGGTTCTTGGGCTAGGATTTCTCGAGATTTATGTTTCTAAATACAAAGTTAAAATGGTAATATGTAGATTTAAAAATAAAATAAGTTATTAAAAGAAACAAAAGGATTCAGCTTTATCCTGCAGTTCAGCAATCCGGTACGAATGTTCAACTCGAAAGTGGATGAGATTGGTCCAAGGAAGGGATAGAATATGCCAGTATGGATACCATTAGGAATTGTTCTATTGGGAGGGGGGCGTCATTAATGCTATAGTCAGCGATAATGGGTTCGTCGTGCCCCGTGAAGAGACCATCGACAACGTCTGTATTGTGCGACCAGGAGTCGTGGGCAACGTTCTTTTGGGGGCTGTCGCAGCTTTCATCTCCTGGGGGCTTTACGGCTCAGTGGAGCTCTTATTTTCGGTGGTTCGACAGGGGCGGGGATCGAAGAGCTTAACCTCTCCCTATAGGCTATGGCGGGTGCGGTCCTGATAGGGATCGGTGGAGCCAGATGGCTGACCAACGAGGTGGACAAAAGCCTACTAAAGACTGCCGCAGTAACTGCTGCTGCTTCCTGGCCATCCTCCGAGCAATCCCAAGAGAATGGTTGTGGCAACCCCTGCTCAACCATTCAATATCGCCAAGGGCATGTACCTGAACAGATGAGCTGCGAAAATAACCAAATGCTATTTTGTATTTTGACAATCTTTTTTATTCAGAGAATTAGCAAGTTATTTTGCTTGGTTGAACCTACTAGAAACCGAACAGCGAATGTGCTACAACCATAGAATTCACGCAGGCAACGCAGGTGACGTCTGGAAGCATTTTATCCTGGCGGAAGTAGCAGAGTATCTTCTGGCTAAGGAAAAAAAGCTTGTCTATTTCGAAAGCCACGTTGGGTATCCGGAATACCCATTAGCGATGCCTGGAGAATGGCAGAACGGCATTGGTAGATGTTGGACGCGCCTGAATGCTATAAAAGAGTTCAGCTACTTTCAAATCCTTGACCAGATGGACCCTGCTGGATTGAGAAATTATCCTGGTTCTGCGACTGTAACGCTGAAGGTGGCCACGAAAGCCGGCATCGCGTTGGAAGCAGATATCTGGGATATAAATCCAGAAGTCTCTTTCTCATGGCATGACATTGCCCTTCCCGGATCGGATAAGCTGAGGTTTCATCTTGGGGATGGATTTTTGGGTATAGGATCTTTAGTTGACAGATACAAGCCCGCACTTCTTCTGATAGACTCTCCGTACCTGGAAAGAGAAGACCTTGGGAGATCAGCGGACCTTTTCGAAAAGGCAGCGAGTTCAGGCTGGACCGTTCTCTTGTGGCAGATGATCGACGTCGATGATTCTCGAGACGAATGCCGCAATAGCAGCACAGAGAAGTACTCCGTAAACTTCTCCGATGTCGGATTAAGCTGCGGTAAATGGTTTGGAGCTGTAATGACCCTTGCGGGAAGTGGCGATTTACAGGATTATCTAAACCAGCGAGTTCAAGATTTTCTTAGAATCATGCAACACCAGAACCTATTTAAGATCTAGGACCACGTTTCTCAAGAGGTATATTCGTTTGCGTAGTTCAGTTAAGCTGGGTCTGGCATTGTTCGCCTTGGCGTCTGTTTACAGCCTCATATTCATGGTGCTGATGATCTATGAAGGACAGAACCAGAATGCAGATCCAATCACTGCAATATATTGGGTTGCAGAAACCATTACAACCCTTGGCTACGGAGACATAGTATTTCATGGCGATGCGGGGCGTTTGTTCACAATCGTAGTTGGCGTTTCGGGGCTATTCATCCTGTGGGCTGTGGTCCTTCCTTTCGAGGTGACGCCAAGAATAGAGAAACTGGCAAGGGTCATTCCAAATGCAGCACCCCCCGAAGATGACCAACCATATAATAATTTGCGGATATAACTCTATTGTGGAAAGCCTTACGGAACGCCTCTCTCTGCTGAAGATGCCGTTTTTGATCATAGAGAGATCGGAAGAAGTAGCTAGGGGAATATACAAGAAGTACCCAACGGTTCTTGGTGATCCAACAGACCGCGAGGTTCTTTTCAATGCCAAACTGGAAGATGCTAGGATTTTCATAGCAAACGAGACTGAAGAACTTAATGCGGAGGTCATAATGGCGGTCCGCGATATC
>Ga0209777_10009903_pt1 | contig 10185 bp, 11 predicted proteins | sample FrelakmetHBP12HB_FD_187147 | JGI IMG/M metagenome (GOLD analysis project Ga0209777, IMG submission 187147) | Freshwater lake sediment microbial communities from the University of Notre Dame, USA, for methane emissions studies -HBP12 HB (SPAdes)... | ecosystem: Environmental > Aquatic >...
ATTTATTAATTTTTTTGAATTCCCTTCTGACGGTTAATCCCGGCTATTTGTTTGGAAATTGGAGAGGAGCCGGATAAGGTTTGTATCCGGGTTCTGCCTGAGGTACGCCGCCGCCTCTCTTGTTTCTCCCAGCGCCTTTAGGTCCTGGAGGATCAGGTCTACCAGATCGCTCGTTTTAAGGTTCGGATGCAGGCCCAGCCAGTCCTCGGTCCCCAGATTCAGGATTCGCATGAGGTACCATAAATCCCCTCTCTTCTGGGCCGCCTCCTCGACCAAACGCGGCAGTTGGTCCTCCAGAAACTTTATTTCGTTTCCATCACTCACTTTCGGTCCCTTTTCCCGGCCGTCTCGAACCATGCCCTGCCTTAAGCTGGATTTCACCCCAAGTTGGTCAGCAGCAGCCCAAAACCTCCTCTACAGATCATTATGGTTATGCTTCCCCCAGTTGCTGGCTTGCTTTAAGCTGCAGGGAATGGACAACTTCACCTAATGCTCAGGCTGAGACGATTCTGAACGCTAACAATTACGGTTACAAATGTCCATAAAAAAGTCATAGCCATTTCTGACCCTTTTTGACTCACCTATTCACAAGCAAAGCTAAGAAAGTCGTCAAGGCTTCTTCCTCCAAGGCTGAAGGTAGTCCTTCTGGGTCCTATGATAAAAATTCCTTAATGTATGGAAAAAAATTATTTTTTGCTTTTTTGCCCTTGACACAGATAAAATCCTTAGCATAATAAATCAATAAGGAAGCTATTTTTTCAGAACGGATGGGTTTTTCTTCCTCAAAAGAAAGGATCAGGCGTGAGGTTGTATCGTCGTTTTTGTTTGTTTCTTCTGTTTTTATCTTTCCTCATTCCCTTGAATGTTGCCTACCTTTATTATGACCACTATTCGGGGATCGAGCTTCAACTCCGAAAACATTTCTCCAATGAAGATGAAGAAAGTCTGCTGAGCCTTTTCAAAAAAAACCCGCGGGTCATTTATTCGCCGGTGCTTTCCGTAAAGGATCATTTGCTTTCTCTCCTTGAAATTTCCTTTTTCTACTCTGGTGAGGTCGTCCTCACGCACCCAACAAATCTTGTCCTTCGTTGTTGAAGCTATCCGCCCTGTTTCCCTGAATTTTCAAATTCGCTTCTGAAATTTTGATTTTTTCTGAATGAAGGCGTGATCTACCCTTTTGGAACATTTTCCCAAGAGGGGGACAGGATCTCAGGTTCTCTTTGTCTTGTTTTTCCGCCAGAGAGCTCGCGTATTTTGCATTCAGAAAGTATTTTTTCAATAGGTTAAGCCTCATTGCTTAGCTTTGTCTTGCAAGACGGCTCCGCTTTACCGGATTCCCTAAGGGAATCCAGGGAGGTATTTCCATGTTCTCGAAGAATATTTCTCCAAATCTGAAATCGGCATATCCTGAAATTCGCCAGGGGCAGATTCCCGCGCCTTGGGAGAAATGGGCCAAAGGAGCGATTGTTTCGGCGGCCACGCTTTTGTTGATTGTCGCCGCTTGGACCGGGATCATCTCCAAAATTTTCCGGTTTGTTCCGAATGCCACCTCGGGGAACATCTGGTTGTGGTCGCTGGCGGTTTATGGGATGATGCATTATGCGGCCCTGGTGTGGAGGATTTGTCTCTGGCTGAGTTATCGCCCCATGCCGCCCATCGACGAAGCCGAGTTACCGACAGTCTCGGTCATTATACCGGCCTATAATGAGGGCGCTCTTGTGCGCAAGGCAATCGATTCGGTAACCCGCAATTGTTATCCTCACCATAAACTTCAAGTCATCGCGGTGGATGACGGAAGCACGGACGACACCTGGGAACACATCTGTACGGCAGCATCGGAAGCCCCAATTAAAGTAACCACAATCCGTCAGTCAAAAAATCGCGGGAAGCGCCACGCCCTGTATGCGGGGTTCCAAAAAGCCACCGGAGAGGTCTGGATCACGGTTGATTCCGATAGTATTGTAGAGCCCGATGCCCTGCGAAACGGTGTGGGGCCGCTGGCCCACGATAAGCGCATCGGTCTGGTGGCCGGCAATGTAAGGGTCCTGAATAGGAATGACAGCTTACTGACCCGCTTCCTGAAAGTCTCCTTTACCCTTTCTTTTACCTTCTCCCGCGCCTATCAGACTCAGATCCGTGGCTTATTGACGACCCCGGGAGCTCTTTCCATATACCGCGCCTCAGCGGTGAAACCCGTCCTGGAGAAATGGATGAACCAAACCTTCTTGGGGGTTCCTTGTCTCACGGGGGAGGATCGTTCGATGACCAATCTGATTTGTGCTCAGGGCTACCATTCCTTTTTTCAATCCACATCGGTGGTCTGGTCCAAGATGCCTTCAACGTACAGCGGAATGGTGAAAATGTTCCTGCGGTGGGCGAGAAGTAATATCCGAGAGACTCTGGTCCTCCTTCGCTATCTTTTCAAGCCCTTCCGAGCCGATAATCTTTGGGGATTTCGGATCAACTCCGTCCTCATCACCTCCACCCTGGTCGTACCGTACTATTTTATTGGCCACAGCTACTACATGCTTTTGACAAACCCCTTCTTGCTCTATCGTTACCTGATCGTGATCGCCGTTATGAGTGTTCCGATGGCGCTCATCTATTTCCGCAACGAACGGGATTCGGATTTTGCCTGGGTTGTAGCCTACGAGTTTTTCTGGATTTTTGCCTGCCAATGGATTATGGTCTACGCTTTTTTGACCTGCCGCCGTCAAGGGGCTTGGATTACCCGAGGCGAAAGCAAGAAAGCTTCTCCGACAAAACGGCCGGCTTTTGCCTTGAAGACTAGGGCATCTACTTTCTTTCCACTGATAGAGGACTGAGGAATTTGGATGGGGATCCAAGAATACCGAGATAAGAGGCCGATTGGGGTGTTCAGTTTTTTCATGGGGTTCAGGGCTCATTTCCAAAGGGGTGAAATCCGTTTCCCATCGTGGTTCCAACCCTTAATGAATAACCTAATATCAGTCCTTTGATCGGTCTGGTAGAAGGGTTTTAAATCCGGAACCTTTCGAATTCGAAATTATCCCTGTCGATGATAACAGCCCCGACAAAACGTGGAGGCTGGCTAAGGAAGTCGCCAAAGGGAATTCTTGTCTTATTGATTCAGCCAATGACTCGGTGGCCCATGACTATGCCAAAGGCATCCATTCCCCCAATTGGAAGTTTCTTTCCCAAAGGGAAACCTAGCCATGAGTTGAGAACTACACCGATGATCCTTCTGATATTTGGTTCGGGTATCATATTTTTCCTATTTATCATCATTCTGGTTGCCTCCGCGGGGTTTTTGGGGGATCTTTCGATTTCCCCCTATCATTTCTATCTCAGTTTATTGGCTCTTCTCTCCTTTATCCTTGCCTCCTGTTTCTTGTTTCCATTTCGGAATAGGCTCAGGGTCTTTGTGCTACTTTCCGGTTTATTGGCGACTTCTTTCTATCTCTCCTTCGAGGTCAGTAAAAGCTTCTTTGATATTTCCTACGATGGCCAAGCCTATCACCAGGAAGCTCTTTTCCAACTGGTCAGAGGCTGGAATCCCGTTTTTCACCCATTGAGAGGTTTCGAGTCCAATAACATGGACCGCGCGCTGAATCATTATTCTAAGGGAGTGTGGTTCTATGAATCAGTGATATTTAAGATCACTCAAAACATTGAAGCCGCCAAGCTCTTTCATGTATGGCTCATCATGGCTGCTTTTTCAATCACCTTCTCTTTTCTCCTGCGCTCCAAGTATTTACCGCGCTGGCTCGCTTTCCTCGTCAGTCTCTTGGCTGCTTTCAATCCCGTGTCTATCTACCAATCTCTGAGTTTTTATTTAGATGGTCAGCTAATGTCGCTGATTGTGATTCTCATAACGACCATGGGGTTGATTTACAAGAACAGGGGATCGAATCGGTTCAATTATTTTCTTCTTTTCATGACGATCTCGATCCTCGTGAATGTCAAGCTCACTGCCGGAATTTATACGACTATTTTTGTCGTGGGCTACCTAACAATTCTTTGGTTTACCAAAAAGAACGAAGTCTTGCGCGAAGTTTTCGGCGTTTCTGTAGGTGCATTTCTTTTGGGTTTCATCATATTTGGTTTCAGCCCGTATGTTACAAATACCCTTTCCCAGGGAAATCCTTTATATCCAGCCTTGGGGACCGACCGTTCGGATTTCACGACTCCCCAGTTCCCGTCGAATTTCATCGGCAGGAACCCGGAATTTCTCCTGTTCTATTCCATTTTTGCGAAATCCGACAACGTGCGTGGGCCGGATAAAGCTGCGATTCTAAAGATTCCCTTCACAGTGTCCAGGGATGAATTAGATGCTTTCACCGACACAAATGCCAAACAGGGTGGATTCGGCCCCCTTTTTGGGGGCGCGATCCTGCTGGCCTTTTTTGTTTTCGCCGCGGCACTGATAAACCTCTACCCATTACGGGACAGACCGATTCGAGAAAATGCGCCTCCTGATCTTGAGAGGTCTGAAATCGACCGCAAAACAAATATCCGTATCGGGCTATTCTGTTCAGCCGTGGTTTTATCAAGCTGTCTGATCAATCCCGCCTCATCTCTAGCCCGCTTCATCCCCCAAATGTGGCTTTTTACGCTTTTCGCTTTTTTTCTTGCCTATTTTTCAAAAAATCCATTGATTCGAATTCTTGGATACGCCATAATTATAACACTGTTGCTGAACAACGCCTTGGTCGGGTTCGCCTATTATAAATATAATTGCGAGATCACAGGGACTTATCATCAGCAACTGGGCAAAATGGCGCGGGAAAGCAAAGAGAAGCCCGTCCATCTTTATTTTGGCCACTTCCGGACCAGCAATGTCTGGCGGTTTGAACAATTAGGAATCAACTTTGAGGTTGTGGAGCGTAAGGAAGAATGCAAAAAAGGGCAGAGAATTCTTCCAAACAGCATTATCTTGCAATGCGCTCCAGATTGAAGTTCGAACTTGAATTCGTATCGGCCCCATAAGGGAGGGCAAGAATTCTTCAAGACGGATGCCAACAACCTGGGGATGGGAGAGGTCAGGAAAGAGATAATGGGTGTTAAGCCTATGAAATTCACGGGGCTTCTCGTTTTTGCGATCGCTTTTTGTATCCCTTCCTTTTTCGCAGTCGAAAATTCATTTTCCTTAAGTTGCGAAGATTGTCTGAATGGACTTGAGGGAGTAGAAGTTCTGGTGGAAGAAGTAAAAGCGGAGTTGGAAAATTACAATCTCACCGCGATTCAGATACAAACCGATGTCGAGGCCAAGCTTCGCGAGGCGGAAATAAAAGTTTTGTCAAAGGAAGAAAATGAAAAGATCCAGCCCTTGCGAAAGCCATATCTTTACGTCAAAATAAACTCCCACAGGCTCCCGTGGAAAAGAGAGGTTATTGCCTATAGCGTTGAAATCGCCCTGAAGCAGCTTGTTACACTACCCTCCCAACCCAAATCTGTAAGGAAGCCTTTCTATGCTTCAACCTGGTATAAGAGTATTGTCGGTGCGGCAACTCCGAAGGATTTACCTGAAATTCGCGATGGGGTTGGTCGGTTAATGGATAAATTCATCAAAGTGTATCTGACCGCAAATCCGAAACCATAGATGTTCATATCAGAAACATTTGCCTGAAAATCAAGACTGCCTTTCAGAATCAGACTTCTGTTGCCACTTCTTCATCAATTCCTCCTAACGCTTACGAGATTATCGAGATTCATCTGACATAAAACATGGCAATTCGCCGGAGAAATTTGTATTGCCGTAAGGGATTGCATAACCTGGGGAAATGGGATTCTTATCCTACAGGAAGGGCCGATAAAGGTCGCTCTTAAAAACTGTTTACTTGGGTGTAAGTAGGGAATCAGGCACTAGCTGAATGGGCCCATGATAATCATCTCGGATCAAGCGCTTTATCCGTACCCCCTCCACCCATTTTGCTCGGACTGCTTAGGGAGAGTTTCTCCTTAAGACCGCGATAATTATGAATCCTAACCCCACCCAACACCGGATCTCTTCTTGCTACCTCTTGGATCTGATTTACGGTTTTCCAAAACTCGTCAGCCGGCACCCCCCAAAAACTGATGTGCGGAGTTTGTTTCAGTTGAATCGTCTCCAGTGCCGGATAGACAATCTTTTCTATTCGCTCTGCGTACTTCCGTTCCCGCTCCACACTAGCCAAGACTTTCTGTGGGTCCCGCCAATATGACATAATGACGATGAAATCCGTCAAGTCCTGAACATGCTCACTAAAGCGCTGGCTTCTACCCTCGAACTCGGTGATGAATTCATCCTCGTCCCACCAAAAGGGCGTATCCACACCAAGCAACAAATGGGGATCTCCTTCGTCTAAAACCAGTCGCGCCTTGCGCAAGAACGCGAGGTATTCATGCATGACGGATTTGCGTGTTTCTCCCCCTGCCTTCCATTCCTTTGTGCCATAGGGTTCAACATCGTACTTTATTCCTTTGAGCAGAGCTTCTTTGGGCATGGTTTGGCTGAAAGTAATGATGGCGCGTAACTCTTCGAGCGTCTGTCCATGTTTCTGCGAGAAAAACATCCTGGGATCGCCGCGAAGGATTGACGTTGTAATATTTTCTTGGCCAGCCAGAACGAGGAGATCCCTGAGAGCGACGGAGTTTTGCAGGATCGGTCTTTTGTGGTCCCACGACATTTCTACGTGGACATCCAGATGGCTGATGTGGTGCTGCAAACAAAATTGAACGAGCTTCTCCCTCGACTCCTGAGTCGAGAATGCCGAATTTGACCATACCCACATGCCGAGACCGTCTGTACTCTGGGCATTCAGAGTCACCGGCACGGCGAGTATTATTGCCAGTAAGAGGACAGAAAAGATATGCATACAGGCTCCTACATCCTTTTCGGCCGTATTTCATCGGAACAATAGGACAATTTTTCAGGCAGAAATACAGGGGGGTATGGCGGGAATGTCGCTTCAATGGTCCATCTCGATATGGTTATTTATGAAGTGACAGCTAGGGCGGACAAGGATACTTTATTGTCCGATGGAAAGTTATGCGTTTAATTAGGAAAAAGGTCGAGTATTAGGTAATTATTGAAATTTGGCAGGTTATCTTCAATATTGACCTATTTCTAAAACGAAAGATTGGCATATTTTCCGTAACGCGATTTTGGTATTTACAAATTGATTACGAGCCACTGTCCGCACCTGGCCTTTGCCTGACCCCAAAACAAAGCTGTCGAGAATGTAATGCATCCTGGGTAATAAATCTGCCGAGGAAACCCATTCTCCGTGGCCCAGGAAAATATTTTCCCAAACAAAAAAACCCATTCCTCTTCCTACAAGGAATGGGGTTTCCTATCTCCTTGGCGATACGACCCGCCAGGTTTATCGTTGATGAACGTTCGGCGAGGTTAGATTTCTGGGCGGATACTAACAAATCGGAGAAGAATGTCAAGGTCGATTTATGAGAGTGGGGCCGAGTGAATCAGACATCTCCATCTGAGACCCTTCAATGGGGCTTTCTTTGTTTTGGGGAATGTGAAAGTCACTCACGATGTTCACTCCAAGTGACTTTTAAGAAGGAAAGATTATCAGTTGAATCGCGTATAAAAGGCTAGAATATGAAGACCCGCTGCTACCAGAGAGCAAAAAGTGCAGGGAAACTCCTTCTTCCCCAAGCATGCGGACTTTTAATAGGAATTTAACGGATCTCCCTCCTCCCTCCTTATGAATGCAGGCAAAAGCCCTATAAGAAAAGTGAAGATAGAGAAGGTTTCTATCCGAAAGACCTTTAAAATCAGAGGATTATAATTCTATTATTGTTGGCATTATTTTTGCTTAGAAGAGAATGAACGTTTTTGAAAAGAAGTGGTTATGACGACAAAAGTGTTGGTGGTGGATGACAATATTTCTCTAACCGCTATCGTCCAACAAATGCTTGTAGATAAAGGGTTCGAGGTTAACGCCGCAGCGGACGGCCAAGAGGGATATTTAGCCTACCTACTTAACCGACCGGATGTGATTCTGGCAGACATCCATATGCCCGGTGAAAACGGGATGGAATTGATGAAGCACATCCGGATGCATGACCCAGAGGCGCGGGTGATTTATATGAGCAGCGACTGGGAGAGTTTTCAGTCCGCCATTGAAGAAGAGCAAAAAAAATTCTGCACAAGGTTCCTAAGAAAACCCTTTTCCGGGGCCGAGTTGATGAGGCTTCTTTCCGAGTGTCTGAACTCCTGCGGAAAAGGAGTTCCCCAGAGAGTCTAACCTTCACCGCGATATCGTTCGCAGTCTGGGTCCTCTTTTCCAAATCATGCCGACATGGCGTTTTTGCGATTGCCGAGACCCATTTGTCTTTCCTGACCCCTCTGAACATCCCTTTGAGGAATGAAAGGATTTTCTCGACCGTGGGAACAGAACGAAGGTGCTACCTTACTTCTTGAGAAAATTACCAACCACCCGAGGCCAAAGGGAAGAAAGGAGGGAGCCATGGAAAAGGTGCTTTGCGTGGACGACGACCCCATCCTTCTGCATCTTTATCGTGATGAACTTTCGGAAGAAGGGTATTCAGTCATTCTGGCCAAAGATGGGAAAGAGGCGATGAGGAAATTTGGGAAAGAATCCCCCGACGTGGTGGTCATGGACATCTGCATGCCCATGATGGAAGGAATCCAAACGATGGCCGCCATGCAGGGAAATAACCGCCAGGTCCCGGTTATCTTAAACACAGTCTTCCCTCAATATAAAGACGATTTTATGGCCCGGGGGGCTGAGGCTTACGTGGTCAAATCATCCGATTTAACGGAACTCAAGAATAAAATGCGAGAAGTCCTGAAAAGGCGCAAGAAAGCCAGGAGATCATAATCGAAGAAGTAACCGATCCTCGCCCCCATAAGAGGAGAGTTACGAAAGGGTAGAGTGCGGGGGAGACCCTACTGAATTATTCTTTCTTTTTTCCTTTGAGGCCTGATTTACGATATCGTAGTGTCCGGCCCAGCGCCTTCCCCAAAACGATTACCAAGCCATCCCTCCAAGAGGCCTTCCCGAACGCTCATGACGCCGAATCCCTTTGATTTCCTCTTCCCCATCCCCATCCAATAAAAATTCTTTCCACTCCCCCACAATCTGCAGAAAAGGTTTGTGTCCGGGTTCTCCCAGAGGTACGCCGCCGCCTCTCTCGTTTCGCCCAGCACCTTTAGGTCTTGGAAAATCAGGTCCACGAAATCGCTCGTTTTCAAGATCGGACGCTGGCCCAACCAGGCCTCGGTCCCCAGATTCAGGATTCGCATGAGGCACCATAAATCCCCCCTCTTCTGGGCCGCCTCCCCGGCCAAACGCGGCAATTGGTCCTCCAGGAACTTTATTTCGTTTCCCTCACCCACTTTCGCTCCCTTTTCCCGGTCGTCTCGAACCATGCCCGGCCTTAAGCTGGATTTCAGCCTGAGTTGGTCAGCAGCATCCCCAAACCTCCTCTACAGATCATTATGGTTATGCTTTCCTCAGTTGGGAGCTTGCTTTAAGCTGCGTGGAATGAACTCTTTCACCCCCTAATGTTCACCGCGAAGTAACTCAGGGAGCCAATGGTTACTAATAGAAAGGTGTAATAAAGAAGGGAGGGACATTTTTGGCCCTGCCTTCTTTAATTAATTTTTCCCAGCGGACTTAATCCTACTTCGATGATTTATTATGGATTATAAGCCTGTCCGACAGATGTGAGGCCGGCCAGGGCTTTTATCGGGCGCCTCATTCCTTGGAATTTGCCTTTAGGTAAGCATTGATAAATTTGTCTGTTAAGTCTTGAACAGTGTCTAAAATCTCTTGTATATTTTTCCTGCCCGCTGCCCCGACAGCGCTTGTATACCATGTAGGAGCAAAAAAACATTTTTTAGAGTCAGCTTGTCCCCGGAGCGTAACCTGCTGATTCAGCGCGATCCCGATATTAAAGGCAATCGATTCCTTTCTGGAAGATAGCCTGGAGGAATTTATCTTTATATAAAGTCTAAGGAAGGTAGACGGATTCGATACACGATCAACCCGGAGGTCCCGTTACGTCATAAAACCCAAAGAGACAAAGCTGTCGGCGATCTTTTGAAGATTTTGGGATGGAAGGGCAAGCGACAGCGGGTCAAACATGTGACGGGCATATTCTGAACTCCTCTCCCATGGCTCCCAAAGTATCCCCCAAGATCCGGCCCAAGGGTTAGTGATTTTTCCGAAATTATCC